>Ga0208257_1000516_pt1 | contig 10848 bp, 15 predicted proteins | sample CryBogCBH10Sep07_FD_184610 | JGI IMG/M metagenome (GOLD analysis project Ga0208257, IMG submission 184610) | Freshwater microbial communities from Crystal Bog, Wisconsin, USA - CBH10Sep07 (SPAdes) | ecosystem: Environmental > Aquatic > Freshwater > Lake | place: Crystal Bog, Wisconsin, USA... | reverse complement strand
GATTCAAAGGAAAGAAATATTTTAAAAAATAAAATTAATAAAGTTTTTAGATATCATCAAAAATATTATGATATTTTTAATTTTTTAAATTTAAAAAATTACAATGCAGTTCATGTCAGAAGAAATGATTTTTTAACCGTATGCAGTGAAAATATAAAAAATATAGTTAAACCTAAAGATTTATATAAAATATTAGAAAAATTGTTTCCAAAAGATATACCATTATACATCTGTACTGATGAAACTAATTTAAGCTATTTCAATAAAATTAAAAAAAAATATAAAGTTATATTTTTAAATGATTTTAATTTAAATTTAACAAAACTAGAAAAGGCTATAGTAGATCAAATAATTTGTTCTAAAGCTGATTTATTTTATGGCACTTTTCCATCTACATATTCTAAAAGAATTAATATAATGAGAGGTATAGAAGGATTACAATCAAGTGATTATATGTCTATAAATAGAATCATGGAACCTCCAGAATATTTAAAATCAGCAATGCCTTGGACTTATAATGAGGCTAGATTTTGGAATTGGGATCATTCAACACATATAAATTGGCTATTAGAATAATTTTACTTGCAATCTATACCCGATTGTTATAAGTTTATACACAGGTTCCCATAGTGTAGCGGTTAGCACTAGCCCCTTTCACGGGCTTAACAGGGGTTCAAATCCCTCTACCCCCTCCACTTTATTCATCAGGTGAATGGAGTTCAAAGTGACAATTAGCACAAATTAAAATACATTTTTTAATTTCTTCTAATAATTCTTTTTTTGAAACTTTTACTTTTAATCTAAGAGCTTCAGTTATTCCAAATTTTTTATCTTTTGGATTTAAATGATGAAACTGTAATGCAGATAAGCATTTAGAATATCCACACTTAGAACAACAAGAACCATATAAATCTTTAAGCTCTTTTCTTTTTTTAAATCTTATTTTTTTATTTCTTAATACAGCTTTTTGTTTTGTAGTATTATTTGCATAATAAGCAATTTTACTTTTTGAACATCCCAATTCTTTTTCAATTTCTTTGTAAGATTTACCTTCTTTTCTTAATTTTAATATTTGTTCTTTCATATAGTTCGAAATACTTAGTGATTCGAACTTTTTTTACTTGATATTTTTTTAAAAAATGATAAGTTTATATAGTTGTCGCTATAATGTAACGGTTAGCATCCATCCCTTTCACGGATGTAGTTCGGGTTCAAATCCCGATAGCGATGCCAATTTAGCGGTAGTGGTATAATGGCTATTACGTGGCTCTTCCAAAGCTGAGACGAGAGTTCGATTCTCTCTTACCGCATTTTATGTATTTGGTTCCCGATAAGTATTTAGGTGAAGGAAATACTAATAAATCTTGCAGGTTTAATATGTACTATATGTTTTAATATATGTTATATGCCACAGATTTATAAAATTCTTAAAAAAAAGCATGTTGCTGATATATCACCAACAATGTTATATCTATGTTTAATTGGATATGTATTTGGTTTATATTATGTTGCTATGTCTTTAAGTGGTATATATCTAGTAGTTAATTACACATTAGGTTGTATAACCTCTACCATATTATGCATACTTTATGAGATGTATAAAAATAAAAAATGAATATAGAAATAGATAATGCACCACTCACATATATTGGCGATTCTCCTATTCATGGTAAAGGAGTATTTTCAGAAATACCATTTCTTGAAGGTGAAACTATATTAAATTATATACCTTGGTTTAGAACTTTTTATAAAATAAGATGGGTGGATTTAACAAAGTTTCAAACAGATCATAATTGGATGATTCCAGTAGATGAAGAATGGTGTTTAACATCAGATAAAATATCTAAAATACATTATTTTAATCACAGTAGAAATCCAAATTGCAAATGGAATATATCTCAAGGTCTAATAACCGCTGCAAAATATATCCCTTTAAACGAAGAACTTACAATAGACTATAGATTAGAGTATAGACCTAACCGACAAAATTTTCCAGATTGGGTTTAAGAAACGGATAAGTATTATTGTTAATATGTTAACACCAGACGAGGGAGCAATGCTTGCGATAATCCTCTTCGTGTTTTTTTCCTTTTATGCTTTGTTTTGCATTTTTGTTTGGTTAATTGATTTAATACGAAAATATTTCAATTTGTATTGACAATTAATATATTAGTTTTATACTGTATTAATGTCAATTTTAAGTGTAACCGTAGATGTTGATGATGCATTGCTTGAGGCATGTAAGCCTTTTGATTATTCATTTACAGGAACCAGAGAGTTTAAACTTCCAGACTTTGAAGCACCTATAAGAGATAATAGTTGGAATATTGGTCTTATCGTTGGTCCTTCGGGTAGTGGTAAATCTCAACTTCTTAAAAAACATTATGGTATAACTGAAGAACCATCATGGAGAGATGATAAAGCTATTGTTAGCGAGATGGAAAATCCTACAGAGAAGTTTGGTGCTGTTGGATTAAACTCTATTCCTACGTGGTGTACCCCTTATAGAGTTTTAAGTAATGGTGAACAATTTAGAGTAAGGATTGCTAGAATGTTGGATAGCAATACCACATTTGATGAGTTTACCAGCGTAGTAGATAGAACTGTAGCTAAGTCTTGCTGTCACGCAATTCAAAGATACATAAGACAAAAAGATATTAAGGGTGTTGTATTTGCATCTTGTCACAGAGATATAATTGAATGGTTACAACCCGATTGGACATATGATACATTGACTCAAGCTACCCTCGCCAGAGGGTGTCTTCAACGACGACCAGAAATTATTGTCAATGTTGACCCATGTGAAAGATCTCTCTGGAGGATCTTCTCGAACCATCATTATTTAAGTCATGAAATATCCAAAGCAGCAAAGTGTTGGTTAGCAACTTGGAATAACATACCGATTGGATTTACGTCTTGCTTACCTCTTCCTAGTGGTACTGTAAAAAATGCATGGAGAGAACATAGAACTGTAGTTCTTCCAGACTATCAAGGTCTTGGAATTGGAGTGAGACTTTCTGACACAATAGGTCAATATCATTTAGAGATTGGTAAGAAATATTATTCTAAGACAGCACACCCAAGAATGGGATTTTATAGAAATAATTCTAAACTTTGGAGAGCTACAAAACACAACATGAAGACCAAAGGTTACACAAATGCCAACATGTCAAGTTGGAAAAATAGAGATAACATTTTGATGTATTCTCATGAATATATAGGAAATGTATAAAAATATACACCCAAATACCCGAATAAATACCCGAAAATACCCGAAAAAAGTACCAAAAAAACGCTAAAAAGTACCAAAAAAACGCTAAAAAGTGTCAAAAAGTGGGTTAAAATGGGTAAAAGTGGGGTTATTTTTTCATGTTTTTCTCTGTACAATAAAAAAACGTGTTAAAATAACGGTAAGTATTGTATAATGTATAAAAATGACCAGCAATTTTTAGAAGAACTATACGAATCTATTTACCATGAAAATAGTGTAAAAGGACTACCAAAATTTTTATATGAACTTACCGAAGCATATCCAGAACTAGAAAAGGATGCACAAATAATTAAAGATTTTATTATTCAATCTGGTTGTAAGTCAATAGAAATAGAACCGATGAGATTTGGGTTGGGGGCAGCATTATCGAATAAGGTCATCATAAATCCTGTGGTTCTAAAGCAGACTAAAGAAAAAGCACTATATGGAATTTTCCATGAAATAGCACATCAATACCAATATAAAAAATATGGAAATAGAATTGAGCAAATGTTCATCGATCAGGATGAAGAAGAAAAAGGTGCTAAGTTTCTAAAGATGATAGAGAATGTTGCTGATCAATTTTCAATTAGAAAGTGTCGAGAGCTTGCAAAACTTGGAGTTTTAGATCCTAATAACTTAGTTAAAATTGGATCATACAGCAAATATACAGAAATTGATTTCTTACGTTACTTGAGACAATTTAGAAAGGTTTGTTCTGACAATAACATAACCAAGCCAGAAGAAGTTAATGCACTCTTTTATCAATATATAACTGGTAAAATTATGCAACAAGAAGAGTAAGTATAAATAAATCATGAGATCCAAAGACCAAATTAAATTAGAAAGCCTTTACGAAGCAATATCAAATAACATTGATCAGACACCAGATGAAGAGGTAAATGATAATTTACCAGATCAGAGAAATCAGGTTGATGGTAGAAATACTGCATTTAAGATCTCAGGTACAGGTAAAAAGTCAGCAAAGACAGAAGAAGAGCAGGAATCACCTGAAGAGTTGGCTCAGAAGATAGTAGACGAAGGTGACATGCCACCATTAGAAGTTGAAGCTCAAGCATTGATTGGTGAACCAATCAAGCCTGAAGATGGTTTAACTCGTGGTCAGATTGAAAAACTTTTAAGACTTATCAGATCTGGTAAATAATCTTATCTAAAGATTACATTACTAGAGTAAGCCTTACCTTCATATAAGAATTCTAAAACATCTCTACCAAAGAGATCTTCACTTATATTGAGGAATTCTGTTTTACTAACAGGTATCCAATCTCCATTTACAAGAACATATGGTTCTTTCTCGTAATCTTCTAAAAAATCTTCTCTCATAGTTTATGAATAAATGCTGGAGTAGATTCTCCAACATAAGATCCCAACATATTAAAATTATACCATTCTGATGCTTCTTCTTCTGTCATTCCTTCAGACATGAGTTTCTTAATAACTAAATCATAGTCATAAACTACATGGTTTGTTTGTCCAAATCTTTCAATGACACCAATAATGCAGTCATCATAACCATCCATGATCATAGGATCATCTGCAAAAGTCTCTATCAAATCTTTTAAATCTTGATTCATTACTCACATCTTAATTTAAAAGATATGAAATGTCAAATTTATTTTTTCTTTCTATTCCAGAAATCATTGAAACTAATTGGTTTTTCAATTTCAATTTCTTTCTTCTTACTCCACTCTTTTTTGTGGTCAGCATCAATCTCATCTAATTTCTGTTGAATTTCTTCTGGTAATTCAAAATTAGGAACATATTTGTCTAAAAAGTGAGCAAACTCTTTTGTGCAAGATGCATTTTTAAATATATTTTCGATAAGTTTTGGATTAAGATCAGAGTATTCGTATTTTCTAAATCTAATTAAATACTTTGCAAGGTCTAAAGAAAGATCAGCATATTCAACTTTATCAATTAATTCATCAAATGCTGGTAAAACACTATCTTTATCTCTAATCATTTTTTGAAAGTAATTTGTACAAGTATCTACATTAGATGCAACATTATGAATAATTTCTGGTTCTACTTTCTTATCACCAGATTCAAATGCTGCTATTAAATAATCTAAACTACCATTTAAACTTGCAACTACTGGTTCTAATAAATCAGGTTGAACTTTTTTACCAGATTTTTTAAGAGCAATCGCAATCTTGATTGCTTTGTTTTTATCTGATTTTACAGCATCAATAAACTTTTGTGGAATTGGGTAACTATTTTTAATTAAGAACTGAATGTACTCATAAGAGTCTTCTGCATTACTAGCAATACCATCTAAAACTCTTTCTGTTCCTCTGGCATGTACAATTCTAAGTTGGTTCTCTGAAAATTTCATATTATCTAATACTTATATTTATTCTACTCATAATGCTTATTTAATTTTTCAGATATAGATTTAGGTAAAGCCTTATAAAAATTATTAAACTTTTCACATAATCTTTCTACTTCAGCAATTCCCTCTGGATCATTTATGATTCTATCAATGATCTCATGAGGTACAAATCTAGATATAACAGTATAAGAATCTCCTATTTCAACACCTCTTTGACCGAATATTCCTAAATCTGGAAAACGTGAAGAATTCATAGATACAGATAAATGTGCTATAGTGAAAATACTATAGATTAATTCTACCAATCTTTTTGTTGATCTGTTTAAAACTAAATCTATTATCTCGGTAGGTACTTTTATACCATTAAAAAGTAAAGTCATAAAATAACAATTAAGAACATGATTATCTTTTTTCATTCGTTCTATCTCATTTTCACCTATAGGTATATTTCTTGTTAAAAGATATTTTATATACTGATAATATAAACTGGAATCTAATTTATTAATAAGATCATATCTATTATGTCTTATTAACATTTCTATTTGATTCTCAGTTATATTTTGATTTGATTCTTTAACTAAATCGGGAGTTTTGGAATCATCTATTATTGAATCGTATTTTTTATAAAGTTTATGAACCATGTCATTTTCTGTTATATTCCCAGCTTCATACTTTTGTATTAAATCTTCTGGATCATATTCCCAATATTTGTTAACATATGTTTTTACAAAATCTATTATTTTTTGTGGAACCTTATCATTTCTTCTTCCACAGTGATATATCCAAGTTAATATGTTATATATTGAATCTTTAGCAATTGCAAATGTACCAGTTAAAGAAGTCAATTTACTCTGTGCTCTACTAATTAGGTAATCCATTATATATTCTGGACATTCTAAGCTGATTTTATAATCGGCTAAATCATATAAAAATTTACTTAACCCATTTCCACTACATACATATTTTAATATGATTTCTGGTATTTTTAAATTTTGTAAAAGCAAATTAAAAGCCATTACTGATGGAAAATTATTTTGAAATCCGTTTCTATCTGCTACCTTAGAATTATGTTCATTAGCTATAATAAATAATTCTGTATCTGATTTTAAAAGTTTTAAGTCAGCATATGGACCACTGAAGTAATTTACTAAGGTTTCACCATCTTTTTCAGCTTTAGCTTTTTCTAAGGTTTTAATGATTAAATCATCTCTCCCATGTCTGGAAAGCATTTCTATCTGATTATTTGATAAAGATTCTAAATGTAAATATTGATCCAGATAATCATCATGTTGTTCGGGATCATATTCATCAGCATATCTTCTAATGATTTGGGGTATGTTTAAAGGTTTAGCTGGATCAATTTGATTATGTATGAAATATGCTGATTTATAATCAGCTGCTTTGCTTCTTATTAAATTGTTGTTACCAGTTGATATAATATATTTTTTAAAGTTTTCTTCTTGATCTACACCACAATAGATATTATGTGTTATAGCATAAGATAATGTCAGAAGTGCTTCCCATTTATTATTAAGAGTTAAGATATAACTCCACAATCTATCCATTATTTTTTGTGGAATTGGATTAGGATTTTCTTTTAAATCTGATAAGAAATTTACATATTCTATTAAATTCGAATTATCTAAAACAGCCTTATCTATAAGATCTTGTCTTCCACGCCTTTTAAGCATTTCAAACTGATCAATAGATAATGATTCGTTTAATAGTTTAGATCTTTTCATCTTGCGGTGCTATAGGTTTAGGAACTTTTCTTACAGGTTTAGGATAAGGTTTAAATTGTCTGCTACCATCTCTTGCAAGAATATGTTTAAGTAAATTAGCTGCTGGAGAATCACCTTTATTTTCTTCAACATATTTCAGAGCATATGCTCTTATAACTTCTGGTATTTTTCTTTTTGTTCTATCGTAAATTAAATAACATCTTGCAATGTCCCATGAATTTTTAAGTTTTTCCCTTTCAGGTAAAGCTGCAATATATTTTAAAACTTCTGTTTCATAATAGTCTGAATCTTCTTGATTTTTAAATTGTAAAGATTTATTTAAATGTCTTCTTAACAAATGTCCTAAGACTCTTGACATTACTCCTTTTTTAAAATTTTCACCACTTTCAGTAACATGTAAATCTCCTAATCTGCTTATATACTTTTTTGGTATATCTATTAATTTATCTGTATCTACCCCTAGTATCTTATCACTAAGATAACCCATATAATCTAAAAATATATCATTATTTTCAATAGCTTTCTCGATAAGATCATGTCTATTATTTCTTTCAAGCATTTCAATCTGTTCATCTGATAATTTAGATTCAGATAAAATATTAAAAGATTCTGGTATTATCTCAACACCGTCAAGTCGTGAATCTACATATTCCAATTTATTTTTTAATTTTTCTGGATCGTCATTATATTCACCATACAAATATGTTCGGGATCTATCAATTAATTCTTTAGGAATTTTTACCTTTTTTGTTACCCATGCTGGAACCAAAGGTAACATACTAAGTACTATTGAATATGCTAAAGAATTAATTTTATGTTCATCAAAATAATGTATGTTCTTAACATCTTTAAAAAGATCATATGCTACATTTAATGGTTGATGTGTGAATGCTCTGTTAAGCACTCTGTTTAAAACTGAATCTCTAGACCAAGTTACCATTTCTGGCAATTCACTTATAAATCTTTTACTAAGATCTAAATCTAATGGTTTATTAAAATCTTTAGCTATTATCCAAATATATTCTGCAAGATTATCTGGACTCGAATCTATTGCTTTTTTAATGAGATCTTGCTTATCATGTCTTATAAGCATTTCCATTTGTTCGGAAGATAGTTTAGAAGTTGATTCGTTTAGTTGCATAGATTCTTTTAATGTTTTCTTATATTCATTGAAGTCTATAAGAAATCTATGAATACGTTCTTTTCCAATATCACTAGCATAACGATATGACATATCAATCATTCTTTGAGTTGGTAATATGTCAGTTTTATCTTCCCAAAATCTAGACATCAATTCATTTAAAATATGAAAAGCTAAACGACAAGAATCATGGTTATCATTCCTCAATCCATCAAATACATTACTTTCAACTGCTTTGTCGAATTCTTCTATAACATTTGGATCTCCAACAATTACATTATGAGTTAAAAAAACTCTTATATTTGTTCTATAATTTTCTGTTTTATTATGATTTATGATTCTATCATTTACAAAAAATCCATCAATATATTTATAAAGTAACTCTTTTGGAACAGGCTTATCTTCATTATGGTCTATCAAATAATAAGCATACATTGCAATATTTTGACTATCATCTTCAATTGCCTTATCAATTAAATCTTTTCTGTTATTTCTCATTAACATTTCTACCTGATCTTCTGATAGTACTGTTTCTAAAATTATGGATTTACTCTGTTTCATCTGTAAAGAAATACTTATCGTATTTAATACAACACTCAAAAAAAATGCAACTTAATGTTCTATTGCTGCAAATATTGAAAACTCAAATAGTTGAATAAGTTATAACATATGGAAGAAGTAGAAAAAATTAAAGAAGAAATCATGTCATTACAGCAAAAAGCCAGAGAATTAAAAGATAAAGCTGATAAACTTCTATTGGAAGCTCAAAACATTTCAGCCGAAAGATTAAATGTTCTTGAAACAATCGATCATTTACTTAAAGAATACAGAGAAACTAGGTTTCAAATTAAAAATTAATTGACATTTGATTAATTTTAAGAGATAAATAGTGTATTATGGATAAAGAAAACGATAAAAACTATAATGATAATAAAGATTTTATCAAGAAGGAAAAGGTAAATGACTCTTCTGAATATTTTACACCAGAACAGAAAAAGGTTTTAGATCAATACTTTAAACAACCATATAAAGAGGGAAAATTTAAATCCTAATGAATTCTTTTGATTCCATCTTAGAAAGCTATTTTCAAGCAATAAATGAAAGTTTGGGTAGTGGTGGACTCAATTTGGCAAGTGTTGTTGATGTCGTTACAACATCACAATTTGACGATGAATATTTAAACATTGGGGAAACTAATCCTGATGATTACCCACAACTTGAAGAATTCTATAAAAAAATGTTTGAACTAGCAAGGAGAAATTTAAAAAAAGCTGAAGAAGAAAAGAAAGCAGCTTCAGGACAATTAGTATCAAAGAGAGATCCTTCATTAGATAAGAACGTAGTTTCAAGATTAAAAGCAGCCGAGGCTTTAAAGAAAACCCAAGAACTTTTAAAACAACAGGGAGTAATTGATGTAAATTTAATTCCTCACGAAAATGATCCAACCGAAGTTGATCCAATTAAAGATGAATCTGTTCCTATTTCTTTCCCTAAACCATTTGAAAGAAAACATACAACAAGTTATTTAAGATATGATGGTGGATTCGCTTCAAAATTAATGAAGGATCACGTTGCTGAAGGAGTTGACTTTTCAAATCTACACTATCATCCAGATTCCCCACTCATTGTATATGAGGTAAGAAAAGCTCAACCATCAATGCATGTTGTTATGACACAATATCCTTCAAAGAAAGTTGAAGGAAAAATTGTCGTAGTATTACTTCACGTTTTTAGTGTTAAAAAGATTTACGATTACTTCTTAACCTTAATGAGAAGTGAAGATGCTAAGAAGACTCTAAACCGATAGTTATTTCTTTTTATATTCTGCGATAATATTATTATCCATATTGTCACAGAATTCTTTCATAAGAAGTCTCCAGTATAATACTTCTTCTCTTAGTGTTTTAATAACTGCTTCCTGTTCTTTTAGTTTTAATTCTAACTTACAAGATTCTTCAAAGTTCAATTCTGCTGGATGTTTCATTTGGTAGTACTTATAAGGTAAATCATAATTGAAACCATTATGAAAATATATGCAAAGACTTGAAATCCTTTAAATATTAAACATATAATTTCCCATATCATTTCATATTAAGTTAGTATAAAGCTATAAAAATGTCAACCTGTTTTTACACGACATCGTGTAAAACTGCAACATGGTGTAGCATTACCGCATTTTTAGTTTCATTACAACTTCATACGCACATGAACAATGTAGTGTATTTTTAAACTTATGTTTAAAATAAATTAGAAATATATTTGAAATGATTTATAGTTAACAACTATTACATATTTAAATTATGTAAAAAATAAATTAAAATTAGCTTGACATATTTTAATTTTTATGATTCACTATTAATAG
>Ga0208257_1000514_pt1 | contig 10862 bp, 20 predicted proteins | sample CryBogCBH10Sep07_FD_184610 | JGI IMG/M metagenome (GOLD analysis project Ga0208257, IMG submission 184610) | Freshwater microbial communities from Crystal Bog, Wisconsin, USA - CBH10Sep07 (SPAdes) | ecosystem: Environmental > Aquatic > Freshwater > Lake | place: Crystal Bog, Wisconsin, USA... | reverse complement strand
GTATAACTCATCCATTTAAATTCCCCTTAAATGACATAGCGAAGTTGCTATACCTCAGATTGTAAGCAAATTTAAAAAAAATGCAAACATTATTTGTAAAATCTTGTAAACTAACAAAAAAACCATGTAAGTAAACTTATACAATGATACTGAATCCTGAAAATTTCATGCAAAATGTGGAAAAAATACCTTTTTCAGGGTGCTGGATATGGGTTGGTAGTGTTAATGGTCAAGGCTATGGTAGGATTTCTTTGACTAAGTGGGACAATGTTTCTGCCCACAGAGCCAGCTATATGTTGTTTAAAGGCCCAATTAACAAAGGTTTGTATGTTTGCCATAGATGTGATGTGCCTGCTTGTGTAAACCCTGACCATTTATTCTTAGGAACGCCTGGTGATAATGCTAGGGATATGGTTGCTAAAGGCAGACACGCTAAAAACTACAAGCACAAAAAAAGACCTCCGCTTGAGGTAAGTGAAGAAGTTTACGAAAAAGTAATGAAACTCATAAATGCAAAAAAATAGAATAGTTTTTACAGATTCACAAATTATTGAGTTGTTGGGGGGCGTTAAAAAAGTGTCGCTTTTATGCAACATTTCACACGCTGCGGTATCACAATGGAAAAAAAATGGTATCCCTGGTTCTCAATACGCATTTTTAGGAGCAACTCTTGAAAAAGAGTCGCATGGTTTAATTACACGCAAGGATTTGTTTCCTAAGTCTTGGCATTTAATATGGCCAGAATTGGCTTAAAAGGAGCTTAAATTGATTGAAGATATGGTTAGTGCAAAAGAATTTATTAACGCAGATACCCCAACAAGAGAATCCATGCTGATTGATATGCTTAGAGTGGCTGATATGGAAATCAAGTCTTTGCGTGAACAGCTTATGTTTGCTAGGCGTGAGCTAGAAGCCAACAAACAACTTATTCATGCGCTTGGCCCTGCTGCCTTTTCAGGACAACACTAATGGAAATCATAATTAAGAAAATTAAAGAAAATAAAGACGGGTCAGCCGAAGTCCATGTGCATTACGACAAAGAAGGATTACACTTTCTCGTGCAACAAGGAATGACCTGCACTTTGGTAGAGGCTATAATGATGGAGCGTAACGGGGAAATGTTTCATGTTTCAAGCGTTCTAAACGCCATTCCTAAGAAAACTGTTGTAAAAAAACAACAAACAAAAAAGAAATAAGTTGTAGTAAACTCTATGGACAGGCTAGGGATGCACCCCGAAAAGCGATTAGTCACCGCCCGCCATGTCCACCTTTTTGACTACCTTTGACAGAGGAATAAAGTGAATTTTTACCCTTTCCACATTGGCGATTACGCATCACATACACGGCATTTAAGTCTTATAGAAGACTTAGCTTACAGAAGGTTGATTGATCTTTATTATTTGTCTGAAAAGCCATTTCAGGGAGAATTTGATCTTATAGCCCGTCACATTGGCATGAAAGAATACTTAAACGAAGTTGAGTATGTCCTTTTTATGTTTTTTGAACAAACCCCTTCTGGGTGGATAAATAAGCGTTGTGATGACGAAATAGCTAAATATCGTGCTAAAGCTGACTCTGCTAGAAATGCAAACAGAATCAAATCAGAAAAGATATCAGCTCTGAAATCAGAACCGAATCACAACGTAACCAATAACCAAGAACCAATAACCATTAACCATAAACCAATAAAAGCTGATGTCGCTAAAGCTCCCAAAGCACAAAGATTAAAGATTGAACAGTTGCCAGAGGATTGGATAATGTTCTGTAAGACGGAACGCCCTGATTTAAAGCCTGATAAGATATGGAATCAATTTAGGGATTATTGGATAGCTCAAGGTGGTCAAAAAGGTGCTAAATTGGATTGGTTTGCAACTTGGAGAAATTGGGTCAGAAATCAAAAAAGTGTAGTAAATTACACAACCGACAAGCCTATGCAAAAATGGGATGCTACTCTTGCTGGAGTTATGGCTAAAGGCAAAGAATTGGGGATAGAGCCTAAACGTGGCGAAACCGAAGGGCAATATCGTGAACGACTTAGAGCTGGAGTTAAAACATAAGAGTGGGGTACGCCAGCTATGTAAGTGGCGATCAGAGTGGGGTCTGGCTAAGTTTAGGTTATATTTATCAAAACATCAGTTACCAGAAGCATTACTTAAAGACTTTAAAACGCAATACGAATTAGGAAACAGGGGGGAATACAAATGTTGGAAAAAACCATTATTGCAGCAACAGGGTTTGGATATTTGATGGTAGGTGTTTTGCAGTTACGCAAGGGGGCGTTTCCTAACGCAATTATTTGGTTAGGCTATGCGTTTAGTCAAATTGGATTATGGTTGGCCCTAAAATGAAAGAATACGATCCAAACGATGCAGTAGAGTTTATTTATAATAACGCTCCCAAATATGCAAAAGCAAAGGGCCAGTTAGCCGAGCTTGAAGCGTATAAGCATAGTCTTAAAGCAATTAAGATGAAGCAATCTAGTGAACAATCACTAGGGGCGCAAGAGCGAGAGGCATATTCTAGCCCTGAGTATCAAGAATTATGCAAGGGTATTGGAGCAGCCACCGAACAAGCAGAAGTATTAAAATGGCAGTTAGAAGCCGCTAAGATGAGATGGGAAACTTGGCGCACAGAACAAGCAAACAATAGACAAATAGAAAGAGTCACACGATGAACGATTATGCAGACATTATTCTTAAACTTAATTCTTTCATCAAAAACTATCACAATGCGGTTCTTAAAGGTAAATATTCAGATGCTTATGTAATTGCTTGTTCTATAACAGAATCAGCGCAAGAGTTAGAAGATTGGACTAGCACGAAAAGTGTCCACTAAAGCCGAGAAAGCGCATTATGATCGCTTGGCGAGATTTGGCTGTATCCTCTGCTACAAACAAGGCAATGAAGGGACTCCAGCGGAGTTGCATCACATTAGACGAGCTGGTAAGCGAAGTGATGCCCCTGTTATTCCATTATGCCCCTACCACCATAGAGGCGCAAATACCAGTATTCACGGAATGGGTCGCAAACGCTTTGAACGAGAGTACGCTACTACAGAAGAAGAATTGCTTGAATTGGTATTACAGAAGATTCGTTAGAGTTCCAAAGGATCGAAGCCAAGCTCGGTAGCAACTCTTTTGGCTCTGCGCTTAAAGGTAGCATCGTGCTTAGTCCAGGCGTGAGTAACTGTGTTGGCCCTACTCATGTGAATCATCTCATGGCATAGCGTTGTCATAACTGTATAAAGATGCCCACAGCGAGCTTCTGATACTGTGACTATGTGTTCCCAATCTCCATCATCGTGCAAATATGTACCCATAGCTTCAGGGTCTGCATCAACAATAAATTTCACTTGCTCTGGTAAAGGCATATCCCATTTGCAATATGGTTCGCAACATACCATTGCACTATAAAGATTGCGTAGGATTGCGGGTGTTAGCTTCACTTCCAGGTAATCCATTCTTTAATAAGCTGTTTTTGTTTTCTTTCAACATAAACAGGCATACTAAATGTTAAACCATGTTCAGGATGGGTAATCCACAAAGCCTGGCGTGGTGGCTCAAAGCCAAAGTTATTTGCGTAAGCATATTCATCGTAACCTTTAAGGCTACCATTCACGATAAGGCGTTCTAGCTGGATTAACTGATGCCAATGACCGAGAATCATTGTGTCGTATTCCATATCAATCTGAGCGTTTCTGGAACGCTTACGATGATCTCCACGAATGATTGGCCCTAAAGCCCCAATGACACCATCACCCCCACGAAATTGATCCCCGTGTGTAAGTAGATATTTATGTCCGTAGATTGAATAATAGGCATCTGAGCCGTCAGGAATATGAAATTGGATGCGGGAATCATTTTCAAACCTCTTTGATAGAAACTGATAGAGTAACCAATCAAAGGATGTGAAGTTCCTGCCTTTTGCCCTAATTTTGTGCGTATTGCGCCCATGATTACCACTTACGCACGGAACAAAGACATTTCCAAACTCATCGGCTAAAGTTTCTATACACCAAGTCAATACACCGAATAAGTCTATAACTGTAGGCATAATCTCCATAGAGTTTGTAGCCATCAATTCTTCATGGATGTCACCAGAAACCATATCTCCACCCAACACAAACACAATGCCAGGGTAATCAGATAAGGCTACATGGTTTTTAAGTAAATCAATGGTCTTTTCAATCATGACTTTTGCACGATCTTGTGCAATCGCTACGTTATATTCATTTACGCCATTAATTTGATTTGGGTCAACTACTTCGCCCCAATGCCAATCTGATGCAAAAAGAGTAGGAACGCCTGCACTTCTTTTGCCTTTACTGGGTTTAATTAGCCAATTAGGAGGAGATACCACCTTCTTTGACATTTTTAGAATAACTGTTTTAATGTATTCGGCAGTTAATGTATTTTCTTCATGGGCGTGGATCGTAGCCTCTAATTGACGTATTTTGTTTTTTGCATCATTTAATTCGTTTAAATCTTTGTTAAATACATCAACTGTAGGCTTAATGCCTGCTTTGACACCAGCTCTATATCTTGAGTTGTAAGTGCCTTCAGGAAGATTAAGAAGTTCGGCTGATTTTCTTTTATTGCCTGTCTTAGCAAAAGCATTTACCGCTTCTTGCATATCTTCATGCGATAATGGTTTTTGAGCCATTTCATCCCCTATTGGTGTAAAGTGTTTAGATACTAACCTTTAATTTATTACAATTCAATGACCTATGCTAAAAGAGTGGACTCTAATCATGCGATGCTTGTTAAAGCTCTTAGAGATATGGGTTGTTCAGTCTTTGATACGTCTAGGGTTGGTTCAGGTTTTCCCGATGTCGTGTGTGGAAAGAATGGCAAGACGATACTCTGTGAATTTAAGAGAGATGCCAAAGCACCATATACTAAAGCCCAACAGCTTTTTATGATGAATTGGAAAGGTTCAACAGTAGCTAGAATCCACGATATTGAAGGCGCAATAAATCTAGTAAAATTGCTTGAAAAATCGTAAAATAGTATTATTATTCGTAGTGTATTAACCCCATCTTAAAGGATAAATCATGGGCAAAATGGACAGCAGCAAAGGTATTCCACTATCAACTGGCGATAAGCTACCTAAAGGTTCAGATGCTTCTGATGCCTCTGGCGAGCGTAAAGGCGTTAAACTAGTTGGTGGCGTCGGCATGGGAAAAATGGATTCTATGGGATCACGCCCAATCAGCCACGCTGGTAACTTTGAAGGCAAACTCGGTGAGTTGAATGACGGCAATATGGGTGAGCGTGAGTGCTACAGCCATAAGCGTGTCGGACACGATCAAGACGATATGTAAGCAAAAGCCCCAAGCCTCGGTAAAGGCAAGGGACTTTTTGACCAACCAATAGGGTAATATTGAATGGCTGAAGAAATTGTAACTTTTAAACCTCTGGGGGACAAGATTATTGTCCGCCCAGATGTTCGTGTTTTAAGCTCTGTGTTAATCGTTAATAACAAAGAAGCTGAGAACATGGGAACTGTAGTAGCGGTAGGCCCTGGCAAAAAGCTATCGGCAGATCGTAGAGAAGCAATGCCAATTCAAGTAGGGGCGAGAGTCCGTTTTGGCACAATGAACGATGATCCCAAAGAGGAATATCTAAAGTTTACCAAGATAGACCATAATGGTGAAAAGTGTTTGTTGCTTTCATGGCAAGATATATGTTGGGTTGAACAGGAAAATGAATAATGGCAACTAAACCTGGTCTTTATGCGAATATCCACGCTAAACAAGAGCGCATTAAGCGTGAAAAAGCTGAAGGTAAGCCTGTAGAAAAGATGCGTAAAGTAGGAGCTAAAGGCGCACCTACCAAGCAAGCATTTATTGACTCTGCTAAGACTGCGAAGAAGAAATAATGGCTAATAAACACGATAAACCTATTCCGCATAAGACTACAGGCAAAGGCAAAACTTATAACCCTACAGAAAAAGGCGCAGGAATGACTGCAAAAGGTCGTGCTGAATACAATGCCAAAAATGGTAGCAATCTGAAAGCTCCTGCACCAAACCCAAAGACTGAGAAGGATAAGGGTCGTAAGGCATCATTTTGTGCAAGAATGGAAGGCGTAGTAAAGAAAGCAAAAGGCCCAGCAGAACGGGCTAAAGCTAGTTTAAAGAACTGGAATTGTTAAACCTAAAGGGGAAAGTATGATTTACAAGATTAAAGCGTGGTTACGCAAGGTAATTGGCCCAGCACCAAAGAATCCACACGCTCCGTGGCCATTTCCTGTAGGCGCAACAGAAGATTTTGAACCACGCAAATCAGAAATTAAAGTAAAACCCGCCTTGAAGAAGGCAACAACAAGGAGTAAAGCAATGCCATTAACTAAGTCAGTAAAAAAGAGTGCTGTGTCAAAAAACATCGAAACAGAAATGAAGGCAGGCAAGCCACAGAAACAGGCTGTTGCCATCGCTCTTAATGTTCAGCGTGAAGCTAAGAAAGCAAAGGCTAAAAAGAAATGATTAATTTATCCTTAGAAATCGCAGAAGTAGAAGCAGTCCTAAAACACATTAGTCAGCAAGCCTATGCTGATGTAGCAGGGCTGATTGCAAAGATTCATGGACAAGCAGTTCCTCAAGTAGCTGCAATCCAAGCTGCTAATCCACCTGTTGATCCAACACCTGTAGTATTGGGTACTTCTGAAAGTGTTGCGTAAATACAACGTTGTGTAAATACAACAAAAAGTATTTATAATTCAAGAATATGACTACTGAATCAGACATTTCAAGAAGTGAAAAGATGAAGGGTAATGACAACGCTCGTAAGGGCAAGTTGTTTTACTCTCAGCTTAGAAAGGTTTTGGTTCAGGAAGATTCTTTAAAGCTACGCAAGATAGCTGAGAAGCTAGTGGAAGCAGCAGAAGAAGGGGAAGCGTGGGCTGTCAAAGAGATTATGGATCGTGTCGATGGCAAGTCCCACCAATCTACCAGCATTGAAGATGCAGACGGAAATAACCTTTTGCAAGCTATCGAAGTCAGGTTTGTAAAGCCAAGTGAGTGAAATCACCCAAGAACTGCGGGAGGCAATATCTGCGGTTGACTTCCCTATCAAGCTGCAATTTCTCTTTGAGCCTATGCGTTACAAGGTTCTTTATGGGGGTCGTGGTGGGGCTAAGTCTTGGGGTGTTGCGAGGGCTTTATTGGTTCTTGGTGTCAAAAAGCCAACCAGAGTCTTATGCGCTCGTGAGTTCCAAAACTCTATAGGTCAATCAGTCCATAAGCTCTTATCAGATCAAATCATTTCCCTCAAGCTGGAGTCATTCTATGAGATTACGCAAAACTCAATCAGGGGTAAAAATGGCTCGGAGTTTGCGTTTGTTGGGCTTAAAAACAACGTGGCGAACATAAAATCATTCGAAGGAGTTGACATTGTTTGGTGTGAGGAAGCCGCCTCGATTAGTCAATCTAGTTGGAATGTTCTCATACCTACAATCCGTAAAGAAGGCTCAGAAATATGGGTTACGTTCAACCCAGAGCTTGAATCAGACGAAACTTACCAAAGGTTTGTTCTTAACCCACCGCAAAATTGCAAAGTTGCAAAAATTAATTGGTCAGACAATCCCTGGTTCCCAGATACACTCAGATTAGAGAAAGATGCCCTATTTAGTAGGGATAGAGAAGCCTACAACACAGTCTGGGAAGGTTTATGCCGTCAGACAGTAGATGGTGCTATCTTTGCCAAAGAAATGACTATGGCAGAACTTGACGGAAGGATTACCAATGTTCCTTATGACCCAATTAAGCCCGTTCATGCTGTATTTGATTTGGGATGGGCTGACGCTACTGCTATTTGGTTTGTCCAGTTTATTGGCATGGAAACTCGTCTCATTCGTTACTACGAGAACAACCAAGAAACAATAGCGCATTATTTGGCTAAAATGCAGTCTTATGGATATGTTTACGACACTATTTGGCTACCCCACGATGCTGGAAACAAAACTTTGGCATCAAACGGTAAAAGTATTGAGGAAATCGTTAGAGCTTCAGGGTATAACACTCGAGTTATTGAGCGAACACCAATCGTTGATTCTATTAACGCTGCTCGAATGATGTTTAATAAGTGCTGGTTTGATAAGACCAACACACACGAAGGCTTGCAATGCCTTAGACATTATCGCTATGACGTTGATCCTGACACCAAGCAATTTAGTCAAAGACCCTTACACGATAACTATTCTCACGGGGCAGATGCTTTCCGATATATCGGTTTAATGGTAAATGAGCCTAGAAAAGCACCTAAACAGAAGGGTACTTATCAACTTCCGTCAAGCTGGATGGGCTAGAATATGTTGTGCAAATACTACACTTGGCTTAAAATTAGCCGATAATTAAGGAATATCTATGGCATACGATAGCGTTGCAGACTCCCAATCAGATGGCAGAATCCAAGAAGCAAAGGACTTTTTAAGACTTTGTAATGATTCGGATAGCAACAATCGTGCAGAAGCGTTGGATGACGTAAGATTTGCAGCAGGCGATCAATGGCCTGTAGATGTGCAAAATAGCCGTGTTTTAGAAGCTAGACCTTGTTTGACTATCAATAAAGTTGACGCTTATATCCGTCAAATCTGTAACCAGCAAAGACAGCAACGCCCACGCATTAAAGTGCATGGCATGAACAATGAATCAGACGAGAAAGTAGCAGAGATTCTGACAGGTATTTGCCGTCATATTGAGAACCAATCCGATGCAGATGCAGCTTATGACCACGCTTTTGAATATTGCGTAAAGATGGGCTGGGGCTATTGGCGCATTACTACTGACTATGTAAGAGAGGACAGCTTTGATCAAGAAATCTACATTAGACCAGTTGAGAACCCATTTACTGTCTATTTTGATCCTAATAGTGTGTTGCCTGATGGTTCTGATGCTGAGAGAGTTCTTATCACAACAGTTGTCAGTAAAGAAGTGTTTAAAACCATGTATCCAGATGCAGAAGTGGATCAGGGTTTCTCATCAAGAGGAACGGGCGATACAGAGAGCGAATGGGTTACAAAAGAAGATATACGCATAGCTGAGTATTTCTACACAGAACGCATCAAAGATATGCTTTTAGAGCTATCTGATGGCACAACTGGCTATTCCAGCGAAGTCCCAAGCAAAGAAGTTTTAGCCCAAGCAGGCATTACTGTCATTGCAAAGCGTGATGTATGGCGCAAAAAGATTAAATATTGCAAGCTGACCGCTATGCAAATCCTTGAAGAAGGCGAATGGGCTGGTAAATACATTCCAATCGTGCCTGTTTATGGTCAAGAAGTCAGAGTAGACGATAAGCATAAGAAATTTGGCTTAGTTCGTATGGCTAAAGACCCACAGCGTATGTATAACTATTGGTCTACTGCCCTTACTGAAACTGTAGCTCTTGCTCCTAAAGCTAAGTGGCTGTTGGCAGAGGGTCAAGACGAAGGACACGAGAACGAATGGGCAATGGCTAATATCAAAGCTATGCCTGTATTGCGTTACAAACAGACAGATACCGAAGGTAGACCAGCTCCAGCTCCTACAAGATTGCAACCAGAGCCACCTCCTGCGGGCGTGATGTCAGCTTTGCAAGGCATGAATCAGGATTTACAAGCAGTTGTAGGTATTTTTGATCCTAGCCAGCTTCCACAAGGTATTCAGTCAGGCAAGTCAATCAATGGTCAGCAGATGCAAGCTGATATGACTAACTTCCATTATTACGATAATCTGACACGCAGTATCCGTCACACAGGTCGTATTATTTTGGATTTAGTGCCTAAGATTTATGACAGAGAACGTGTCATGCGGATCATTGGCGATGATGGCAAGCCTGAAATTGTTACCTTAAACCAGCCTGGCTCTGATGAGAATGGCGTAGCTAAGGTCTTAAATGACGTTACAGTCGGTGAATATGACGTTGTAATGGATACAGGCCCTGGCTATAACTCCAAGCGTCAAGAAGCTGTAGAGGCAATGACCAACTTATTTGCTGCTGATCCTCAACTCGTACAAGTCGCTGGTGATCTATATGTCAGAAACATGGATTTCCCTGGCTCAGACATCATTGCTGACCGCTTGGCAATCAATAATCCTCTCGCCCAAATAGATGAGAAATCCGATATTCCTCCACAAGCTCAGATGATGATTGCTCAAAGCAAAGCACAGATTCAGAAGCTACAAGAGCAGATTCAGATGATGCAGATGGATGCTAAATATCGTGCCAGCGTTACAGAGCAAAAAGATCAGGCAATGCTTAAGAAAACAGCGATGGAATTGCAAGTTAAGCAAGCTGATAGCCAGTTACGCACCGATACGATTGCTCATGACACAGTTATTAAGACACAAACTCAGCTTGAAATTGAGCAACTGAAGGCGCAATTAGCCCTTGTTTTGGCTCACATGAACAAGACTGAAATGAAACTATCCAACGAAGAAGCCGTAGAAAGGGCTATTTAATATGTCAAAAGCTGAACAAAAATACAAATTTTTGTTAAATAAAGAGAAATATGATCCAAAAGTTGTTGAAGCTGTTGGTAAAAAATCAATTTCACATTCTGATGCAAACAAAATAAATGCCATTCAAGAAATGATGCAAAAAGAAAAAAATATGCGTAAAGAAAATATGGCAGATTATGTTTCCAATGAAATCTCAAAAAAATACAATAAAGAATAATGTTGTAAAAGCGCAACATTTGTGATATAAAAATATTTGTAGTACCTACCTGTGGGTTCACAGGGTTAATTCTTGAGGAATCTCATGTCAGAAGAAACAGTAGTAAGAACAGCAGACAATGTAGTAACGTCAGATAATTTAGCGGAATGGACTGCTAATAAACTTGGTTTAGCTAGTGAAGAAGCTCCTTCTGAGGCTGTAGTTGA
>Ga0208257_1000513_pt1 | contig 10869 bp, 14 predicted proteins | sample CryBogCBH10Sep07_FD_184610 | JGI IMG/M metagenome (GOLD analysis project Ga0208257, IMG submission 184610) | Freshwater microbial communities from Crystal Bog, Wisconsin, USA - CBH10Sep07 (SPAdes) | ecosystem: Environmental > Aquatic > Freshwater > Lake | place: Crystal Bog, Wisconsin, USA... | reverse complement strand
AATAATAGAGTCAACATTTGTTATAAATTCATTTTGTTTTCCTTCTAAAACAGATTTTTGATAATTCAAATAGGCTAAATTCATAATTTCACTTTTATCTTTTTCGCCACATTTAGAAAATAATTTCTTAAAGGCCTCTAACCAAATTGTATCATGTATTAATACAAATGGAAATCTTAATACCCATCTTTTTTGTATACCATCACCTATTTTCATTAAAAAATCTCCTAAACTTGATTGTATATTAACACCTTTTGATTTCAAATTATTTGCAGATGTTTTTATAACTTCTTTACTCACAGAATTCCATGTTTTTCTTGAACAATTTGATGCCTTCACAAAAAGATCTTTAGCTTCTTGTGTTAACCCACCTTCAGATTCAGATCTTGTAAATAAATCCATTAATTCCGTTTCATTCTTATTAATAACTTTAGTTGCTAGTTCATCTACCGCCTCTTTACTCACTTTTCCAATTCCCATTCTACCTATCAAACCAAATTCGTGAATTATAGGTAAGAAAATACCGAAAACAATATCAATATCACCTGACATATTTTTTCCATCTAAACGTTCAAATAAACCTTTAACTCCAAAAACACCAGCCTCTGAGAAATATTTAACAATCATTGATGTTGTTACTCTTTTACCTAAAAATGTGAAAGCCTCGGCAGACATTCCGGCCTCACCTGCTAAAGCAAAACCAACTCCATCGGTTAAAATTCCCACAACAATTGCCGCAGCAATCCATAACAATTCAGTTGCCAAACCACCATCGGAAGTTAAAAATTTCTGCCAAAAAGTCTTTTCTTTCAATTCATCAGGTATTTCTGTTGGTTCTTTGTAAGGTGTATTATTTTTATCATAAAACCATTTAAAACTAATTTGTAATGGATTATCCTTTATTCTTTCTAAGTTAGCACTATATTGTACTCCACCAACAGAAAAGGATCTTAAACTTCCATCTGGTAATATTGAATTTAACATATCGGTTGTTGGTACTAAATCATTATATTGAGTATTAACTAAATTAGACCAAAACGTATTTTTTATTGGGTGATGCCAAAATGTTGCTGTAGTTTGTATTCCATTAACATTTTTTGGTATGATTATATTTGTTTTTTTTGAAAAATTGGTAGGGGGTATATCTAAAACATAAAAATCATTTCTTTTTGTTCTATTAATATTAATTTTTTTACCCTCAGGTCCATTCTGCTCAGTTAATGGATTTGCCTTACCTCTTTGTAATTTAGATCCAACTACATCTGACCATTTAGTTACACCAATTTGATTTGCAGGACCTCTTTCTACACCACTTTCCCATTTGGTAACATCAGGATACCCTTGACCTCCTCCTTGTTGATCAGATGTACCTGCTTCAGGTTCTGATGGAGGTGGTTCAGGTTGCTCACTAAGTTCTGTTTCCACAACTAACGATAAAAGACTTATATATTGTTTCTCTGTAAGGCCCAATTTCATAACTTATAAATATCCAATAAAACTTTTGAATACAGTATTACTATAGGGAATATAACCCTTTTTTGGGTAAAAATGAAGAATTAACTATTCTTCGTAGATATTCGGATCTTTCTTTGCGTACATTTTGATAAACTGACCTGCTTTGGCATTTGCTTCATCCTCGATTTCACCCCCGATATCGGGAGGTCTCTTTTCCAAACGACCTTGTTCAAATTGTTTGTGATGAACCATTTCATGTGCAATACTTCTACACACATCAACAAGTGCTCTATTCTTAGCGCATACTTTGATAATCTTGTTTTCTTTCGTATAATCGTAGTTTGCGGTAGTTTTTAGACCATCTCTGTTGTTTTGAACCTTAATGGTAGGAACAGACTTAAGTTCCAATTCGTTCTTCACAAATAGGACAAACTTGTCTAAAATATCCTTTTTCTCGTCAGTTAAAAAACTCATACTATATAAATACTACAAACTTTGTTCTTCTGGTAGATCATTATCTAATAGATATTGTTCTACCAATTCAATTATGTCATTTTCGTCCATTCTATACATGTCATTTTCGTACATAATACTAGGAGAGAAGTACATGACATCTTCTAAAATTAACTCTAATACACGGTATGAATCATCACCATCCTCTTCGGTGGAAAACTCAACATACAACATTCTATTGTCGTCGTTATAATAAAATTCTCTTATATACATGGGTTAAACAATGATAATTATATAGATTTCATTCAAAATCAAAAAAATATACATATATCCATACAAAATAGAAATATTTTTCTTATTATTAACTGTATGGATTGGTATGTTATAGAGTATTTGTACCCCAATGCCTTCAATAGGTTCAAAGAATTGATGTTTCCTAATGTTGGAATCTTAAGTCTATCGGTTTTAGGTTTATATGACTCAAAGAAGTTATATCAATTTTTTGATAAGGAGGGAATTTATTTAACGGTTGAAATGTATAACCCACATCAATGGGTTTTTTCCGTTTCATTAAAAAATGGTGTCGTATTTGGACCTACTCAAGACTCAACACCAACAAGAGAAGAAACTGAAACAGAGGGATTCGTTGAATGTTTCAAAATATTAGAATTAAAATTAAAGGACAAATTATGAGTGATATTTATGATAATAGTATGAGTATGTCATCTAACCTTCTTTTACAATCAACAAGAGTTTTACATAACAATGATTATGATGAAGATGAATTATCAATGATAACCAATTTTATAGTTGCTGTTGACAATGAAATTTTAAATGAGTATAATAATACTTGTACTATCTTATCTTATGATAATGATTTACAACTCTATATCGAAATATTGAATGCTTTAATTAAAATTTTTGAAGAAAGAGAAGAATATGAAATATGTGAATCACTTAAAAATAAAAAAGACGATTCAATAGAAATAATGGAAAATAAAACAATATAATTATGGGAGTATTTGGAATGTCCGAAGAGGAAAAAAAGAGAATCTCTGAACAACACAAACAATTAGAAAAAGTTGCTCGTGAGAAAAAAGAAGAACTAAAGAAGGGATTAAAAAAACCTGAAGAAAAAAAGAAAACCACCTAATTGGTGGTTTTTTGTTTATTTAACAATCGTGAATAGTAGATATAAAGACCAAAGAAAAATCCCGCAATACAATACAAAACGAAGTTCGCTCTCCATAAACTTCCCGTCAGTAGAATTAGGGAATATTGTACGGCATCGAACCCAAAAGGATTGAAGAATAGTGCTAACATCAAAAACATATCCTTTAGAAATGGAATTCGATGTTCTCTTTTTTTTAATTTTTTTATATGTTTTACTATCACCGTCGTCCATCTATGTTTTTCTTTAGAATTTTATCGTGTAGTAATAAATATATTAATTATTTATTATGATCGTGTTTAATGAAAATTTCGGTGGAAACATGAGGATCATTCCCCTTAAATCTTTGATCTGGTAATGTATATGGAACTAAATTAAAATCCTGTACTACTTTGGAAAAACCAACTTGATCTTGTGTTGTATATTTTAAAGTTTGAAGATACCATTCATCTAAAAATTTTTTTACTTTTTCACTTTTATTATTAAAAGCAACGAAACAAGTAATCCAAACTCCAAAATGATCTCCTCTACCTCTTCCTTCAGTTCTCGGGTATTTTATAAAAAAATCTTCATCATAACCTTCTTGTATATAGGTATGATATTGGGCAACAACATCTTGATATGGTTGTTTTTGTCCCATATAATTTATATCGATATATTTTGGTAAAAAACAAACTCCCGCCTCATGATATAAACGTCCTCCTCTTAACTCATGATGCCAAGATACTATGTCATATTTTAAACATAATTCTATCATATATTCCGATACGTCTTCTTTTATTATTTCAATAGTACCGTCTAACCATATTATGACATCATATTCTTTTAATCTTGGAATATTAGACCATGATTGTTTATAATATTTTGCCAAATTAAATGTGTGTCTATTTTCATATTCTTCTAATAACCTACCTTCTTTTTTAGTTGAGTTAATATACTTACCATTATCAACATTACTTCTATGAGTATCATGATATGGGTTAGTATCAATAATCCAACCATTACTTATTATGTTTGGATTATCGGTAAAACAAATAAAATCTGAATCTATAGTTTGTTTTACAAATGGTTTACATGTTAATTCGTAATTCCCTAATATTGCGGTTATATATGCTACTTTCATATTGTTTTTATAAAATTAATTGCAGATGATATAACTTGATGCATATCATAATATTTGTATTCTGCCAATCTCCCTCCAAAATGTATATTCTCTAATTTATTGGCATCTTCTTTATATTTCAAATACATCTTGGTATTATTTTTATCGTTTACAGGATAATATGGTTCAGTTTCTTCTACCTTATATTGTGTCGGATATTCCCATGTAACCCATGTTGAATCTGTTTTAACATCAGGTTCGAAATGTTTATGTTCTATAGTTCTTGTATGTGTTGTTTCATTATCGGTATAGTTCATTACGGCACATCCTTGATGATTATCGGTATCGAATTTAAAATGTTCGAATCGTGTGGTCTTATATTCTAACTCACCATATTTGTAATTAAAATATTTGTCAATTGGACCAGTATAAATTACTTTATCGTGTTCAGGTAATTCATCTTTAAAATAATCAACACCTAAATTAACATCTATACCATCTAATAATTTTTCAAATATTTGTGTATAACCTCCAATAGGTATACCTTGATATTTGTCATAAAAATAATTGTTATCATATGTTAAACGAACAGGTAAACGAGTAATAATTTCCTTAGGTAATTCCTTAGGATCTTTTCTCCATTGTTTAGCTGTATAATGTTTAATTAGTTTTTCATATATGTCTTTACCAACTAATTTAATTGCCTGTTCTTCTAAATTTGACGGTTCACCAATTTCTATTGATTGTTCATTAATAATATCTTGTACTTCTTTAGGTGTAACCACATTCCATAATTTATTAAACGTCCACATATTAAATGGTAAGGAATATATCTCACCTTTATAGTTTGCCACAGGTCTTAATGTAAAATTGTTAAACTTTACAAATTGGTTAATCCATTCCCATACTTCATCATTAGATGTATGAAATACATGAGGACCATATGTGTGTATGTTAATACCATCTTTGTTCTCTGTGTGGCAGTTGCCACCAATGTGGTTTCTGTTATCAATAACACAAACCTTAAAACCCTTTTTAGTCAATTCATGTGCACAAATGGAACCATAAAATCCCGCACCAACTATTAAATAATCGTACATATTAATCTTTTAAATATAAAAACCCATCAACCCATTTTGTAGGTATCTTAATCCAATTTTCACCATATAAATCTTCAGTTATTTCTTTTATATCAGGACCAAACCATGTATCGGGAGCAATAACTGTTTTATTTATATATCTTGACAAATATGCTCCCCACCATGAAAAGGTAGAATTTGAGATAATATAATGATTACATAATGATAATAACCATAAACCATCACAATCTATATAGTTATCTACAAATATTACATTTGGTATCTTTATATTTTCTCTACACCAAGGTATATCATCACTCAATACTAAAATATGATCACAAGATGGTAAATGTTTTAGTGATTCATTTATATAATCAATTGTGATAACAGGATGTCTTGTTGGTTGAGTTAGATAATCTCCTCTCCTTACATTTATTGCCCCCACAATACTATTACCTAAGAATGGGAAATCTTTTTTTGCCCTTTCCTCAAATTCTAATGTAGGTGAAAATAAATCTTTAATTACTTCATTATATTTTAAAAAATATTTTTCACTTTGATACCAACCAATATAAACTGTTGGGACATCAATTTTAGGATCTTCAATATTAATATAATGGAAAGGTGCAAATACATGATTAGAAATATCTTCAGGTGGGGTACGTTGAAAATTGAAATCTAATTTTCTAAAAAGAGTTTTTTCTAAATGACCACTTGACGATTCATGAGACGGTACTATAAATTGTCTATTAAACTCTAAAGATTTTGCAAATCCATGAGCAATCTGAAACATCATATTACCCGTCCTTCCTTGTAGTCTACTAGTAATGTAATTATTTGTCATCATTATTTATAATTTTCCAAGTCTATATCAACTAAATTAATTTCATCTTCAGTTGGATAATAATAAGGTTTCCAACAATGAATTACCGCAATATTTCCCTGTTCATTTTCAATCTCTTCCATAGTACCCGGCCAACCAGATCTATCCCCCATATGTGGAATATTTGAATGTCTATATTGTTGAGCATCTCCCCATTGACCTGCAGTAAATTTTGAAGATAAAAATAAAAGGGTTAAAGCACTATCTGTCCATTCTAAAGGTCGTTTATCTAATTTACTAACCTCATCCCAATTTATTTTATTTATATTTTCATATGCTTCGATAAATTTTAGTCTATTAAAAACTGAACCTCCACAACCAAAAATAGATCGATGTTCTTTTACATCTAAGTAATTATATAATTCTTCATTCCAACCAACTCCACTTATACCCGATAAATCATATAAAGGTTCTATTTGTATTTCTCTTTTAAACCAAACGTCATCTTCAAAATTCATAACCCAATCAACATCGATTAATGTTGTTGTACAAGCCTCATAGACTCTGTCAAACCAACCAATAATTGTTTCTAAGTTAAATGCTGGTCTACCACTATTCGGATCATTAAATCCATTTAATTTAGTTCTACTATAAGAACAATTGAATTTTTTTGCAATTGGTTCCATTACAAAACTATTATCTTCATACATGGCAATTGGTGCATTTGGATAAAACTTTCTGAATTGTTTTAATGCATTATATGCCGCAACATATCTAACTCCTGTTTGATAAAATAAACCTAATTTCATTCTTTAATAATTTTATTATAATTTTTAATCCATGGACTAACATCATCAGATTTCAATATTGTACCATCATTACGAATTGCACAATCAGAAATTGTGTTAGGTCTTTGATAAACAGCCAATGGATATGCCAAATATTTGTTTAATCCTGTATTCAAACCAATATTACCATCTATAGGACTATCAAATTCATCACTATATCCATCACCAGGTCTATACTTCAAAATAGTGTCATAGCATTTTTTATTTATACCCCATGCATGAGTAGTTAATATTTTATCTACTTTCAATAAATTACCCTGCGGTTTATAAATTGTTTCGTCAAAAATAATTCCACCCATGTAAAATAAATCCCAATCAGGTATTGTATTCAAAGTGTCTAAGGCATTTTCAATTATTTCAATTGCAGAAATAATACCTTCATTATAAAAAGTGGCATCGTCTTCAAAAATTAAAATATTTTCTAAATTTTTATCCTTAGCATATTGAACTAAATTTCTATGAGATCTTCCACATGCACCGTGTTTCCTATAACCTAATAGTACATAATCATCTCCAACATCATCTATTTTGGGAATACACGCTGAAGATCTTTTAATGAAAGTATCTAAACCATATTGTTTTACTTCATTTTCAAATTGTTCTTTTCTATCAATTCTTGTATCTAAATTTATAAAAAATGCTTCTTTGAAAAAATCTTGTATTTTCATTCTATAATTTGTCAATTAAATCAGTCCACATTTTTCCGATAGTGTTTACATTGAATCTTGAGATAATCGATTGTTTACCTCTATTTCTAATATCTTCTTTAATCTGTGGATTGTTCTCTAAAAAATTTATTTTTTCTACAATATTGTCTGTAATTGTAAATTTACCTTCTAAATCTTTAGTTAAAGGTTCATTTTGCATTTTTTCAACATCTACATTTTTAGGAAAATCTAACCATTGACAAAAACCATCAAAATTTTCAGGTAAGGCGCCTAATGGATATGTAACAACAATTGCACCTAATGCAATTGCTTCCGCAACAACACAAGAAAATGTGTCCTTGTGAACATCTTGATATGGTGTGTATAAAGGATATATAAAATATTCACTTTCCGCAATATTAGTGAATAATGTTTTCTTATCTACCCCATTGTGTAAATTAAAAAAAGAATCTTGATGATTATGTGTTGCCATCAGATAATCAAATGCATGAAATTCTGTATCAGGATAATTTAACTTTCTTACCGCTTCAATTGCAACATTACCTCCTCTAGCCCATGCGGCATGGAATATAAATTTGTGTGGTTTTCTTGTTGGTTTTGAATAATAAACCTCATTTATCATTTCATCCATAATTGGATTAGGTATCAATGATGATTGAACATTCATTTCTTTTTTCCTATCTATTATAGATTGTATTAACGGAAATGTCATTTTCTTTTCCCATTCTGAAATATTAACAAATCCTAAAGAAATATTTTTATTTTTAGCAAAATTTACAATATGATCCACACCATAAATCCATTGCATATGTGACCAATATATTAGTCCTTTAGTTATTGTAATTGGTAATGTGTCATAATCTTGAAACCATAACATACTAACCAAAATATCAAATTCTCTATTTTCAATCCCATCAAATTTTATATTTGTATATTTTACACCATAAAATTCTTCTCCTGGAATATATACTCTACCTTTTGCCTTATATTCTTCCTCTAATTTTGGTTCCAATTCGTCGGCCACAAAAACAACTTCATGTCCTTGTTTTGCAAGGTATTCAGCAACCAATACAGAACTTGTATCGGTTCCTGAACCACCACCACTACCATATCTTAAATTATACCCATTAAGGTAATTACTTCTTCTACTATTACCAATTACTATAAATGCTATTTTCATTAGATTGTTTTTTCGTATCGATCACTCCATTGTTTATCTTCATCAAATAAATACATTACAATCTTACCAGGTTTCTCAATACATTCTAAATTTACTGTAGTTTTATTATTTATTAAATTAACATAATCAGGATCATTTTCAATTGTAAAATCCTTTCTATAAATTTCAATACCTGCACTTGTTTGAACAGCAAATGTCATGAATTTAGGATTAGTAAATTCAAACTTCTTGAAGAAATCTAAATCCCACTCTAAATTTAAATCATACTTATTTTTAATAAATTGTTCTTCCCAATTTTCAGGATTAGGTGGTTCGTTAACTCTTAATGTATAATCTTGGATAATACATTTTTTAAAATCAAACCCACCGTAAACTTCGTAATCATGAACTGTTCTAACTGTACCTAAACCATACTCACCCATATCAATATCATAATTTTGGGTACCGAATAATTGACGTGTCTTATTACGTGCGAATATGTCTCTTTCACCGCTTGTCTTTTTAGTTGCACTGTCAACTCCATGATCATCCCAATGTTTAACACGGTAGTTTCTTGTATATTCGTGCCACATTACCATACGATATGGACTAAAGAAATCATAACCATTTGTAAATGCACGAACGCTTAATGTTGTTTCTTCTGTATATCCACCAAAATAAATATCTGGATCATAAGGTACTTCTTTAATAAAATTACCCGATGTGAAATAAAAATGACCACTAATAGTTCTCGCACGAATTACTCTTGTTCTTGTTTTATAATCTTGAATATACCACGGCATACTCATTAACAATCTATCTCCACTAAATTCATATTGAGACATTAAACAAGGTGTTGGAGACCACTTATCCTCATCGTCTTTAGGATTAAATGGAGTACAATATGTAGAGATTACAGGTTTATCTGAAATCATTAAAGCTTGTTTATAATCTTCTAAAATTATATTATCCCAATCTTGTACAAATCTATGGTGAGAATCGATTTGTAGAGTATATTCTTCATCATCGTATAAAGTATTTGTAATGTGTCTAGCCCATCCTAACCCTTCACTTTCACTATAGTGATGTTTACTAATTCTAAATTGTTCAATATTGTCAAACATAGTAATAGGTTCACTACTATCATATTGCCAACAAATACCAAATGTTAAGTTTTGTGGATTTTTTGCTTTCTTAATCATGTCCTCAATAGTAGGGATCAATTCAGGATCTCTATAAGAGGCAATTTGTACGAAAATTTTGTCTTTTTTCATTAATTATTAATTTTCTATAATATAATAAAAAAATATGAAAGATAAAAGTAGTCCCCATTTCTTTTTTTAATTTTTTTTAGTTATCTTTTTAAAAGAATAAACAATAAATTACTATGGATAAGATTTACCAACCGATAGTGTTAGAAATGTGTGAAGAAATTATTGAAGATTTGACCGAAACTCAATTTTTTGAGGATTATGAGATTGAATCAACTGATTTTGCAAGAAAATACCTTTGTGATAAATTAACTGAAAAATTTATATTAGGGGAATTAGAAAATGAAGATGATGAATTCTTAGGAATCTTCAACGATGAAGAATTTGAGAGGGTTTTACGTGAAATAGTAGCTGGAAGTGTCTTATATGAACTGAAACAACGTGGATTAGTCGATTCTTATGAAGATGATACCACCGAAGAAATGTTTTTCCTCACAAAAAAAGGTAAAAAATTCATAAAAGACAAAGAAAACCTACTTTAATGGTTTTTTCTTCTCTTCTATAGATTGAGCATAAAGATTTCTCTTATAATTTCTAATTTTATCCTTCAAAATTGATATTAATTTTTGAGAATTGATCAAATTCGAAGAAATCATTGAAATTCGTGATTTTGTGAGATTTTCTAATCCTCCTGGTATAGAATCTTCTAATTTTCTTAATTCTTTAACAGTTTCATTAAGAGAATTTTGTAATTCTTCGATTTTGAACTGAACTTTACTAAATTCCGCACGAGAAACCTTGGAAGTTTGTTCCATTAAAACTTTTTCTAATATATTTTTTACCTGATTTTCGGTAATAACGTTTTTTTCCATAATATTACTCAATTCCGAAGCTTTTTTC
>Ga0208257_1000512_pt1 | contig 10871 bp, 28 predicted proteins | sample CryBogCBH10Sep07_FD_184610 | JGI IMG/M metagenome (GOLD analysis project Ga0208257, IMG submission 184610) | Freshwater microbial communities from Crystal Bog, Wisconsin, USA - CBH10Sep07 (SPAdes) | ecosystem: Environmental > Aquatic > Freshwater > Lake | place: Crystal Bog, Wisconsin, USA... | reverse complement strand
CAATTAATAATTGCAACGCTTTTGTTAGAATTTAAGGAGTAATCATGAGTTTATTACAGGAAATGGAAACGCACGGACTTGCAGACTGTGAATTCAATCGCCAATTATTACAGGAAGCGTTTAAACACAGTCCATACGAACAAGTCCATATAAAAGATTGGGCTTGTATGGCAGAAGCAAAAGCATTTTATTTGGAACAAGGATTTAAGCAATTTGACACAGTTGAAAATGAAAGGGATTGGTATTACATTTTGAGAAAAGGACTTTATGAAGTAATGGTCAGTAGGGTTGGATTTTTAAATGTAAAATCAAGTTTAATTAGAATACGAGGTTATGATGAATAACGAATCGTTTAAACGCAGTCTTAATAAAGCAAGGATTCAAAGCATTAGGTTTTTCTTATCAACCATGACTGAAACAAAGTCATATATTTAATCGGAGGCAGTATGAATAGGGAAGAAATGATTGAAAAGTTAGTGGAACATGATGTTGATAATTTTGATATTCGTGACCTTGCTGACTTATTTAGGTATGGCATGGTGGCATATGAAGATATGTCAGACGAAGAAATAAAAGATAAATATGAAGATTACTTTGAGGAGGCAATATGAACAGCATTTATTTAGCTAAAGGTTATAACAGCTGGACGCATAAAAATATCCAACGAGCTTGTAAAACATACACAGAGGCACACGCATTTTCGGAGGGTTTGACTGATTCCTCCGTTAAGATGTATAGTGCAGATAGCTTCATTGAAGCGGTCAATTTATTATTAAGAGAGGAAATAAAATGAAAACTTATTGGGTCACATATCAAAGATACATGACGGAAATGGAGGATGTCACGATTGCTGTTGAAGCTGACAATGAGGAACAAGCATTGGAAAAGGCAAAACAGGGAGACGGAGACGAAGTTGAATGGAATACATGGGACAGGACTTCGGAGGAGGATTATTGGGACAATGTAGAAATCAACGAGGAAAAGGACATGAACTTTATTAAGGGAGATGAAAATGCTTAAATATGTTGTGAACGATTTACAGGGAGGGTCTTTCATGTCTTGGACATGGGAAACGCCTCTAAATAGAAAAGAGTTGTTGGAAGTGTTTAAACAGTTTGCAGATAGTGACAACATGGAAACTCCTAGAAAGTATTTTAACTTGGGCTTCTGTGCTGATATGTGGGAAGTGGATATCAAGCCGTTTAAACATAGTGGAAAGTATTGTGCTAAATGTAATTGTGAGTTGTCATCATATAAAGCCAACAGAACGAAAGGTTATAAATATGTTTGTGTGAACTGTGATGAAGACATTTTTGAGTTTGAAGCAAAGGAGAAAACAAATGCAATCAATTAAGAGTATTGATGAATTAAAGAGACAATGTAGTGATGATGTAGAGGAGTTTTTTATTCTGCTTAATGGTGGTTGTAGGTCATCAAAAGATATTCGTTATGAACCTACAAATGATAGTTGGTGCATGACCAATGGGATTGATGATAGCCATGTAGATTACAAAAGCACAGACGACTTTGTAAAGAATGAACCGCTTATTGTAAAAGCTATGGCTTTTAATGCTTTTTTCAAGTATTAGGAGGCTATATGAGAATCAGTCTCAAACACACAAAAATGCTAAAAGAAGTGCTAGACTATATTATATGGAGTGAGGAATCACACTATGAAGAGTGTTTAGCTGATGAGGGATATGAGGGAGTGGGAGAACCAATACCTTTACAAGACCACATCTATTATAAAGCATTACAATTAAGAGAAGCGTTTAAACAACATTAGGAGAAAGAAAATGACTAGAGAGGAAAAAGTAGAAGCATTAATCAATCGTGATATGGATAACATATTTAACGATTATAGGGAGTTGGAACAATTCGTTGCTTATGTATTAAAAAATGGTTATGAGGGCTATGGTAAGTTAAAATCTGAAGACATTGACGGAATTTATACAGACATATTTGAGGATGAAGCATGATTACTCACGCACAATTAACAAAGTGGTTTGGTGGTAAAGGCAATTTTGATACAGAGGATTGTTTAGAGGTATTATTAAGTCTTGTTAATTATGAATATTCAATTAAGACATTGAAGAATGACATTTACGAAACGCTAGACATTGAACCAAATGGATATACAACACCAAAGTTTGAACCTATACAGGAGAATGATGATGAGTGATAAAAAACTTATAACCGCCTATTCGCTTCGCATTATGTGGAGTGACGGAGTGACGGAGATTATAGATTTACCCGATGATTTTAGACAGGCACATAAAGACATTGGGCATTTTTTAGACGCACTAGAAGAGGAGGGGAATGATGAATAACAGAGCATTAACCATATTTAACAATGTATTAAGTGCTATGCAAGACGCAGATGAAATTGAGGGGGTAGAGGGTAATGACTATATCAGTCTTATGGTAGATATAGCTATGGAAGCAGATAGACGTATGAATAATTGTATAGACAATATGGCTTTTGAACATGAAGCCTTGACCAATGGAGAGAGATAACAATGAAGAAAACTTACAAAGTTAGAGTGTTTTATAACGCATGGCAAGATGTATATATTGAAGCCAATGATGAAGATGAAGTTAGCGATATTGTTGATGAACTTGACACAAACGATGTTAAGCTAGAATTAGACTTTTACGAGACATTAGATAACGTTTAAACGTGTTGCATAAAAACAACAAATAGGCGGGACATGGGTTGCCTAGAGAGAGTAAGTGTGGTAAGGTTATAAGTCCTGCCTTTCAATAAGGAGAAGCTATGCAAGAATTAGAAGTGGCAAGTGCTTGTTTGGGATTGATTTTATTCGGTGAAGCAGGTAATGATTTCAATAACCAAATGGCAGTTTACAATGTAGTAATGAATCGTAGTAAAACCATAAGTCGAGTGTGTGATACTGTATACGAACCAAAGCAATTCGAATACATCTCCCTCATTCAAAATAAGAAAGCCAAAGAACCTAACCAAAAAGAGTTTCTACAATACAAACTCCTAGCGGTTAAGTTTCTTACAAAAGCCAAAGGATATACTTATAATCCCGTTGGTCATGCGACTTTCTTCCATGATGACAGAATCAGTCCGCAAAAAAATATCTTTAAAAAGCCTTTATTAGCACAAGTAAATAACCTATACTTCTATTAACTAGATAGTATTAGTTTTTTTAACTCTTCTGCCATTTCGGGAGTGCCACGAGCAATATGGTCGTCATTAAAGTCATTCCCAGCTGTCATGCTGAGCCAATAAGGCTTGCCTGTTTCAATAGCGGAGTTCTCTCCAATGCCATTTCTGTCGTTATCTGCGACAACGAGACCTTTCCTGAATTTCCTAGCTATGAGCTTCATGTTACTTGCACTGAAACATGTATAGATAGAATACTTGATATTGCTAGTTTTCAAGACCTCCCTGATACTGAGAGCAGTCGCATAACCCTCGCAAAAGATAGGGAATCCCTTTGCGTTAAAGGCGAGAGTTGCACCCTTGCTCGTTTGTCCATACAAGAACTTTTTCTCCCCTTGTGCATTGATGAGTTGAACCCCAATCAACGTTTTAAATTGTCGCATGGGGACTACCAATAGTTTTTCTCCGTTGTTATCCCAGACGTTGTCTAACATATCTGGAAAGCCTTTAGAAGCAAGATATGGGTGAGTTTCTTGTTTGCATTGGTGCATAATCCAACCCGCTTTCTTACGGGCTAATTCTGCTAAACGATTCTTTTCTTCATTGAATTTGGCTTTAGATACTTTATTGACGACCACAGGCGTATCTTTATCGGGAAACCATGTTGCTGGTTTATCCATTGTTGCCCAATTAATCACGAATCCAACATCACCCTTAAACATATAAGAGCCATTTAGTTTTCTTGGCTTATCTTCTGTTGGAACTCGAATTGATTTATATGGGATAATGTTGTTGATAATTAAACCATGAATTCTGGCGAAGTCTTGGAATGTCATGCTGCTCTCCTAGATGGTTTGTTAGCACGAGCATAAGCAATCATTCTGCTTTTAACATAATTCATAGTCTTGATACTTGGTTCTTTTCTGCTATATTCTAACTTGGTAGGTAATACGCCATACTTCTGTTTAAACGTCTTCATCGCCCAATGTGGATTGAATTGTTTCATGTCTGCGATTGAAAGTAATTCTGAATAGAACTTCTGACGTTCTTCGTATTCTTCGTTAGACATGGAGACAAACTCATGAAGCTCTCCCGCTTTGGTTGAGAACATAGGTTTCTGTTTCTTATAACCACATTCACATTCGGTAGCTTGTGGTATCCATAATGCTTGACATGATGGACAAACTGCTTCTTTCTTTTCACGTTCTGATGGTTCTGCTTTGGCTTTTTCTTCTTGAGTATCTAACTCTTTAACGCCATTTAAAAAGACTTCTTCCCAATCATCTCTAAAGCGTAAATAATTACCGCTATGGTCTAACCATAAACCAAACTCTTTACCTTTAAAAGAACGCATAACTCTTCCCATTTGTTGAACATGGGAGGATAATGATTTAGCGAATGGTCGTGCAGATACTCCAATCATAACATCTGGAACATCAAAGCCTCGTGTTAAAATGTCTGTTGCAATTAAACCATGAATAGTGGTATCGGGTTTACTGAAGTCTTCAATGACTTTACGCTTGGCATTGGATTCATCAAGATAAGATATAGAAACAAAGTTATATCCTTTCTCGGCAAACTGAGCTACTAAGTCTTGTCCATGTGCTACTCCAGAACAGAATACAATAGTCTTTCTCGGTCTGCCGTATATCTGATGTGTTTTAACAATCCATTCCTGAACAATGTCTCCTGTGAGCTTCATACTCCTTTCGGTAGCCACATCTTGAGACCATTCACCTGCTACTTTCTTAGCACCTTTCATATCGATCTGTTTAGCGATATAAACTTTAAGTGGTGCTAACCATTTATTGATAACTAAAAATTCTGTGGTTGAACCTGTCACCACGTTAGAATATATTTTACCGAGACCTCGTGTAAACGGAGTGGCAGTTAATCCTATGACTTTTAGTTTAGGGTTTTTCTTAATAAACTCCGTGATTTCTCGTCTTGCAATATGGCATTCATCTACAATGAGAAGATCAATCTTTGGAAAGTCTTGTCTGCGTTCTAGTGTTTGTGCTGAACATATTTGAATAGGTTCAGTCGTGTTATACTTCCAATGGTCTGATTGATATACGCCATGTGGTATATCGTATTTGTCTAATCGTTGGCTTGTTTGATCGACTAGAACAATTCTATCCATAATCATTGCTGATCGTTTGCCTTTATCAGAAGCAGCCTTCATAAGTGATATAGCTACTTCTGTCTTGCCGAATCCTGTTGGTGCGTAAAGTAATTGTGATCTGTGACCTTGTTTAAACCCTTCTCTCAACTTATCTATAACTCCAAGTTGATGCTCCCTTAACTTTAACATATTCTCCTTAACTTCCAGATAACCTCTGGTTAGGTTTTTAATTTGCGTTTTAGACTATTCAAATCACGAGTGAGTATATCATTTCTATTCTGATACATATCTCGTGAATCCTTTAGAGATTGTATTTCTATCATTAGCAACCTATTTTGTGCTACGACTGATTGATATTCGTGAAGTATATAATCCTGTTCAAACTCCGTTGCGTTCCATTGTTTAGAAGCTATAATCGCTTTTAACGATTCAACTTCATCAGCAAGTTCTGCTACTGTTTGAGATAGTTCAAGATTAGTTTGTATTAAATCATCATGGTTTGTTACTGACTTCACTACATCTCCCTATAAATTATTATATCGAATTCTTGCTCTCAATCAAGAAAACTATTTATGTCTTTTTACGATATACCCATTGACGATTGCCATCAATAAGCGTAAAGAATTATTGGTATCTATCCCACTTACGATACTCACGACCAACAGATACAGAAATATAATTTTTAAACTTTTCTTTGATTGCTTCTGCACCAAGCTTACTGACTTCAGTCTTGTTCAATGGCTTAGGTAGTGTTATATAACCTTGACTCTCTAAATACTTTAAGCGAGTTCGGTTAGTCACGCATTTCTGAATGACCTCTTTAATCGTGCAATTAGGATTTTGTGATAAAAAGTTATTGATAAACTTTGCTTGTCTTTCATCATCGAGCTTAGTAAACATTAGAATTTCTCCCCTACTTCTTGAAATATCTTTTCAAATGCTGTTGGTTTAAAGTCTTTCTTATTAAATTCAAATACGGTCTTACGGCCATTGGCGTGTTTAATATAACCTTTGACTACTACATCTTCTACAATAATTGTTTTCTTTGATTCAGCCATTAATATGGTGCCTCCTCATAATCGTTAGTGTTAAATGGTTTGATTTTCTCTTTTGGTAATTCTACTACTTCTATATCTGGGTGACTATCTTTATACCATTTGGCTTCCCTCTTTGACCATCGGTATTTTCTTATAATATCTCCATCATCAACAACTGCGTGAGTGAAATTCATCGTATAGATCCTTATAATAAATTCTTGTTCCAATGCATTCATTTCCATCCATATCCTCTGCATCAAATAATACAAAAGACATATTGTTTTCTAGGTCATGCATGATGACATCTCCATGAAGACCATCTTCAAACTTTACTACATTTTCTATATTATTTTTCTTTAGGTCTTTAAGCTTCATTTTTATTAATCTCTATGTTTGGGTGAATAGAAGCCTTACATTCTTTACATTCTTTAATTACTACTCTCAGTTTCTTATCATACACTTTATTGTACGAATTACAAACTTGACAAAACCAATTATCGTTTATGTGTAGTTTACGTTTCTCCCAACTCATATTTCCTCCTATTTACATATCTTTAGACAATAGCTCTGCCAAGGGTGGTAATGACCGCCTTTGACCCATACTGAGATATTACTGCTACTCAATACCAATCCTACACTGAGTTAATGTTGACTCATTTACTAGAGGCAAAGACCAACCACCCCATGACTAGTAAACTTGTGTGATACCCATTTAAGATCACGAGGCGTGCCGTCAGGTGTAAACGAGCCTATGTATTCTTCCACGCCACCCATTTAGGTGCATTAGTAACGTCTGGAGAACGGATAGTAACAAAAAGGAATAAGAAAAGACGGACGAGCTGAATAGCTAATCCATTTTTCTCTCATTCATACTTTGTTGCTCTCAATGACAATAATACACAAACTGAAAAAAAATGCAATGGGTATAAAAGAAAAAACCCCGAATGATCAGTTCAGGGTTTTTGGGTCGGTGAGAGAGGCACCGAGGGGTATCGTATGAACGAAAGAAAAGCATCAGACAGAGAGGGATCTGATATTTGAAACATTACACAATATGTTGTGTTTTGTCAAGCATTTATTACTACATCTTGTGTTAGAAAAAATACAACGAATATTCGTTAGACTTTTTTGTTTTTGTCAATATATCACTTTTTTGCGTTTAATTCTTGTAAGTGTTTCATTCAAAAGGGATTTGTCTGTATTTTGAGTGAAAACCATTTTTACAGGCAAATATAATTAACACATGAATTAATATGAGTACGACATATTGACATTGGTATTTTGATGTTGCATAATAGGGCTTCATTTATTTAGAGAGGAAATGAAAATGAAACAAAATATTCGTATTAATCCTATTGACCCAGCTAGAGAGAATGGTCGTATTTATCCCAACCACTACAAAAATGTTGATGTGGACATGTATATGTTCCAATCGGCTATGCTTGCTCGTAAAGAGAAGAAGCGTTTAAACGTATTCTTTTGGGTATTTGTCGTTTGTTGGGCAGCATTTATGGCTTATGTGTTTTGGATAACGAGGTAATTATGGAAATTATTAATCAAGGAATGAGAGTCGAATTAGAAAACATGGCTAAGAAAATGAATGCTATGGCTAAAAAGATTGAAGAAGCAAACAATCGTATAGATTTATTAATGGATATATTAATTAAACAATCAAAAGATGTTCAACATAGATTAGATAAGGAGAGGATATGAAACGATTTTTAGTATTAGCCGAAGTTGAAATTGATGAAAAGAAATACAACGAAGTTGAATCATGGAATATAGAAGTTACAGATTGGATTACTTCTGTATTAGCAGATCATGGTCGTGATCGTGGTATGTTAATTAAAATGCGATGCATAGAAACTGATTATCATCTACTTGATGATGTAAGTAGATCAGCAGATGCGATTGCTAAAGATAAAGCCTTCGATGAATTAGAAGAAGTAATGTTAACTAACAATATGTGTCCTAGTGGCAATTGCGAGGCCTAACATGAAAGACTATCATGTAAAAATCAAGGTAAGAAACAATCGTTTATTACAAGCTATTTATGATGCAGGTGGAGAGCCTGGTTTTAAATGGTGTCATGCAAATGGTTTGAGATATAACAATGTTAATTGGCTACTCAATATGACTGAGTCACCCATAAACAAAAAAACCAATGACTATAGTGAAACAGCAATTAGACTTTGTGAGGTTCTTAATAAATCTCCCAATGAGCTATGGAGTGAAGATCAGCTTACCGCATTAGAAACAAATGCAGCAGAATTTGACATGAGCAAAGAAGAAATTACTTCATTGATGAATAATCAAGAAGAATCTTATTTGCCAGACTTAGATAAGTTTGAATTAACTGATGCAGTAGAAGATGCTTTGAGTCAATTAACAGAAAGAGAACAAATAGTAATGAGGTTACGTTTTATGGATGGCATGACGCTCAAAGAAATTGGAGATCATTGTGGAGTGCAGCTAGAACGTATTCGACAAATCGAAGCTAAAGCGTTAAGAAAATTAAGACATCCTACAGGTCCTGGAGCTAAACTTAGATTGTTTGGTGAATATTCAGAAAAACACTATGAAGATGATCAAAAGCGACAAAAACAAATAGATATGATGATGTCTGAAGTTTCAGTTGTTGAACCATTGATAGAAAAACCTAAGCCATTTTATAAGACAGATGAATGGTGGGAGTTAGTTAATAAATTAAGAGGGGAATCACATGATTATCACTAATAAATTTGGATTGCCCAAGCCATTTGAAAATATAGCTAAGAATCCTACTTACTCAAAAGGTAAGGCACATCTATCAGCCACACAATTGCTTAACAGTCCTAAGATTGTAGCATTGATGAAGAAGCACGATGGTGAGTTGACTCAAGATGTAGCAGATACCATTTGGTCCATCTTCGGTTCAGCAGTTCATAGCATCTTGGAAAAAGGTGGTGATGAGAATCATATCGTGGAAGAAAGATTCTTCGCAGAACTTGATGGTTGGAGTATATCAGGTGCTGTTGATCTTCAAGTCATCGATAGCGATGGAATTCACATTCAAGATTACAAAACAACATCAGTGTGGGCTGTTAGAAATGATAAGCCAGAATGGGAACAACAATTAAACATATATGCATGGCTTATTGCTTTCAATAAGAAAGTTCAAATAAAGTCCTTGACAATTGTTGGAATACTAAAGGACTGGAGTAAGTCAGAAGCTGATCGTAATCCAGAGTATCCACAAAAACCTGTTGCTATGGTTGATGTTCCTTTATGGACATATGAAGAACAAGAAAACTTTATTAAAGGTCGTATTGCTAAACACAGTGCAGCTGACTTCGCTATGGAAACAGGTGGAGAGTTAACAGATTGCACACCAGCAGAAATGTGGGAGAAACCTCCTGTATGGGCTGTCATTAAACAAGGTGCGACTCGTGCTAAGTCTTTACATGATGCAATTGAGTTAGCAGAAGCAGCTAAGAAAGAATTAGGTGCGGGTTATGAGATTCAACTAAGGCGTGGTAAGCGTGGTCGATGTGAAAGCTATTGCTTGGTGAATAAGTGGTGTAAACAATATCAACAATATAAGGAGGAAAATCCATGAGTGGTGCGGGCATGCCTTATGAGTGGTCACAGACTTATGATGACTACGATAAGATATTTGATGAAAAAGTACCGATGGTCGATAGTTCACAAATTGGAGGAACACATTATGTTAGTAAAACAATTCAGCCATGGGATTTTATTGTGGCTAACAAGCTTGGTTATCTTGAAGGCAATGTTATAAAGTATGTTTCAAGGTATCAAGAAAAGGGAGGCTTAGAGGATTTACGTAAGGCTAAGCATTATTTAGAGAAACTATTAGAGGTGAAAACAAATGAGTGTATACAAGAAATTACAGGAAGCAAGAATCCTGCTGCAAAATACTAGTCTCAAAAAGTCTGGTCGTAATAAGTTTGCAGGATTTGAATATTTTGAGTTAGGTGATTTTTTACCTACGATTCAAAACATATTTACTAAGGTAGGTTTGTGTGGAACTGTTTCATTTGGCACAGAACTAGCAACATTAAACATTGTTGATTTAGATGATGCAAGTCAATCTGTTTCATTTACTTCACCAATGTCTTCTGCTGAGTTAAAGGGTTGCCATGCAATTCAGAACTTAGGTGCAGTGCAGACTTATTTAAGACGTTACTTGTGGGTAGTAGCTATGGAGATTGTTGAACACGATGCTCTTGATGCGACCACAGGATCTGACTCAAAAAAAGCTGAACCTACAGTTGAAAGTCCACGTATTGTAGGTCTCAAAGGTGAGTGGCAAATCAATGCTCCAGCTAAACCAGATGGAGATATTCAAGGATGGTTAGATCTTATTAAAGAAAGTACTTATTTACATTTAGAGTTTGCTAAAAAAACTCAAGATTTAGAGACTATCTTTAGAAAGAATAAACTGTTATTTGAAGAAATTAAACTAACTGATGTTGATTTCTACAAGGAAATGATGACTCAGTTTACAGTAGTTAAACATAAATTAGAAAAGGAAAAACAAGATGGCACAAGTGTATGAAGCACGTCCTAACAC
>Ga0208257_1000510_pt1 | contig 10920 bp, 5 predicted proteins | sample CryBogCBH10Sep07_FD_184610 | JGI IMG/M metagenome (GOLD analysis project Ga0208257, IMG submission 184610) | Freshwater microbial communities from Crystal Bog, Wisconsin, USA - CBH10Sep07 (SPAdes) | ecosystem: Environmental > Aquatic > Freshwater > Lake | place: Crystal Bog, Wisconsin, USA... | reverse complement strand
CAATAAAGAACTATGAGCCTAGAGTGAACAACCTATCTGTCTCTGTAGTTCCATCAGACGAGCAGAACTACCTAAAGATAAACATTATTTTTTCTGTAATAAATAATCCTAATACTCCAGTTAATCTCACAATAAACCTAAAAAGAGTCAGATAAATGGCCGCAAATAGTAGTCTTAATCTAACATCGCTTGACTTTGATACTCTAAAGAGTAACTTCGTTACTTTCTTACAGTCGCAGAACACATTTAAAGACTACGATTTCTCTGGCTCAAACATGAACGTCCTACTCGACGTCATGTCTTACAACAGCTTCTTAAACTCGTTCTCAGAAATTAAACTCTGTCGTGTCTCACGCTAAAGAGCTGAACTATCTTCCGCAGTCTAACAGATCTTCAGTCGCGTTCATTGGATTCACTATCAACGCCACTGGAATAAGCGGTAGCTTTTCTATTCCAAAAGGCGCGGTGTTCGTAGGGACTAATTCTAATGGTACATACGCATTTACGACTGCTGAGAATACTACTTATGTATCACCAAATAGTACTTTTACTGTCGCTAATCTCGCTATCTATGAGGGTACGTTCGTAAACGACTCATACATCGTAGACTATACCAATCCTACACAGAGATTCATCCTCTCTAATCCAAACATCGACATCACCAACACGAGTCTGTCGGTGTCCGTATCACAGAACAACGGTCAGACTAATACGATATTCAATCAGGTATCTACACTCTACAACCTCAATTCTAATTCTAACATATACTTCTTGCAGCCGGCGCAGAACGGTCAGTACGAGCTGGTATTCGGTGACGGCGTGCTCGGTACGATTCCTCAGAACGGCGCTGTAGTAACTGCTAACTATAGAATAGCACACGGGCCTGAGGCTGACGGAATATCAAACTTCACGTGCAGCCAGAATCTAGGCACGTTCAACGGTGGGCAGGCGACACTCTCTACTATCGTCGCTTCTTCTAATTCTTCTTCAGGCGGTCTTGCAGAATCGATAGAAACTATTAGATTCAGAGCGCCTCGATACTTTGCGACTCAGCAGAGAGCCGTCGCGACTGACGACTACGCCTCTCTCGTCCTTTCACAGTTTGGCGGTGAGATCGCAGACGTTAATGTATACGGCGGTGAGACTATCACGCCTGCACAGTTCGGCAAGGTCGTAGTCTGCGTCAAGCCAAAGGGTGTGAACAACCTCATCGCTCCTGACTATCTAAAAAACAGTATCGTTAGCTACCTACAGAACTATACTTCAGTCTCCACGAGAGTGCTAACGTCTGATCCAGACTATCTCTATGTAAAAGTAAACAGCACCGTCCAGTACGACACCACACTAACTAGTCTTTCACCATCTGACATCTCCAGCGCCGTGCTACAGACTATTATAAACTACAGCAACACTAATCTCGGCATATTCAACAACGACTTTAGATATAGTAGATTCGTTAACGATATCGACAACACAGACGTGAGTATAGTCAGTAATGATACTTCTGTGATTTTAGAAAAACGATTCTCGCCTACACCCGGCGTAGCGACTACGACCGTTCTTGAGTTCAACAACGCAGGTGAGAGAGAAGGCACGTACTACGGAAAGACTTATCCGGACGAACCTACTGTATACTCTACTTCATTCACTTACACTGACTCTCTAGGTAATGAGTATACTGACTCCTATCTAAGAGATGACGGCAACGGAAACATAATAGTCTATACAGTAAATAATAATAACTTCGTTACTATAAATTCAAACGTCGGAAGCATAAACTACGATACCGGCTTAGTCACTATAAACAACGTCATGCTTAACTATACCGGAACTTATATCGCTGTATACTACATGCCAGTCAGTAAAGATTTATATGCCAGTGTAAATAAGATTCTACTCATCGATCCAAATGACGTAATCATCAGCGTCATAAAGAAGCAAAACTAATAATATGCAATTCGATATAGAAAAATATATCAGTCCACTAATCCAGTCGCAGTTCCCTGCTTTCTACGAGGCCGAGGGTCCTAACTTTATACTATTCGTAAAAGCGTACTATGAGTGGTTAGAAGAAGACGGAAACGCAGTAGGTGAGGCTAGAAACCTATTCGACTATAGAGACATCGATAACACTCTTACTGAATTTCTATCACACTTTCAACAGAAGTATCTATACGGTATACCGTTTAACGTAATCGCTAATAAACGACTGCTTCTTAAACACATATTTGACGTATATCGATCAAAGGGATCGCTACAGTGTTATAAGCTATTATTTAGACTTATCTACAACGAAGACATAGATATCTATAATCCAAGCTACGATATCTTTATTCCTTCAGACGGTACGTGGACTGAACCAAAGTATATTGAAGTTAACTATAGCCCACTGTTGAAGTCGTACGTCGGTCAACAGGTCGTCGGTCTCAGCTCCGGCTATACGGCGGTCGTCGAGAGCGTCGTTCAAGAGCCGATCAATAAGAATATAGTCTATACGTTAAATCTTTCTAACATCAAGCCGGTAAAAGCTGAGTTTATCATCGGCGAGAAGATAGTTCTTGCGAATCAAAACGTATCCGCGGAAGACATCGTTGCGGCGCCAAAAGTTCTTGGTTCTCTCAACTCTATTCAAGTAATCAACGGCGGCCAGGGATTCAACGTCGGCGATATTCTGGCGATCGCACACACCGACATCAGCACCGGTAACGTAATATCATACGGCATCAACGGCTCTGTTAGAGTAAGTAGTCTCTCACGCGGCTTTGGCTCTATCAACTTCGATATCACCTCTGGTGGTTTTGGATACACCACTAACTCTCTATCTTTTACGTATCCATATTTCTCCAACTCATTTGCGATAACAGCAAATACCAAAGGCTTTGATAATACTCTCGATACAATCAGCATACCAAACGCTAATACTTACTTAGCGGTGAACACGCAGGTATACTACGAAGTACCAAATGGAAACACCGCGATAGCAGGTATGGGAGCGAACGTCAACTACTACGTGGTAGCATCAAACAGCTCTACCGTTACTCTATCTAGCACTCTAGGTGGTGGTCCTGTCAACATTACGGACACTAGAACTACTAACCCAGCAGAAATTCATTATCTATACATCGGTACTCCAATCAAGGATCACCAGAGCAACGGCGTGCAGGTCGGTGCTAACGCGTCGTTCTCTGTCGGCGCTCTTACTTATGTACAAGAGCTTTCATATAATACAGATCTGATATGCGACTACTATAATAATCAGTTAAATGCTCTGACATTCAACTTTCCTATAAGTTTTGCTGGAAATATATCTGCGAACTTAAGCGACTGTCTGTCGTTTGATACTAATTATTTTGGATCTATATCATCGCTCACGAACCTAAACACCGGTAACAACTACGCACAGCAGGCGTACGCTACTGCAGCGGCTACACAACTCTCTAACCCTCTTCCCGGTACTGTAACATACGCGCCCACTGCAAACGTGGTGCAGGGTGTCGGTACTGCATTCACCTCATACTACTCAAACGGCGACGTTATCGTCATCAGGGCGAACGCCGGCTTCGCATATACTGAAGAAGCGATCGTAATCAAACAGGTCGTGAACGACAACTACATCGAGCTCTGGGGTCCACCGACATACGCGTCTGCTCCTACCGCACAGTATAAAATGGCGCCGCAGATCATACTATCACAGTTTACGTCTTATGATCCAGTCATAACTTCAGCTGTTAATTTCTCTAAGAGTCTTGCTGCAAAGATAACGGCGGCGCCTTCTATTGGTGCTAACGTCGTTAGTACAGTTGGACCGGTTAATTCTGGTAAGGGTTATGTAGACACTGAGTTCGTTACGCTATATCTGACAAGAGGTATAACGACTCCGACTGTATTAGTCGGTGGTTCTGGATACGTAACAGGCGATCCTCTAATCATCACCGGCGGCGGCACGACGTCGCAGGCTAGAGGTACTATCATAGCTGGCTCCAACGGAGCTGTCGTTGGAACGACTCTAACCTACGCAGGTTCTGGCTACACGACGATACCATTCATAAGCGTTAAATCAAAGAACGGCAAGGGCGCTGCTCTGACGACTACGATCTCCGAATTCAACACTCTCAGCCAGGTGACTGGAAGAGTGACGAAGTCAGGAACCGGTAAAGGACAGGGATACTGGTCTACATCTAGGAGCTTCCTAAGCGCTGATAAATATCTACAAGACAGCAACTACTATCAAGCCTTCTCTTATGAGATACAGGTACCTCTTACACTCGATAAATATAAAGATATCTTATACAATACTTTCCACGTAGCTGGAACTCGGCTTTTCGGTAAGTTTTCTGACACGATGGTTGAAACTGAACTGTTTGTTCCAGTATTTGAGAGCACGAGTCCAGAAATCACGTTGATAACAGACGAGTTACTAAACAACGTCATACCTGATATTCTCGAAACAGAAGACGTCCAGGGTGATCTACCAATTCAACAAGAACAGAATTAATAGTGAGAATCTATGGGAAATATACTACCCGGCTTTAAAGCTAGTATCGTAAACGATCTAATAACTAACATCACGTCTGGTACTGACTCACTATACGCGTTTGCGTCTAATCCAGTAGCAGTTGCAAACGGTGGTGTTAACGCTCAACACTACGGCGATTATGATATGTACTTTAATACCCTATGGACCATGACCATGGGTAAAAAGCTATCTAATAACGACGTCAAAGCGATGATCGTCAACAACCCATGGGTCAACAACCAAGTATACGCTCGCTACGACAACAACTCAAACGTGTATGCAGAAGCCGCTGGCACCTATACCAACACTAACTTTTATGCGGTGGTCCCTCCTGGCACTTACGGCGGTGGTTATAACATCTATATCTGCATCGATAACAACGGCAATTCTAACTCCACAGTCACGCCGACGCAGGTACAGCCTACGACGTTCCAGACTAGCGACGGATATCTTTGGCGATACATAACGACTGTCAGCGCGGTAGATTATACTAGATTCACTTCTACCACGACTCCGATTGCGACTTTAGACAACACCGCGGTCAGCGTCGTTGGAAACTATATACCTGTATATCCAAATACGACTATATCTTCTGGCGCTTTCGTATACTCAGGCGTAGACGTCGTGTCTCTAATCAATTCCGGAAACGGATACATCAGCTATCACGATGGATACGTTCGCGGTATCGTGAACTCAACTGTTATTCAGATCGAGTCTTCTTCTACAGATCCTCTCAACCCTCCGTCTGTCGATAAAGACTTCTATACTAACAACGGTATCTATATCTATAATACTACTACGGCCACGTCTCAATACTTTGGAGTAGCAGGATACCTGTCAAACACGATCGGCGGCGTACAGGTCAACCAGATAACCCTCGACGCACCTGCTAACACATTTAACATTACTCCTGGTGTAACACAGTATAAGATCTCTCCAAAGATAGTATTCCAGACTGATGGAACGAGAGACCCTGTAGCGTACTCTGTAATTAACACGACTTCTAATTCTATCAGCAACGTCGTCATCATCGATCCAGGTTCTCAGATCACCTGGGCCAACGTAACGATTCAGAGTAATACAAGCTATCCTAATACTTCAAGCGGCACGAGAGCGAGTGCGTATGCGATCGTTCCACCTCCGGGTGGTCATGGATATAACATCTATCGCGAACTAAAAGTTTCTGCTATAGGGTTCGCATTTAACTTTGCGAACAACGAGTCTGGAAACGTAGTAACTACAGGCACCTATAATAAGATCGGCATAATGAAGAATCCTTATGCTAGTAACTTAACCACGAACAGCGTAGCCACTACGATAACTCGAGGTTCTCTCTATACTAACGCCGCGTTCAATCAGGTACTAATTGCAAACGTCACATCACAGGCTACTGCGTTTACGGTTGGATCGCAGGTATCAGGTATCACCAGCGGTGCGCTCGGCGTAGTGATGTTCTCTAACAGCACGCAGATCGGGATAGTCGGCGATAAAAGCTTCATCCAACAAGAGACTATTACCGATGGAACTCATACGGCCAATCTTTACTATATAAATACATATGGTAACATATACGCCAAAGACTGCGACGTCCTCTATACACAGAATATCAGCGACGTCGTTCGATCAAATAGCCAGACAGAGAGCTATAAACTAATAATCCAAGTCTAACTGATGGAAGAATAAATGCCTTTAAATACCGATTTAAACGTCTCTCCTTATTTTGACGACTTTAACGCCAACAACCAGTATTATAGAATTCTGTTTAAGCCGGGTGTAGCAGTCCAAGCACGTGAGATGACACAGCTGCAGTCGACGCTTCAAAATCAGATTGAGAGCTTTGGCGACTGGGCATTTAAAAACGGTGATATCGTCTCTGGCTGTACTATTACAGATATTCCAATCCTTCCATATGTTAGAATTTCAGACTATCAGGCAAATGGCGCAACGTTCGACATCACGGCTCTTCCAAACTCGCAGGTCATATGTCTGACTTCTAACCTACAGGCTAGAGTGCTGTTCTCTAACACCGGTCTTCAGACTAACTATCCTGCGACGAACATTATATATCTGAAGTATCTCAACACCGGCGTCAACGGTGAGACGCGTTTTGGTAACACTGACCAGCTGACTTTCAACAGCGCCGGCAACACGGCAAACGTCATCGCGACTGTTAACGTATATCCTAATACGACTGCCGGGTATGTGACTACAGGTAACGCACACGGCATCTATCTAACAGACGGTGTGGTGTATCTATCCGGTACGTTTGTTAAAGTACTAACACCTACATATGGTCTAGTCAACGCATATGGTCTTGCAGCCGGTAACAACGTCGTAGGATTCCAGGCGACTGAGACCATCATCAACTCAAACCAGGATCAGTCTCTTCTCGACAACGCACTCGGCTATCCTAACCAGAACGCTCCTGGCGCAGATCGTCTTAAGATCTCTCCTACTCTCGTTTCGCTCGATCCAAACACTGCAGCTAACACGGTTGGGTTCAATCCTATCGCGACTTATAACTATGGTTCTCTTGTATCTAAAGCTAAAGCTGGATCTAACTTATATTCTATCGTCGGCAACGCTATCGCTAAGAGAACCTACGATCAGTCTGGTAACTTCGTAACTAATCCATTCGTAATTGATACTGTCACAGACGTTCCTTCCGGAAGTCTTCCTTCTATTGATGCTAATACCGTATATGGTAGAGTCAATCCTGGTTCAGGCTACGCTCTTGGTCAGTCTGTAGGTAACGATCGCGTATTCTACATCAACATGAGAAGAGGTGTAGACACTAACGTAAACAAGCAGCAGCAGATTACGTTTAACTACGGCGGCTACTACATCGTAAAAGAAGTAGCAGGCACGTTCCCATTTAATAAAGCGCAATCTGTAGACTTGTATAACGCGCCACTACAAGCCGTTACTAATAGAAACTTCTCAAGTCTTACTCCTATCACTTCTGGTAGTACTACGACCATCACACAGGGATCTACTGTAGCGACTAAGATTGGTACTGCACAGCTCAGATGTTTTACGTATAACTCTGGATTCGTTGGCGCAAATAACACGCTGTATAACCTTCATATGTTCAACATCCAGATGAGCAATGGTTACAGCGCTAGTCAGATTGCTTCTATATTCTATAACGGTTCTCCCGCTGCAGTAGCTGACGTTGCCTCTGGAAGTTATCTTGGCGTCGGTGCTTCACAGCTTTTCTCGTTTGGCGTACAGGGTGTTAAGAACTTAAGAGACAGCAGCAACAACAATAATTCAGAATATGTTTATCGCACGGTACAGTCTAGCAGCATCACTGGAACTGATTCAAACGGTAATACGATCGTAACTATCACTACATCTTCGACGGGTGGTACTGACATACTTCCATACGGTAACGGCATATTGTCTACTCTAGATGCAGCGACGATAAACTTAATTGCTACCGCAAACGTAGACACGACTGCCCTATCCGGCACTGTATCCGTATCAAACTCAAGTACACTCGTGACCGGCTCCGGCAGTACATTCACTCTCGTGTTTAATCCAGGAGACCAGATCAAAGTAGGTTCTACTATTAAGACAGTTAATAACGTCGTTAATAGTACTGCTCTATATGTGGATTCGACATTCCCGTCTACCCTCGGCGGTCAGACATACTATAAGAGTATACTCAACGGTAAGATCATTCCTATCCAGAGCAATCTTAACAATCCATTTGGTTACGTCACAGTCACCAATACGACTTCATTTACTATCACTACGAATCTTAACTTGCAGAGCAGCTGCCCAGTCAACGTCGTATTTGACGTAATGAGAACTACAGTATCTCCTGCTAAGAAAAACATCAACAAAGATAGATTCGTAAAGATTCAAGCAAACACTAATCCACTTGGACCATGGTGCTTGGGATTCAGCGACGTCAGCCAGGTTAAAGCCATCTATGGTTCGACTACTACCACGTTTACGAACGCTAATGGTATCAACGCCGTCGATTTGACTTCTAATTTCTCGTTCGACAGCGGCCAAAAAGATAACTACTATGATCTTGGATACATCTATAATGACGGCGGCTACAGCGCGACCGCGTATCCATACCTACTGGTCCAGCTCGATTATCTATCGACGAACACGAGCCCAGGCGTTGGATTCTTTACTGTAGAGTCTTATCCAATTGACGATGGCACTACGCTAACTGGTACTGCAACGGTATATTCTACTACTTCGCTAGTCACAGGTAACAACACGTCATTCGTCACAGACTTAAATGTCGGCGATACTATATCGGTTCTTGGCACTTCGAAGAATGTCGTTTCTATTACTAATTCTACTTCACTCACTGTAGATTCGCCGTTCTTAGCTAACTCACAGAGTCAGGTGTATGTCAGATATAGAAAGAATACTATTCTAACTAAAGACGTTCCACTCTATATAGACTCACAGGGTGGACAAAATTATCTTAGAGACTATGTAGACTTTAGAATACCTTCTAATCCTACGGCTAATGACACGGGATCGGTCGACACCTCTAATGCCGCGCAGATCATCGCCGCAGTAGGATATGCGACACTCAATCCATCAAACACGCTATCGTTTATCGTACCTACTAACGGTCTCAACGTACCTTCGTATGGCAGAAACTTCCAGGCAGACTATACTCAGTATCTTGCGAGAAAAGACTTAGTATATTTTACACCTGATAACGCGATCAAAGTTAAAGAAGGCGTATCTAGTACATCGCCGCAGACTCCACTCTATCCGGACAACGGCATGGCAGTGGCTGTATTAAACGTTCCTCCATTCCCATCTTTATCTAGCGACCAGGTCCTACAAGACCAGAAAGTTAATCAGCTTTCTAAGAATCTAATAAGAGACACCACGACCGCTATCTCAAGCGCTATCGTCACCAATCGCGCATACAGCATGAGAGACATCGGCAAGCTAGATCAGAGAATTACAAATCTAGAGTATTATACTTCTCTATCGCTATTAGAATCATCAGCCACCACGCTAACGGTCACCGACGCTAACGGGCTAAATAGATTTAAAAATGGTATTTTCGTAGACCCATTCAACGACTTTACGTATTCTGATGTAAGTAATCCCGAGTATTCTATAGCCATTGATTCGTCAAGAGGTATTGCAAGACCTAAATTCGCTCAAGAGACTATTAACTTTGTCGTCAACAACACTCTATCTACTGTAGCGAATCAAGGTGTTCACTCTAATAGAAACTTCTTTGTAGACTCTACTAACAATATCCAAAAGACGGGTAGATGTTTAACGCTTCCATACAACGAAGTTACGTATCTTTCACAACCGTTCGCTACTAAATATAGATCATCTGCACACGTTCAAGCAGCGTGGAACGGCTCGATGATACTTCTTCCATCGTTCAATGATAATATTGATCTTAATAAGTCTTCAGTGAACATAACTCTCGATAATACCACGCCGTGGAAACAGTTTGCTTCATCGCCGTTTGGCTCCATCTGGGGTCCTTGGCAGACGACTCAGTCTATTACTACAAATACTGTTGTATCTGGAGTGGCTAATACATACAGCATATCGCTTGGTTACTTCGGTAACGGCGGTGGCGCTGCGGGTGCTGCTGCTGCGACTGCCGCTGCGGTCGCTGCTCAATACGCTGCGCAGGGCTATCAGATCGGTTCTGCTAGCGCTCAGTTTGGTGGCGGTGGTGCTTTCACGAAGCTAGTATCCAGCGTTAACGCTTCCGGTGATACTTCGAATACGATCATTATTAATAAAGGTAACACACCAAACTACCAGAATATCGGTGCCGGCTATCCTCTTTACACAGGATAAATATTATATTATTGAATCAGGAGTTTTAAATTGGCAGCAGTTAATACAACTACAACGACTACAGTCACTACTTCGACAAGTCAAGGAATTCAGCTCACAGTTGGTTCTCAGTCTAATACGATCGCAGTTGGTAACTTCGTAACAGACGTAGCAATTCAACCATATATTGCACCAATCACAATTGGTTTCTTTGCATATAACATGCGTCCTAATCAGACGTATCACGTATTCTTTGACGGCGTTTTAGTTGATCAGTTCTGCGCTCCTGGAACTGTTGCCGCACTAGCATCTGCCGGTACCGGCGCGATCACTTCTGTAGATACTTCTAGCGCATCAACGATCTCATTGACTGGTACTTGGGGTTCTCCAATTACGTCAGATTCTAGAGGCTATGTCTTTGGTCAGTTCAACGTTCCTGCCGGCCAGTTTAGAACTGGCGAGAGAGTATTAGAAATCGCCGACGTTACAAGCCTCGTGCAGGGCAACGACGCTCTTACTTCTAAAGCTTCTGCAACATTCGTCGCTTCGAACCTAAACGTTACTAAGCAGGCAGTCACACTAACGACAGTCAACCCTGTTCT
>Ga0208257_1000509_pt1 | contig 10925 bp, 10 predicted proteins | sample CryBogCBH10Sep07_FD_184610 | JGI IMG/M metagenome (GOLD analysis project Ga0208257, IMG submission 184610) | Freshwater microbial communities from Crystal Bog, Wisconsin, USA - CBH10Sep07 (SPAdes) | ecosystem: Environmental > Aquatic > Freshwater > Lake | place: Crystal Bog, Wisconsin, USA... | reverse complement strand
CCACGATGCGTTCGGTGGCCTTGCTGCGCAGCTTGAAGTAGTCGATGGCCGTGTCTTCAGTCCAGTCCTTGATGGCACCGCGCTTGAAGCGGATCTCGATCTTGATCTCCTTGGTGCTGCGATCAATGTAGGTTTGTATCTTGTCCTCTTCCTCCATGGTGTTCAAGCGTGCCTTGAACTTTTCGAGGCTGAGATCGGGAGGCAGTTCTTCTACCCACACAGTGCTGCCGTCCAGCCGGCAGCGTCCAGTGAAATCCCAGGTGTTGCCAGATATGTTGCGCACACCGCAGTTTAGATAATCGTATCTTGGTACCAGCTGCTTGATCTTCTTGCCGTCAATGGCACCGATGGTAGCGTCAATGATGTCATCCAGCGTGCGCGGAAGTATGTCTGTGCTCCAACCCACTGCGATACCACTGATGCCGTTCAGCAGCACCATGGGAACCAGAGGTAGGTAGTTCTTGGGTTCCAGCACCGATCCGTCATAGTTTTCTTTAAGCGGCACGATGTCATAGTCTGTAAACACCAGCGCATCTGTCTGCGCATTGCGCTTGAGGTAGGTATAACGTGCTGCGCCCCAGTCAGTGGGACCAACCTTGGTACCAAAAGCACCAATGCCCTGCAGCAGAGGCACGTTGTTGCAGTAGGGAGCAGCCATCAGGCTCAGCGTTTCAGCAGCGCTGGCATCGCCGTGTAGGTATCTATTAGAACTTATCATGAGACCTGCTAGAGATATGGTCTTGATCTTGTCTCCAAGCGGTTTGATTACATCTAGTCCTTTTCGCTGTGCATCTTTGAGTCCGTCGCACACACTTGGTATTCCGCGAGTTTGGCACACATAAATGGAGTAATCTCGTGATATTTTTTTAATCCATTGGCTGGTATCTGATTGATCCTCGTCATCTGTCATATCTTGACTTGCTTGCAGTTCAATCCGTGCCATCTTCGATAATTTCCTTTGTTCATAGATAACCCACAGTGTTCGCAGGATACCATACTGTTCATAATGTTAAGACCATTCTTAGTTCTAGCCAACCGGTCTTCAGCTGACCAATCAGACCATTCTTTGGCAACTATTTCTGATCTACGTCCAAAAGTTGCCAATTCGGCATCTGTGTATTCACCCCTGGACATGCGGTTTCGATAAGTTTCACGACCTTTCTGCCACCAATCTGTGTGATGCACATGCTTCCATAATTTACTACGACGTTCTTTTTCGACCAATTCTTTATCAGTCCATCCCCCGTTACGTTGTCGCTCAAGATTTATTTGTTCCTGTCTTATTCTTTGACATGCAGTTGGTTTATAATTGACATGTTTTACCAACCCAGATGTTACATCAGCATGATCTATAGGTAATTTTGCAGTTTCACCAGTTGGATATCTGTAGATAGCTTTACCTGGTTGACCAGTAGATTTATGTTTGCCTAAAGCCCTATTTTGACTGCGAGTGATACCAGCTTTGGTGTTAGTTTCTTGGTTTCTTATAATGTAATTGCCAATATTACCATTGTAACCATTTGGATATAACGTGCGATGTTCCTGAATAAGGTCAATCTCTCTGTCGGCTATGTATCTCACATCATCATGTTCTTCTAACAGTTCTACCTTAAAGTCTGATTCGGTTGCTGTCTTATCATCTAACTCGCGTTTAATCCAAACACTACCTTCTCCAGACAAATGTTCAGCGAAACGAATGAGGTAATCTTTATTAGATGCTACAACTATACCTATATAGGCTCTGTTATTTTTTACATTCGTTATTTTATAGAGTTGTGCCATAATTTATCTCCGTGATATTATTTAGCATATATCTGCATGGCGATATCATCTATAATTCTGCGATCTTGTAAATAAGCTATATCAACAGGAGATCATGCAATGGCCACTTACCGCCTGCCCACAGAAGAACAGATCCAAGCCAAATTTGCAGCATTGGGCATCACAGCTGCCACCAAACCGGCTCCAACCGTGAGCAGTGTTAGTCCCAGCAGCGGCAACGTCGCGGGCGGAACCAGCGTGGTCATCACGGGTAACTATTTTGCAGGTGCAACCAGCGTGAAGTTTGGTGGAACAGCAGCTACTAGCGTGGTTGTCAACAGCAATACTCAGATACATGCTACAGCACCTGCTCATGCTGCCGGCGCTGTGAGCGTGACAGTGACGACAGGCAATGGAACCAGCAGCAGCAACAGCCTTTACACCTACACTGCTCCTGCCTCACCTGCACCTCCAAGCGGCGGCAACACGGTTGTGCGCATGGGTCCAACCATTGCCATACAGAACAAGTGCACGGTTCTCACAGATTCTCAGATCACTCCTGTGATAGCAGCACTGCAGATACAATTAGACAGAGATTGGCAAGCTGCTTGGGGTACCACTGCTACGTTGGTGTTTGTTAGCAGCAACCAAAGCATTCCCACAGGCGCATGGCCAATCTACATCTTGGACAACAGTGACGCCCAAGGAGCGCTAGGCTACCACGACGAGACAGCCTCAGGTGTGCCTTACGGACGCATCTTTGCCAAGGACGACATGACCTATGGCTACAACTGGACAGTCACTCTCAGCCACGAGCTGCTGGAGATGATGCTGGATCCCTACGTGAACCTCACTGTGTTCAACCAGACCAGCGACACAGCTGGATTGATCTATGCCTACGAGGCCTGCGATGCGGTAGAAGCAGACAATCTAGGCTATCAGATCAACGGCATACAAGTCAGCGACTTTGTTTGGCCCTCATGGTTTGATACAACCATAACCAACCATGCAGGTCATCGCTACGATCAGATGAACCATATCACTGCACCATTCCAGCTGTACAGCGGTGGTTACATAGGCGTGTTCCAGGTGACCAATGGCAGCGGATGGAGCAGCATCAACGCAGAACACGTGATAGGTCCAGCTGACGCAGATGACACACATGGTGCAGGTTGCTGCACTAGCTGCATGAGAGATCGCAGGAACCGCGACTAAACGAACCTCAGTCGTGCAGCCACATACTCTGTTTCACTTAGGTTGCGAAGCGCCACAGTCCATTCTGTGTGATATCTGCCCCAGGTGCTAGGCCAAATGGACAGCGTTTGTTCGTCCACTCTGGTGAGATTGGTCTGGCACCATTCTAGGATACTGGGATTGGTGTTGAAAAAATGTTGTATCATTTCGTTGCTGTCCATCATATCGTTCATGTCCAGATTGGTCAGCAGCTTGCCCAACTGCACTGTGTCAGGCATCTAGTGCGATCCAATCCTTGCGAGCATCTGCGCCCTTGGGATCGAATATAAGCTTGAGCGCATCGCTTAAACCGCCATCATCCTGTATCGGTATCAGCTTGGGCTTGACCAAGCTGTGGCGCCAATCTGCTTCTTCCAACGAACCGAGGCCCTTGGCACGAGTTGGCTTTGGAGCACCCTTCCAATCCTTGGCATCATAGGTGTGATAATCATCTGCGTACCAGTAATGGCGATTCTTGCCCTTCTCTTGTATGATGAACGGTGTTTGCAGCGCATAGAAGAAGGTAGGCAGCTTGGGATCAAACAGCTCTGGCCAGTGCAGATAGAAGAAGTTGACCAGCAGCGCAGTGATGTTGGCACCGTCTGGATCTTGGTCAGCTGCCAACCATACCTGTCCGTAGCGCAGATCAGCACGTTCAGCACGCTGTCCCAGCGCACAACCAATGCTGGTCATGAGATCCATGAGGATCTGGTTGTCCAACAGTGCCTTGGGCGCTTCGCCTCTCACATTGAGGATCTTGCCTCGCAGAGGCAGCGCACCATGAACTTCTGGGTCACGCACGGCACTGACCATGGTCTTGGCTGAATCACCTTCCGTGATTAGCAACACGCACTTGGTGCGATCCTTGCCGTTGGCATCCAACAGCTTGGGCACCTTGGTGCGCATCATCTTGCGTGCCTGCTTGGCCAGATCAGCATCGTCTTTCTTCTGCGTGCGAGCAGCGCAGCGGGCGTAGATCTCATCAATCCAAGCTTTGTTGGTCTTGATGATGTTCTTCAGTGTAGCGTCATCTTCCAGCACTGCCTTGATGTAACCGTCAACGTCGTCGTTGATCAGTCGCGTCTTGCTCTGGCTGTCAAAGTTAGGAGCGTGCATCACGGTCACGTTGTAGATCAGCAAGCCGTCTGCGATGTCTGAACGATTGGGGGTCAAACCTCTGCGCTTGCTCTCGCGCTCCAACGCACGGATCAATCCGCCGTAAAACAGTCTCTTGAAAGTGTCAATGTGCTGACCGCCGTTGAAAGCAGGGATGTCGTTTACTGTGGTGTGTAAGTATTCACCCTCTTCTGCGAAGTTGGGAACTAGATAGAAGCTGCTCTTGAAGTTCTTGTCCTTGACGTCAATGTTGATCACCGTCTTTCCGTCAAAGAAGGTGCGAGCTACGGTTGGCTTGACCACCACGCGCGAACCATTGAAACTAAAGCGAATCTTTGGGTGATTCGCCGCTATTTCCATCATGCGTGCCTTTACAAAGGCCAGAGGTAGATTGGCTTTCTTGAAAACTTCCTTGCTGAGCTTGAACTCAATCGTGGTGCCAGTCTTGCTGCTGTTCTTTGTGATCTTTGGTTCTCTGATATCCAGCTCATCAAACGCAGCATTGCCCTCACGGAAAGTCTGCTGGAATCGCTGACCGTCCCTGATGATGTCTATGCTGAAATGCTCGCTGCAGCTGACCACCGTGCTGGCTCCGATGCCATTTGTACCGCGCACTTCTTCGCGAGCACCAAAGTTACGCCCAGCTCGAGCCTGCGTCAGGGCCAAGGTAGCCTTGTGCATGTTTTCGTTCTCATCCCAGTCAATGGGAATGCCACGACCATCATCGCTTACGGTGAACAGCAGCTCTTTTGGATCATAGGTAACTTCAACGCTGGATCCATGCCCGTGTCCAACTACTTCGTCCAACGCATTGTCAAGGATCTCACGGAAAGCACAATAAACCGCAGGTGTCCACGTCATCTCTGCCGGTTTCAAGGCTTTACCATCCCAGTTAACGATGGTCTGAGTATGCGGACTGCGGCTGCCGAGATACATCTCAGTGCGTAATCTGTGGTGCTGATAGTCAGTCAGCTTTTGGATTTCGTTGCTCTGCGTTTTTTTCATCAGCTAGTTATAGCATTAACCTGTTGATTTAGCAAGAGCCTATTTCAAAACCGCAACTTTTATGTCCGATCTAGGGTAGTTTTGCCAATGATCTGCGGGTGGTGTGATGCCAAGTCGCTGGCAAAGATGCCAGTTGTCCACAACGTCAAAATCAACATCAGCTGCTGCAGCAGCGTTGAGTATCTGATTGTTTTGGTAGTCTATGTGCCAGGACATCTCCTTGAGATCCTTATAGTAACCGTATTTTGGATATGTGATGTTGAAATGTCCGCAACGAACCCACCAACCAAGGCAAGCATCGTTTGGCCTGTGAACCAGCACAACTGGACAGTCTGGCCAAGTCTCGCGCAAGAAATCTATCTGTGCTGAAAACAAATGGCTCTTTATGATCTTGATACCACCTTGGGCATGCCCAGCCCATGGTCTATCAAACTCTGCTTCGCACATGCCTTTGCTGTGCTGATCAAGCTGATCAAACCAGCTGCCAAACTCCATACCTGGATCAAAATATGCACCAAGATGCATGAGATCCATGGTACCGCTGGCATCATGATAGTATAGGCGAGAATCGCTATAATCCCCGCGATCTATGTCACAGCTGTAGTAAATGTTCTTTACCACGCTGCTCCACTTGCTGCCAGGGGCACCTGCTACGAAGATATACTTCATTTTAACCAATTTGGTTTGTTGTAATTGTTAACATAGTCGTCGAGTTCAGTTCTCTCACAGGCACTGATATACTTGGCATTAGCATCATTGGCAAGTATCTGTTCTATTCTCGGGTCATTCCATGCTATGGGAAAATCCAACCACGCAGACAAGCTGCGTATGTAATTTTGCCTGTATAGGTAAAGCAGTTCTTGGCTCACAAAGAAAGGTGGTTTCTCAAGATTCCTGATCAAGAGTGGCATGATTCCCCATGTCGGCCCACCTCGCACCCTACGCTGCTGCAGTTCTAGTATGTTGCGATCCCTACCAATGGCAACTATCTCATGATCTATGCTGTGCTTTGCGAGCTGTTCTGTAAACGCGAACAGCTGGGGGATATGCGGTTTGTAGTTTACCATATAAGTGCTGCTTATGCTGGTAACTGCAAACTGCTTACCTCCCATCACGCTCTTGTTGATCTTCGACGGATCATTCCAATAGGCATTGAAAGGTTCTTTTTCATGTGGTATGAAATAGCCATCAGGTTCCAACAGTGCCTTCCATCCATGCACATCATCGTGCAGGCTAAAGATCTTGCTGAACAGATGGTTACCAGAACCCTGCGGGCCTATCAGAATGATCATCTTCATGTTAAGCTACCTCTAGCTGAGTCTTTGGAGTAGTTAGATAGCTCACGATGCAGTTAACAACAGCACCACCAATTACCTGTACTGCTATACCAATGGTCATTATGACCGGCCCGCCGCCGAACAGCAAACCATAAACATAGATAGGACTTCCTATGCAGATTCCCACAAATGCGCCTGCATAAAAACCCCAGCGAGTAACAAAATTGCGCGCCGCTATCGCTAACACATAGTTCCCAGCCAATGATAGCCCTATTGCCCTGCTAGCCAAGAAGAACGTGCCTATGTCTAGACCCGGTATGTTTGACATTGCTATGCCTATGGCAGCCAGGATGAACATGGCAGCAAATGCCCATCGCATGGGATTCTTTGCATCTGCGGCATCATGGAAATCATTGCTGCTGATAGTAGCACTGGTCATCAATATTGTGTCAATCAAGCTGACCAAACCGCTGAACACCACAGCAAGATACATCAACGCTAACCAGGGACCAACTACCGTAGCCATCATGATCAAGTTGATGAACTGCGTGTTTGCACCAGTGACGCTGACATGCATGCCAGCTGCTAGGAAGCCAAGACCGCCGCCGATGATTGGCAATGGCAACCAATAGAACGGGGCCAAGATGAAAGCAGGTAGGATAGTGCCCTTTTTCTGGCTTAATGCATTCTCATAGAACGCATGGTCGGTCCAAGGATTCATGAAGTGACCAACCACCGTTGGTATGCCGAATCCGAGGAACACTCCCCAAACAAAACTGTTACCCCACAGTGTTGTACCATTGCCGCTTACTCCGCCAAGTCCTGCCCATACTGGTTCGAGTCCAGTAGTACCAAACACTGTGATTGCTATGATGGCCATGCCAATCCAGATCACACCAATCTTGACCATGTCAGTGATGAACGTGGCTTTGATGCCACCACGTAACGTGTACACCAATGCTATTCCAACCAAGAAGATGCTGGTTATCAGCGGACTAAGGCCGGTGAGAAATTCCACGCTCTTGCTGCCCGCAAAGAGACTGAAGGTCACCTGCTGGATGGTACTGACCGTTATCTGTGATACAATGATGAACTGCACCACCTTGCCAAGGCGCGTGCCCAAGAACTGGCTCAACGTGTATCCATCTGGATATTTGTTGCGGAAATAATTGACTCCAAATGCAAACAGCATCAGAGTGAAGAAGTTACCCAAGCTGAAATAGAACAGGCCAGTCAACCCGTTGGTGTATGCCTGCTGGGCTGCTACGAACAGTCCAGGAGCTTGGATCCAAGCTGCACCGGCACCCATGCTTCCCTGTAGCCAACCAATCTTGCGATTTGCTACCAGGAAAGATTCTTTATCCTTGTTATATCCTCTGCTATACCAACTGGTGATAGCAAAAATGAACAATGCGTAGACCGCTATGACAGCAAAACCTGTCATTGGACTGAACATTGGAAACATGTGTTGTACGTCCATTTGATTTATTCCCTTATAGTGTGAAAGTTACGGGCTGCTTTTGATCTAGCAACCACTGGGTCTTGTCTGTAACATAACCAGTTATCTGCAGCATAGGACGGTCCCACCAACCCATGTTGGCGGTGCTGTGTGGCATGTCTTGCCATTCCCATGTTATACAGTCTCCGGCTCGCCAACCTGAGAAGTTGGCATTGCCTAGCTGGAATATCTGGCCCAGCTGCCAATCTGCAAGCATCACTGCAAAGCGCCGCATGATCTGCGGGTTCTCATCCATTTCAGTGACCTTGAAGCTGTTTTCACGCTCAGGGCGTGCTGCAAAGTTGTCTATGTGAGTGTGCAACATCTGTCCAGTCGTTTGGTTGTGAAACTTGATCATGCAGTCGTGCATGCCAAGGCATTCACTGATCTTTTGGAACTTTTCGATGTCTTCGGCTGCTGTTCTATGGAATACTTGGGCATGTGGATCAGCACCAGCACGAATCAGGTCCTGCTGCTCTGCTGTAGCCGTGTATAAACCACTTTCTGCTATATCTTTGTTGAAGTTGTTGCGAGTTCCCCATGTGCTAACCTTGGCACGCGGCATGCATTCAGCTATAGCATCAGCAAAATCAGCGCGAAATTGGCATACATGAGTGTAGCTATCTTTGCCCGGTTCTGGTGGTTTAGTTGTATCAAAATGCCAACGGCTGCGGCTCTTAGTAAATTCCCAGCGGCTTCCTTGCCAATCTTCGTATCTAATGTCTGACACTTTTTTGCACTCATTGGTAAAAATATGTACTATATAGTATATATTATGATATCTACACAGGAAAAAATAAAATGAACCGTAAAATTTTCAATCATCTGCGAGAAAACTTACGCGATGCCTTCAATTTACCAAGATGGGACGCTATTCGTGATAGCATTGATGAAAATACAATGGTGTTAGAACTACCATGGACTCCAAAGCGTCTAGAAAAATTCACAGCTCAACTCAGTAAAAGCTTTGATGTTGACATCAATCTCAGCGGGTCGCTGTCAGCAGTAACCGAAGACATTGACGAAAAATACCAAACACGTTTCTGGAGCGCTTTTCAACCTCGCACAGATGTTTACCAGTATACAGGATGGAACATCGTTGATGAGATCAACAAACGCAACCCTCGCGCTGTGCTCGATGTTGGTTGCGGGTATAACCAGTTCAAACCACGAATTCCCAACCTAACAGGCATAGACAAGTTCAATAACTGTGCAGACTACATGGTAGATATCCTAGAATACAATGTTGAACCAGGCACATACGACGCTGTGATAGTTTTTGGAAGCATCAACTTTGGCGAGTATCAAGATGTAGCTATTAGATTTCGCAAGGTATTTGAGCTCACAGCACCCGGCGGCAAGATATATGTGAGAGCCAATCCGGGGATATCTCCCAAGCACGGTCCGTGGATAGATATATATCCGTGGGATTTTGAAACTGCACATCGCATCGCTAAAGAGAATGCTGCGACTTTAGCCACCTTCAAAAAGGACAACGGCGATAGGCTTTATTTGGAATTTCAGAAATGAGATAAATCTACCGGATTACGAACAGGACAGCGGTGTCTATCATATTGCAACGCTGCATATTCATTGATGAAATTGCCAGCAGCTTGATAATTCGGTTCTAATCCACATAGCTCAACGAGCCTGATGTATTCTGCTTGCCAAGTCTGTGCGTTGAAAAGTTTATCAGCAGAGATGCTGAGCGCACCAAGATCAGACTGTATCTGTATGGTATCATACATGTCTCTGATCATCTGCTTGTAATTGGCAGCAGTTGGTTCAAGACCTTTCTTTTCTAGCAGAGCAGCTATTCTAGTCTTTGACCTACCTGCATCATAATTGCCGTCTTTGGCATGCACAGGTTCCAAGAGGTTCTTGAGGTAATAATTTTTCATGCTGTATTCTGGTGATTTTTGCAAGCAGACAGCTACACAGTTTGGAAATACTGCCCTGGCAAACGCACAAGGCAGATGATCAGCTATGATCATCTTAACACTTGTATCTCCTTGGCCAAGAGGTTGACCGTTCATGTCAAAACAGCTATCAAGCTTATCATGCAATTCTCGCACAAGCTCAGTGTTCCACCTGCGTGACCAAAGGTCATTGTAAACAGTTTCGCTCTTATCATCTACAAATTGATGCAAGCGGAAAGGTATCTTTGATACAGGATCATCGGTAACTGATGACCTCGCAGTCATCTCATGAGCAGCACCATCGTTTCTTACTGCGTTATCGTACAATAGTACATCTGTATCAGGGCTGAGACCCAGCAGATATCTCAGTGCGATGCCGCCAGCACCACCCCTGTATCCTATGAAGATTATGTTATTGCTGTCATACCAGGACATCTGTCTGTGCCTTTTTGGATACCTTGCGTATCAACTGTCCCACAGTTTTGGGCCATGAGTCTATTTTGACTTTTGGCAGTCCATAACAGTCTGCGATCATGCGTTCTGCTATTACTTCATCACAGAGATCAAAGTTAAGTTGTTCAAATCTAGTATCGGTGTCTATGACAATTTGAGCAGCTAGCAGATATTGATCACCCACGTAAGATCGCAGCATATCAATGAATCTATTGGCAGGATCATCCATATGTGATTTTAAGTGTTAGAAATATGAGGTGCAACCATTTCTGTTTCTAGGCTGGTTGCCCACCCAATGAGGTTACGCCGCTAGGCGAGTCTCAAATGCAACGTTGTTATCGTTTGCAGTTAGAAAATTGGACAATCCGGTTACCCGGAGGCGTGCCTAACCTACTGACTCCTGCTACCCTTTACACGTCTGTCGAATCCTATTTCGTCCCCACAGAAATACATCACGTAACTAATGTATTTGTGGTGGAGACGCTGGGTACCGCCCCCAGGTCCAGTCCGCTTATTATGATGCTATCAACATCAGCAATTCTATTTAAGCATCAATCCTTGTATAGTCAACCTTTGACCACTCAAAGCTGCACTTTACGTCACAGAACCCTAGGTTACGCTCGGCATTGTGATATAACGGTGCCCAATACGCCCATCGATCAT
>Ga0208257_1000508_pt1 | contig 10941 bp, 10 predicted proteins | sample CryBogCBH10Sep07_FD_184610 | JGI IMG/M metagenome (GOLD analysis project Ga0208257, IMG submission 184610) | Freshwater microbial communities from Crystal Bog, Wisconsin, USA - CBH10Sep07 (SPAdes) | ecosystem: Environmental > Aquatic > Freshwater > Lake | place: Crystal Bog, Wisconsin, USA... | reverse complement strand
ACCTTTTGCAAACCAACTGGTAAGCATAAAAACAAATACTGCATAAATTGCAATCATCCAATAACCAGTAGTATCACTAAAAATTGGAAATATTTTCGTAACGTCCATTTTATTTTCCTTTTTCGTCAAAATAATTTATTAATTCACCATCTCTGTTAAGATCGCAGGTGACACAATGAATACCACCACTCCAGAAATAACGATTTCTGTACGGAGAAACATGTACATTTATACCATGTTTTTCTAGTTCATTGCAAATTCTTTTATTATAGTTAAACACTACCACATTACTTTCATCAATGCTTAGCATATTGCAATCAAAAACATTGTCAATCATGTATTTTTGCCAACCATTATCTAACCATTCATAAGCAAGAGCAGCACGAGCAGCGTCGCCTTCTTCGCCATAGTTCCATAAGTTATGATTATGCTTTTGTTTAAATTCTAAGAATTTATACATGCTTACTAAACTATCACTGCCATCTGTTGTAATAACTTTCCAATTTGGAAAATCTGCAGCATATTTTTCACTGCCCATTACACTAACGATGAGACCTTGTTTCAATGGGCGATACCAACTATCACGCCAGCCAATTTCATCATATATAAGATTTTCATGTCCTTCGCCAAATTCAGAAACAAATTGAACAAACTCATCATGCGAACCATATCTTTGAAATGGCCCACCATTTCCATATGTCATGCGCTTTCCAATTTTGGTCATCCAACCTTCACTGTTTATTTGTGTGTTGGTATGATAAACAGTATTACCTTGTTCTTGGACATATTGAACAATGTTTTCATATTGTTTATATTGTTCTGGTTCAATAAACCAATGAATAAATTTATTACCCATCATCATAATCCAGTCACGAGGCTGCATTGGTGGCGGCACTATACAATCAACTGTGGGATATTCATTGTATTGCGATGGTAATACAAATTGATCATACCATGCACGTGACTGGATTCTCGTTTTAAAATTAGCTGAATTTTCTACTGTAGGACGAATAGTTTCTACACCAAAGGAATTCAACAATTTTTCTAAATTTTGGTAATCTTCTTCTGTTTCGTAGGCTATTTGTTCATATCGCCGACGAACATCAATATCTTTTATAAAACTATAAAATTCTGGTGCATAAGTGCGACCAACAACACAATTTTTTAATGGTTGAAATAAACAATGTTTCTTAAACATGTTAATCCTTTAAATTAACAACTAAATTTTTACTTGCGCCACCCAATACATCATTTGTTCTTTGAGTAACGTAACCTGTGATTTGCAACATTGGACGATCCCACCAACCCATGTTAGCAGTGCCATGTGGCATATCTTGCCATTCCCAAGTGATACAATCACCTGCTCGCCACTGAGTAAAGTAAGTATTGCCTAATTGAAATACTTGTCCTAATTCCCAATCAGCTAACATAACAGCAAATCGACGCATTATATCAGGATTCTTATCCATCTCTGTTACTTTAAAACTGTTTTCACGTTCAGGACGTGCAGCAAAATTATCAATATGCGTGTGAAGCATCTGTCCCGTAGTTTGATTATGAAACTTGATCATGCTTTCATCCATACCAAGCCAATTGCTTATCTTTTGAAAAATTTCAATATCTTCTGCTGCTGTACGATTAAAAACTTCTTGTTGAGGGTTAGCGCCTGCACGAATTAAATCTTGTTCTTCTGCGCTTGCACTATATAATCCACTTTCTGCAATTTCTTTGTTAAAGTTATTGCGTGTTCCCCAACTACTTGGTTTAGTACGAGGCATACATTGTGCAATTGCATCACTAAAATCTGCATCAAATCTACAAATATGAGTATAGCTATCTATACCAGGCTGTGAAATCCGTTTAGTATCAAAATGCCAACGGCTACGGCTCTTAGTAAATTCCCAACGACTGTCGCCCCAGTTTTCATATTCGGTCATCCTTCATCCTTTTTTGATTTGATTTTGTTTTTAGTTGGATATATTATTTCGCGACGAGTGCCTTTTTCAAAAAAATAATTTGTTAATTCATCTGCCAACGTGCCATCTGCATAATGAATATATTTTGCATTAGAATCTTCATTTTGCATTTCTTCGATTTGTGGATCATCGTATGCAATAGGAAAATCAAGTTGTTGTGATAAACTTTTAATATAAAATTTTCCGTACAAGAAAAACAATTCAGTGCTTATAAAAAATGGCATCTTATCCAACCACTTTATAAGCTGTGGCGCTAATCCCCACGTAGGACCGCCACGGATTCTTTTTTGCTGTATATCAAGAATATTTCTGTCACGCCCAATCATAACTGGAATAGGTTCTATTCCACATTCTTTTAACTTGTCCATAAACTTGAATACTGGCGGAACAGTAATCATAAATTGATTCATATATGGACAACTAATGCTAGTTACAGCATATTCTTTGCCATTCATTATAGATATATCAATACTGTCTAGATTATTCCAATACCACGCACTTGGTTCTGTGCTGTGAGGTCTAAAATAATGACCTTCAATTTGCGGATCAAGCAAGTCTTTCCATCCATGAACATCTGGATGCAACGAAAAAATTTTACTGAACATATGATTTCCGCTTCCTTGAGGTCCAAAAAGCACGATCATCTTCATTTTTTAATAAACCTTTCATTTTTTTATAAATAATTATAAAAATATATCATATTTTTTAAAAAAATAAAATTTTTATTTTTTTATTTTCTGTGTTATATTTATTTAGTATTATTTATAAAAAACATACCCAAATAGGAAAAAATAAATGAACTCAAAAATTTACAATTATTTGATAGAAAAAATTAATAAATCTTTCAAATTAGACAGATATGAAAAAATTCGTAGTAATATTAGCAAAGATACAGTCTTAGGTGATCTGCCTTGGACTCATAAACGTTGGGAAAAATTTAAATCTGATGTATGTGAAACATTTCAAGGGTTAGATTTAGAATTTGTTGGCACCATTGAACAATTTGTTAATCATATAGATTACAAATATCAAAGCCGTGTATGGGGTGGAGAAATGTGGAAGCCTCGAACTGAAGTATATCGATTTACAGGTTGGAATATTGTTAAAGATGTAAATGATCTTAAACCGAGTGCAGTTTTAGATGTTGGTTGTGGTTTCAATCAATTCAAAGCACATATTCCTAATTTAATTGGAATTGACAAATATAATCCAGCAGCAGATTATATGGTTGATATTATTGATTATAATGTAAAACCTGAAAGTTATGATGTTGCTATTGTATTTGGTTCAATTAATTTTGAAAGCTATGAGTGGGTAGCTTCTCGATTTAAACGAGTTTTTGAACTTCTTGCACCAGGCGGCACTGTTTTCTGTCGCGCTAATCCATTTAATAAACCACCAGAAAATCCATGGGTTGAAGTTTATCATTGGGATTTTGATACCGCAGTACGCATTGCCGAAGAAAATAATGTAAAATTAGAAACTTGGAAGCAAGATAACGGCGACCGTTTCTATTTTGTTTATAAAAAACCTTAATAACATATGGCTAATCCTACAATAAATATCTTATAGGATTAGCCATGCCACGTTTAAGTTTATACAGAGAAAATCATTCCAACGATTATAAATGGCAAGATAATCGTATTCGCGAACTTTATACAGTTGGTGGAGTTGGAATAAATGTTCACAAATATCTTGGTCCAAAAGACCAAGGACAAACTACTGATTTAACGCAGCCACAATATCCAAATCAAAGTGTGCAAAACATACAAGATTTGTTATTCATGGAAAATCGTGATCGCAGTTATGAACCAAACGTATATGATTTGCGTGGGCACTATACAATACAAGATGTCGATTATAATTTACAGCAATTTGGTTTATTTGTAAATCAAGATACGCTTTATATTACATTTCATACAAATGATATGGTAACTCGTCTTGGTCGTAAGATTATACCAGGCGATGTATTTGAATTGCCGCATCTTCGTGATTATTATCCTCTTGATGAAAATTTACCAGCAGCATTAAAGAAATTTTATGTTGTACAAGAAGCAACTCGTGCAAGTGAAGGTTATGCACAAACATGGTGGAGTCACCTATGGCGTTGTAAAGTTGTGCCTATGGTTGATGGACAAGAATATCGTGATATACTTGATCAACCAGCAAATAAATCAACTGATACAACACTTCGAGATATGATGAGTAATTATAACATTAATCTCAAAATAAATGATGCGGTTGTTGCACAAGCAAATAGCGATGTTCCAAACAGTGGATACAGCACAAATAGTCTTTACATATTGCCTACAGCAGATGGAATTAGTCCCATTATTGCTATTCCAGGCTACTTAACTGCTGATGGTGCGCCACCAAATGGCTTGCCTGTAACGGTCGATACTGCATTTCCGTTAAACCCACAACAAGGACAATATGTTTTACGCACAGACTATGTTCCTAATAGATTGTTTAGATATAGCGGAACAACATGGGTTGCGATACAAGATGTAAATCGTGCTAATATCACAGGCGCTAATACAAATACACAACTTGGCTCATTTATTAACAACACCGCCACAGTTAAACTAACTAATGGAGCAACTGTTCCAAGTAATCAAACTTTAAGTAATTTACTTAAACTTACGCCAGATAAATTAGGATAAACCTGTGGGTCAATTTTTTTACGATAAACAAATACGCAGATTTATGAATCAATTTGTTCGCATTTTTAGCGACATGTATGTTGAGTTCGGCAAAGATATTAATGGCAACAGTGTTTTATACAGAGTGCCATGTCGCTATGCAGATACAAATCGCCAAGTTGCCGCTATTATGCGTCAAAATAGTGATAATAGTATCAATGCTGTGCCTGCTATGGTTGTTTATATTACTAAAGTTGATTATGATCGTGCGCGCATGCAAGAACCAAAATTTGTAGATAATATTTCACTACGCTCTCGTGCAAATGATCCGCTAACAGGAAATGTAAGTTCTAATCAAGGACAAAATTTTAGTGTTAATCGTTTAATGCCAGCACCATATAGATTGACTGTTAATATGGAAATATGGACAAGCAACTTTGATCAAAAATTACAACTGTGGGAACAGATAAGTGCGCAATTTAATCCTGACATGGAAATTCAAAGCACTGATAACTATCTTGATTGGACTAGCTTAAGTTATATACTACTAACAGGAACAAACTGGAGTACAAGAAATATACCGGTAGGCAGCGATGATCCTATCGACGTTGCTACTTTTACGTTTGAATTGCCAATTTGGATCACTACACCTGCTAAACTATTGCGTCTTGGAATAGTACAAAGCGTTGTTGCTAATGTATATGATGCGTTGGGCAATCCAAGTCAAGCGTTAATAGACCAAACTAATAATCTTGGCAACCGTCAGTATTTTTACACCAACTGGTTATAAGCATTAGTTAATAATGGCAATGTAACACTATTTCCAAATCATGGACCAGAATTAAACAATAGTTATTTGTCGATGCCTACAACAATAGGCAATGCTATTCCATGGGCACCAGTGATACACAGTTTTGGAGAAATAGCTAATAATTATAGCATGCTATATCTGACAGACACAGTTACTGATAGATTAATAACTGGAACTGTAGCATATGATGCTACAAATCTAAATAATTTACTTTTTAACGTTGATACTGCTACTATACCTACAAATATATTACCAAGCATTAACGCTATTGTTGATCCACAAGTAAATGGACCTGGCGCAGGATTGCCTGCCGCAAGTACAGGTCAGCGATATTTACTTGTTAATAATATGGGCGGAGCAAGCTTAGGTAATGGAGCATCAGCATGGCAAAATGCTAATAGTAGTATTACTACAGCATTGCCAAATGATATTATTCAATATAATGGCAATTCATGGTTTGTAGCATATCGTCCAAATTCAGTCAGCAACGCAAGTTATGTAACTAACACTTTTAGTAGTATTCAATATGCATGGAATGGAAATCAATGGCAAAAAAGTTGGGAAGGTCTGTATCAAGAAGGTCTATGGTCAATCGTAATTTAACTGCTGCTGGCGCATTATTCTTAAGTGCAAAAACTGGACGTGGTTTATTTTTATTGCGTGATCAAGATACTTACAGTGACACTTGGGGTTTGGTAGGTGGGCAATTGGAGCAGCAAGAAACACTTAATGAAGGGTTGCTGCGAGAGATAAGTGAAGAAATTGGTTTTTTGCCGCATATAATTAAAACTATTCCCATTGAATTATTTTCATCACCTGACGGACACTTTAATTATCATACGTTTGTTTTATTAGTAAAAACAGAATTTATACCGTCACTTAGCAATGAACATAAAGGTTATGCTTGGTGCGATTTAAGCAATACTCCAAAACCGCTACACCCAGGTTTATACAATTCACTTAACAGCAAAGTTATAAAAGATAAATTACAAACTATTAAAGATTTATTAGAAGTCGCCTAAAATAACTGCATCACGAACAGTAATTTCTCTATAATTAGGTAATGTTTTTAGAATTGGATTAAAATCATTTGTGAAATGATTTCTTACTCTATAAAACATAGTTGAATTATAAGTTTTAATAACACTATAAAGAAAAATATTAAATTTATCAAAATTTTCAATTAATTTTGGATGTTCATAACCAACCGTGCCAGTATAAACATTTTCACTAGTTACGCTATCTGAACCATCAAAGCCAAATAAGAATACATTATTAGCGCCGTCAAATGCAGCCAAATATGCAGCAGCACTGCCAGCATCTAAGTGGTAACAATGGGGAAGTAAATTTGTATCTTTATAAGCAACCCATGTGTCATTTGGTGTAAACATTTTATTGTATTGATCTAACGAAATTTCAGAAAAGAAAACATTATCTTTTATAACATAATAATCTGCTGATGTATCACGATAAGCAGCATTACATGCATATGTAAATTTATAACCTTCTGCAAGTCTCACATTGTTTTGTGAAAGAATAAGCTGAATATCTGATTCTAAACGACTAACACCATTTCCTAAAACAACAGCAGATTTAACACTCATATCATAAGGCAAACTACGAGGAGTTGCAAAGACACTTTTCATTTGTCCATCTTGTACATAAGTTACAGATTCTCCTGTATAATTACGACGATATAATGCGGTGTTTAGATTTCCCATAATGTTTTCCTCAACAATATTTATGGTATTGCAACTTCGCTAGGAAAGTGTTCAAGACTATATTTCATTTGACTGAATTGTGTAGCAATATAACGATTACCTGCAGTATCTAAAGCATAGGTTTCTAATTCAAAATCAGGCCAATTACCACTTGTTTTCCATGCAAGATATTCTTGAAAATGACGATTGTCCGTGTCTTGTGGAATATGATATCCATCTTCATTATCAATAATAGTTCCGTGCCAAGTTAGTAAATATTTTGCCATTTTTTACATATCCGCATCTGCATAAACTGAAACTGTTTGGTTACTGCCCCAGGCTAACTGTGAACCCCATCCACTTATAGCTGCGGTGGTTATACTCCAACCGTCTACTGTAATTGCAGTAGCAGTAATACTAGTCATACTAACGTTTACAGGTCCATAGGCACTTACTGTAACATTGTTTCCTGCTGTACCCGCACCGATGCCAATCATATTCCAACTTGTTGTACTAAAAGATACAGAGGGAGCAACACGCATTTGTACAGGGTGATTGACACGCCCACGAGTATCACCGTTAGAAGTATAAGTTATCCATGGACCCCATTCTCTACCACCACTTGTAAGGTTATAATAGTATCGCTGACATATTGCAAGTTCTGCTGGATAGTGTCTGTATTCATATGGTGTTGGAACGCTACCTGGTTCAAATTGCACACCTGTCCATTGCATACTGCTACCAACTGCTGTTAGCACGTTGCCGCTCAATGCAAGACTATTTGCACCAGTGTAGTTACCACTACTCCAAGTATTTGCACTTGCTGGTGCATATGTCGAACCATTCCATAGTGTAAAACCTAATTCAATACCAACACCATTACCACCGCCCCATGTTCCACTAGTTGGTGCTGCTATTGGTATAGCAACATAAGTCCAAGTGTTTGGTGAGGGTATGTTATATGTAAAAATCAAACTGTTATTAAATGTAGGATTATTTCTTACAAATCCGCTATAAACACCAGCATTGCTGCTGCGTGTCCAAAAACTTAATGTAGCATTTCTTGCCCAAGTTTGACCCCAACCTAAATCACGAACTTGGTAACCTTCAACCTTCTGTGATAAGAAAAGATAATCACCAGTGTTTAATGTCGAAGGCACAGCAGTAGTTGTCCAACCATAATAACTAAAAAATCCAGCAGGACTAGGAATACTATTTTGATTAAATCCAGTGTAACCTTTACTTTGAGTATTAGAACCACTAACATTCCAAATCCAACGATCAATATAATATACGGCACTACTTGTAGAAACTGCCACATTAGCGCCGCCGCTGCGTTGATCTACCTTAAAATCGCCGTTAATAATACGGTTTCTGCTACCAAATGACTGAACAGTGTTAAACACAGTTCCATCGCTAAATCCAACATTGGCAGCATACACGTTGCCTTGCACACCAATACCGCCAACAACTTGTAACGCACCTGTACTCGTGGATGTTGCGGCAGTGTTTGCAGCAATTGTAATAGGTGTGCGAACACCAGCCTGTGTAGCAGTCCAAGTTCCTTGCGCAGCATTGTAAGTATAACTTGTATTGTTTATAACTGTTGTTTGACCATCACTAGGACTAGTTGGAAATGCCATTAGAATCTACCCACCGCTATTTCAATTTTCTTTATACTGCCATCTGTAATAATATCCATACTCTTACCAATTATACAACCTGGTTCATATAAGGATTTATCCAATGCACAAGCAACACCTTTTATATTACTGCTTACCAAGAGTGTGCCCTTTGCTACTGGCCCCCGAACCATGCAAGGCACACGACCTGTTAGTGCAATTGGCAACCAATTATCATGTTCAAAATTATCATTCATAAGATACGCAGGGTTTGTTGATACTACACCAGCCACCGCCGTATCATGTGTGCGGGTTGATACAGTAACATCAAGATCACCACCAAATATCATAACTGTGCCAGGTGCATAATACGCATCTGCATGATACATTTCGGCCAAGTCGGCGTATTTTGCTGTAGTTGATGTTCCAGTAAATGTTACGGCATAACAGGTGCTCCAATAAGCACTTGCACTTCCCAGTGTAACAGCATTATTACTGCTTGGTGTATGAGTAGAACTTGTTATTGTACTGAATGTGCCAGCACTGCTTGAGTTGCCAATAGTAGTTGCTAATAAACTGGTAGCATTAATAGTAGCACCATTTGTAGTACCTTGAAGATTGGTTGTTCCACTAACAGTAAGTCCAGTTAGAGTTCCTACAGAAGTAATATTTGTTTGTGCTGCTGTTGAAAGGGTTCCTGTTAATGTTGCACCAGTGTTACCAATAGTTCCACCCTGAATAGTAGTAGCATTAATTGTAGTACCATTGGTTGTGCCTTGTAGGTTAGTAGTTCCACTAACAGTAAGTCCAGTTAGAATACCAACTGAGGTAATATTAGTTTGTGCTGCTGTTGAAAGGGTTCCTGTTAATGTAGCACCAGTGTTACCAATAGTGCCAGCATATATTGCACTGCCAGTATGAATATTACCGTTTATAGCACTTGCCGTATTACCAATAGTTGTGCCAAGAATTGAAGTACCATTAATGGTTTGTCCATTTATAGCACCTGCCATAGTTAAACTAGTTAATGCACCAACACTTGTAATATTAGTTTGTGCTGCAGTTGATAGGGTACCAGTTAATGTTGCACCACTGTTACCAATAGTTCCACCTTGTACAGTAGTAGCATTAATTGTAGCACCATTGGTTGTACCTTGTAAGTTAGTAGTTCCACTAACAGTAAGTCCAGTTAGTGTTCCAACACTTGTAATATTAGTTTGTGCTGCAGTTGATAGGGTACCAGTAAGCGTAGCACCACTGTTACCAATAGTTCCACCTTGTACAGTAGTAGCATTAATTGTAGCACCATTTGTAGTGCCTTGTAAGTTAGTAGTTCCACTTACAGTAAGACCAGTTAGTGTTCCAACACTTGTAATAAAAGGTTGTGCATTTGTAGCAACAGCACCCACTATCGAACTACCAGTGTTGCCAATTGTATTAGCATTAACTGTAACTGCAGATAGGGTTCCGTTAGTAATTGTAGTAGTGCTTGGTGTAATAATGTTGCCATTTTCGTAAATGCGCATAGCTTCAACGAGAGAAGAGCCATTATAAGTGCTAAACACCAACTGTCCAACGTTTGTTGCAGTTGCACTATTTGTTACACTAATACGTGCGCTATTAACAAGACTATTACCACCTGGAATTTTATCAACAAAGTCAATTTTGCTTTGGATACCGCTACCGCTACCGCTACTGCCTTGTATTTCAAGTGCACCAACGCCAGTAACCTGAGAACCAGTATCGCCAAGACGTGCGCCCATAATAGTAAGATATGCACTACTACCAGGTATCAATCCAATATTTTGCACACCCGTAAGTGTAGTAGTTGAACCAATTAAAATATTAGCAGCATAAATGTTACCACCAACGCCTAAACCACCAGCAAGAACTAACGCACCAGTTGAAGTTGATGTGCTTTGAGTTGTACTATTGGATACAAGATTACCACTTGTTAGATTATATTGTAGGTATGTTGCACCAGTAAATGTTCCGCTGTTATTAAACTGCACCATAGTATTGCTACCACCAGGTGTTCCACTTCCGCCACCACCACTACTATATGCTGCACCGTTTGACCAATATACGCCACTTGTAGTAACAAGATTTCCAACTGTCGCAACACTTGGAACAGTAAGTGCACCAGCATCAGTCAAGTTGAAAATATTATTAGTATATGCACTATTAATT
>Ga0208257_1000505_pt1 | contig 10986 bp, 10 predicted proteins | sample CryBogCBH10Sep07_FD_184610 | JGI IMG/M metagenome (GOLD analysis project Ga0208257, IMG submission 184610) | Freshwater microbial communities from Crystal Bog, Wisconsin, USA - CBH10Sep07 (SPAdes) | ecosystem: Environmental > Aquatic > Freshwater > Lake | place: Crystal Bog, Wisconsin, USA... | reverse complement strand
GAATTGCCGGGTTTGATCCTTTTTGGCGGGCGCGCTTCATCAGAAACCCCTGAAACTAAGTAGTTTCTGGCCCCAGGAGGGGTTCGAACATAGTCCCATTACCTCCACCAAGGAATTCTCTGTGTACACGGGACGCGCGGGTTGGTTCGATTGACCGACCCCGCTGAACAACGAGGCTGGCGACAAGACCGACCGCTCATTTGAACATGCGGGGGCTGTTCTGCATGATGTGCTCGATACCGAAGGCAATGTTGTGCAACTCCGATGCTGGCAGAATTCGCTGATTTAAGGTCGGCTCGACGGAGCGACAGAACTAGGGTCGTCGTATGACAAAAAGCCTTCTTCTCGTCCACGGCGCTTGGCACAACGGTGCTGGTTTTGACGCACTGGTCGGTGAACTTGTCAAGCATGATATTGCAGCAACGACGGTTGAACTGACCAGTGTCGGTCACGAAGACGCGCCGCTTGGTGACCTCTACAGCGACGCCGCACTGGTGCGAGCAACGGTGGCACATCTCGGTGACGATGTAGCGGTGCTCGGTCATTCTTATGGGGGCGTCGTGATTACCGAGGCACTCGCCGGTGTGACCAACGTGAGCCACTTGGTCTACTTGACGGCATTCATGCTCGACGAGGGCGAAAGCCTCTACGCCGCCTGCGGCAGCGTGGACCCCGATTGGTGGGTGCGGTCATCTGACGATCAACGACTGAGTACGGCTACTCCCGAAGACGTGTTCTACAACACCTGCGAACCATCCGTGGCGCGTCAGGCCGCAGACGCATTGCGCTGGCAGAGTGTCGCCTCATTCATGAGTCCGGTAACGCAGGTCGCGTGGCGCGAGGTGCCCTCCACCTACATTGTGTGCGAACTCGACCAGGCCATTCCAGCCTTCGCGCAAGAGGCCATGTCACAGCGCGCCGGCACCGTGGTAAGGATGTCGAGTGATCACTCGCCATTTCTCTGTCAGCCAGCGGCGCTCGCCGACGTCATCGCTGCAGCGTTGCGTTAAGTCCACCAAGTAAGGCAGTTCGGCCTTCGTCCGCGTTCCTGATCGTTCCCACCGGTGATTCATCGGGCTGCGAGCGTCAGCGACGCCAGTGCATTTCTCGAACCGAGGGGTGTCCAGCGTGCAAAATTCCTCTTGACGGGCAATTAATCGTCGTTCGCGAGGATCGGGATCAGCACATCCATTCGTGAATGCGCGTTCTGCGGATCCCAGTCGGACGGATACATTTCCAGGTGCAGTCCGTCGCGAAACTGGTAGCCACTCTGGTTGAAGACGTCACCATAAATCTCACCGACGGCGTCGTCGAAATTGGTAATGGTCCCCTCGTAGGTAACCGCGAAATACGCTCCCGGTGCCACCGTTATGTCAGCGAGCTGTCCTGAGTAGTCATCGGGTGCGGGGATGCCCGCAAGGTACCGAATCAGCTGTGGCGGGACGGCGTCATCGGTGGGGCTAGTGATGCCGAACACCTCCGCCGGTGACCTGTTTGCCGAAAAGATTGCCCTGGGGTACTTCACCAGCCTCGTAATTTTTGCCGGTGTTATTGCCGTGGTCAGTATCGCGTACCGTCTCCGCCTCCTCGGGGGAATCGCGAGCTTCTGGTTGACCTACATCGCGACGCGCCCGCTGGGTGCCTCAATGGGTGACTTCCTGGCACAGCCGAAGAACACCAGTGGTGTCGGCTTGGGCACGACCACCACGAGCCTGATCTTCCTGGCGGCAATTCTGGGACTCGTCACTTTCCTCGCGGTGACCAAGATCGACAAGCCAAAGGAAGTCCGCGCGTAAGGCAGCCAGTCGCGTCGCCTCTCGATTTGGGTGTAAGAAAGTAACACCTCGAGACAAGAAGACAGAGTGCCGGCCTCACGACAAGAACGATTTCGGGCAGTAGCCAATGCGGTAACGCCCCACGTTGCGAGCTACCTCGCGCGCCGCATGTACCCGCTGGCGAAGGACGACCTAGACGACCTCGTTGAAGAGGTGTTGATTGTGGCGTGGCGCCGACTCGATGACATCCCCGCGGGGGCCGAAATTCCTTGGCTTATTGCCGTCGCACGAAACGTCCGCCGCAACGCGGTGCGTAAGCACTACAACGCGAAGCACGCCGAGTCCCAGCTGACGCCGCGCGCGTCGACGGCGTCGGCCGAAGACCACGTGATTGCCGACGATGGCGTGCGGCACGCCCTCGAAAAGCTCAGTGGCGACGATCGTGACCTCCTCCTTCTGCACTTTTGGGACGGCCTAGACGCCGCGTCACTGGCCCTCACGTTTGGCATTTCCACCAATGCCGCATCGGTGCGCCTCACCAGGGCACAGGACCGTTTTCGCCAGCATCTGGCGCCCGTTTTCGCCGACTGAAAAAATCCGTCGCCCGCGACATAAAGAAGAAAGAAAGGGGAGTGCCATGACGAACGCCGACGATCGACTCCGCAGTGCCAATCCCGTGCCCGAGAATTTTCCGAGTAGTGACTTCACTCACCTCTACAGCCGAGCGATGAGCGCCCGGTCCACTACCACGTCATTCTGGCGCGCGTTCCAGCTCCGCATGGCGGGTGCGGTGGCGGCATCTGCAGCAGTTACCGCCAGCCTGGTGGCCCTGCTCACCGTCACCAACACCTCACTGCCGGTTATCGACTTTGCCGCTTCGACGTCGCCCACCCCGTCAGCGACGGCCGCCAAGGGCATGATGGGCACGTCGCACGGCGCCATGATTCCACTCTGGAACTACACCTTCACCGCCAGTGCCGATCTTTCGACCGCACCTTCGTCGGCGCCCGCCTACACGGTGCAGGCGCCGAGCGACCTCGCGAGCGATCTCACTCGCGTTGCGGGTGCTCTGCACCTGCCAGTGGGAACACCGACCTCGGCCGGAGACGGCAGCGTCACGAGCACTGGACCAGCAACCAATGGGGTGGCCTTCACCGGATCGGAAAGTCTCGTGGGCGGCTACGCCTCGTGGACCATTGGTCAGACCAGTGCGAGTCCAACGGTGACGGGAACCAGTGGCGTCACCGGGAGCGGTGGCGGTGCTATTTCTGCCGTGAGCCGCGCGACCACAATCGCCACGGCGATGGCGGACGCGGCGGCGGTGTCGCCAACATTGACCTTCGGACAGCCGGTCCTCGTCTACGGACCAGACGTGGTCGAAGCGACTGTTCCTATCCTCATCGACAATGCACCGACCTCGCTCTCGGACACCTTCAACTACAACGCCTCCGGACAGCTTGAGGCCGCCACTGGTGCTTCGTTCACGCTGACACCGCTGGCCACGTATCCACTACTGTCGCCCGCTGACGCCGTCTCCTTGATCACCCCGCAACACACTTTGACCAGCCGCTCCTTTGGCATGGGCAACCTTGGAGGCGTCGTGATGTACTCAACGGTGCATTCGAGCGGCCTGAAGGCCCGCGTGGTGCTTTCTCGCGCCGAGCTCACGTCGGTGACCGGAACGACCGGCAGCAGTGTCACCGGTGCAACGGGGACTACTGGGGCCTCAGGCGCAACGGGTGCCACCGCGACGACGATGTCTGTGGGTGTGTCTGGCTCCACGGGCACCACGGGTACCTCAGGTGCAACCGGCACCACGGGCACCACGGGTACCTCAGGTGCAACCGGCACCACGGGCACACCGCCCTCCGTTGGTGTGTCTGGCACTTCAGGGGCGACGGGCACCACCGGTGCAACCGGAGCGACAGGCACCACCGGCGCGACAGGAGCGACGGGCACTACGGGCACTACGGGCTTGCCTGTCGACCCCGTGATCGTCCTGGCACCACACCCAATCATGTACAGCGCCGCCTCAGGAGCACGCTCAGCGGAAGCTGATGGTGTGACGACCTCGACGCTGGCCGCCGCGACGGGGGCCACGGGGGCCACTGGTACGTCAGGCACCACCGGTACCACTGGCACGACGGGCACCAATGGCGTCTCTGTGACACCCGAGGCAATCACCATCACGTCGGCCACGCTGCAGTACGGCTTCTTCACGATGAGTGACGGCACCGTGGTGGCATTGCCGGAATACAACTACACCGGTACGCCGGCCAACGCCACTTACACGCTGACGTTTACCGTCGTTCCGATTGACGCGCAGTACGTAAATCTGTCGAACATCACGAAGCAGAACTAAAAGAGCCGTTCCGCCACAACGCTGATGGGTTCAAGCAGTTCCGGGCCGTCGTTGCGAATTGAACCAACGGCAATGTTGACGGCGAGGTGCTGGAGTGTGCCAACGGGCGCCGGCTTGAGGAGCGCGAGCCGCTCTTCGGCGCCGCTCGGGCCACTGGTCAACCACTGATCGACGTCGCGAGGATCGAGAATGACCGGCATACGGTCGTGCACGTTGTCGATGTCGTCACTCGGTTCCGTCGTGAGGACGGTGCAGGTCTGTCGCGCCGGCGCGGTCGCGGGCAGTGAGGGGTCTCGCCAGTATTCGAAGAGGCCCGCGAAGAGGGCGGGGTTGCCGTCGCGTCGGGTGAAGTAGTGGGGCTGTTTGTGGACGCCGTGAATCGCCCACTCGTAGAAGCCGTCAACGGGGAGCACGCAGGGACGCGAACGGAAGGCCTCGCGAAACGAGGGCTTCTCGGCGACGGTTTCCGATCGGGCGTTGATGAGGTTGTTCGAGATGGTGGGGTCGCTGGCCCAGGAGGGGAGTAGGCCCCAGGAGAAGCCCTCCATAATGCGCTGGCCTTCGTTGAGGCGGACCCCGACGAGCTGGCGCTGTGGGCCAACGTTCCAGCTCGGGTGACCCTCGGGATCAAGGCCGGCGTCCAGGGTGGCCTGGAGAAAGCGCGAGAGCCGGCTCGGTGGGGTAAAGAGGGCCACGCGACCGCACATACCCGCCTCCTCTCCGCTCGAAATCCCCACAATCTTCCCACGTTTTCAGCCGGTTGGCGCATGTCACGGCGACTGACTACTCTTACGAACATATGTTCGCTTTTTCTTCATCTCGACCCCCGTTGCCGGAGGACGTGCGCGCCCGATTTCGCCCCGTCTCGATGGCAAAATCCAAGACAATTCCCCTTGGCGCCCCCTGGGGACCACTCGTACCGGAGGGTGGATTGCGCCGTGGCAGCACGGTCGTGGTCCAGGCCGCGGCGGGCCACGGCGGCCTGAGCGTGGCCCTGAGTTTGCTGAGTGAGGCGAGTGCGCGCGGCCACTGGGTTGGCGTGGTGGGCATTGAGGATCCTGGCGTCGTGGCCATTGCTGACCTCGGCATTGATTTACGTCGCGTGCTGTTCGTACCGCGCCCTCGGGGTGCGTGGGCCGAATCGGCCGCCGACCTCCTCGACGGGGTCGACCTCTTGATCGTGCGTGCACCCTCGCGCGCGAGTCACGGGGCGGCTCGTCGGCTCATGGACCGCGTGCGTGAGCGGGGCACGGTGTTGATTGTGGTGACCGAACCGAGTGCGCCGTGGCCATTACCTGCCGATCTCTCCTTTGTCGTGACCGAGTCGAAGTGGGAGGCCACGTCACGGCTCGTGGCGCGCACCCTCACGGTGCGCGTCGGTGGACGCGGCAGTGCCGCTCGCGCGGGCGAGCACGTCGTACGCCTGCCTGATGAGCAGGGGAGGGCGGCGAGCTAAGTGGAACGACTCCTCGCCCTCTGGGTGCCGGAGTACGCCGAGGAGAAGGCCGATGGTGCGTCACTACGCACGATGGCCGCACTCCTCGACGCACTCGTGAGCGTGTGCCCCTTCGTAGAACCCATTCGACTCGGACTGCTCACGTTGCCGCTTCGCGGACCCAGTCGCTTCTTTGGCGGGGACGAGGCCGTCTTTGAGGTCGTTCGCGCCACGGTGCACGACGTCGCTGGTGTGACGCCCCAGCTCGGTGTTGCCGAGGGGCTCTTCTGCGCCGATTTGGCCGCGCGTCAGGGCGTTGTGGTGCCGGCGGGCGAGGGGCCGGCCTTTCGTCGGGCGCAATCAATCGAGGTCCTGGGTCGGCGTGATCTCATGACCACGTGTCGTCGACTGGGTATCCATACCGTGGGCGCCTTCGCCGATCTCCCGCCGGCGCGAGTAGCCGAACGTTTCAGCGCACCGGTGCGCGTGCTGCACCGGGTGGCGCGAGGGGACCTGCAAGAGATGCCCGGTCAGCGCGACGCGAAACTTCCCGAGCGCTTGCGTCGGAGCCGTGGGGAGGAGGTGCACGCCGACGAGCAAATGGGCTTTTTCGGACAGCGCAGCGCGGGCGACGACCGAGCCCAAGCGGCCGCGCACCGTCTGCGCCACCGACTTGGTGTTGAGAGTGTCTTGGTGGCCGAGGTGCTCGGGGGGCGCACACCCGATGATCGGGCGACGCTGGTGCCCTGGGGTGCGCCTCGAGCAACGTCACGAGACCAGGCCCCGTGGCCGGGTCGTATCGGCGCTCCCGCCCCGACCACCTCGTTTCGTCAGCCCGTCGCGGTGGACGTGGTGAGCGAGACCGGTGAGCGCCTCGAGCTCAGTGCGCGGGGCACACTTAGCGCTGTGCCTGGCGCGGTAGTGCTTCGTGCCGGTACGCGTCACCGGGTGCGCTGGAGTGCGGGGCCGTGGCCCATGGTGGAGCGCTGGTGGCAGACGCCTCGTCGTCGCGCCCACCTGCAGGTACTGCTCGATACCGGCGAAGCCTTTCTCTTGATGACCGAGGCGGGTCGGTGGTGGCTCACGGGGGTCTACGACTGATGGCTACCTACGGTGAACTGCACGCTCACTCTGGCTTCAGCTTTCTCGATGGGGCGAGCGACCCCGAGGAGCTCGTCGCCGAGGCGGTGCGGCTCGGCCTGCCGCGGCTGGCGCTGACTGATCACGCCGGCTTCTACGGCGTTGTCCGCTTTAGTGAGGCGGCCCGCGCACTGGGGCTGGAGACGGTCTTTGGTACGGAGCTGACCTTTGGCGCACACGACGATCGGGTGGGGGTGTGTGACCCTTCCGGTGAGCACCTCGTCTTTCTGGCTCGCTCACCCCAGGGGTACCGCGAACTCTCCACGATGATTGGTGAGGCCCACCTCGCGCGCGGGGAGAAGGGGACGCCAACCTTCCTGCTCGACGAGGTGGCCCGGCGCACCACTGACCAGCTGGTGCTGACGGGGTGTCGCAAGGGGCCTTTGACGCGGGCACTGCTCCGCGAGGGACCCCGGGCAGCGGAGCGCGCCCTGAGTGGACTCCTTGAGCGCTTCGGTCGCGACAACGTGGCCGTTGAGATCTGGGACCACGGCGACATTGACGACGTCGCCCGCAATGACGCCCTGGCGGACATCGCCACTCGCCTCGGCGTCGCGGTGGTGGCAACCGGCAACGTGCACTACGCAACCCCCGCCGACTTCGCGCGGGCCAATGTACTGGCAGCTATTCGGGCTCGCCGTGATCTCGACGAGATGCAGGGCTGGCTCAGCGCCTCACCACTGGCGCACCTGCGCAGTGACGCCGAGCAGCGGCGTCGCTTCGCTCGCTGGCCAGGGGTCGTTGACCGAGCCGGTGAGATCGCGGCCGATCTGGCCTTCGACCTGCGTCTGGTGGCACCGCAGTTGCCGCGCTTTGCCACACCGGTCGGGATGGACGAGCAGGCCTACTTGCGTCACCTGGTCGAGCAGGGGGCGACACAGCGATACGGCACCCGGGAGAACGAGCGGGTGCCCGGAGCGTGGCGCCAAATCGATCACGAACTCGACGTCATTGCCCAGCTCGGTTTCGCGGGGTACTTCCTCACGGTGTGGGACATCACGGAGTTCTGTCGCCGTTCAAACATCTTCTGCCAAGGCCGCGGCTCGGCCGCGAACTCGGCCGTCTGTTACTCCCTCGGTATCACCAACGCCGACGCCGTTTCGCTGAATCTCTTCTTCGAGCGCTTCCTCTCGCCGGCTCGCGACGGACCCCCCGACATTGACGTGGATATTGAGTCGGGTCGGCGTGAAGAGGTGATTCAGTACGTCTACGAGCGCTACGGACGTCACCACGCGGCCCAGGTGGCTGCGGTCATTACTTACCGACCACGCTCGGCGTTGCGCGACGTCGCGCGCGCCTTTGGCTACTCCGAAGCCGAGGCCAACGCGATTCGTGACGGGGTCGATCGCTCGACCATGACCGTGACCTCTGACGCCGTGCCGCCCCTCGTCGTCACTATGGCCAATCAGCTCCTGGATCGACCTCGCCACCTCGGGATCCATTCAGCGGGCATGGTGCTGTGCGACCGGCCCGTGCTCGAGGTGTGCCCCGTGGAGTGGGGACGCACGCCCGGGCGCACCGTGCTGCAGTGGGACAAGGACGACTGCGCGGCCATTGGCCTGGTCAAGTTCGATCTGCTGGGACTCGGCATGCTCGAGGCGCTGCACCGTGCCGTTGACGTGGTGCAGGCCTTTCACGGTGTGACGCTGGACCTCGGCGCGTTGCCGCAGGACCCGAGCGTCTACGACCTCTTGTGCGAGGCCGACACCGTGGGGGTCTTTCAGGTGGAGTCACGCGCCCAGATGGCCACCCTGCCGCGCATGCAGCCGCGCTGTTTCTACGACCTCGTTATCGAGGTGGCCCTGATCCGCCCCGGCCCCATCCAGGGGCACGCCGTCAACCCCTACCTGCGCCGCCGTCGCGGTGAGGAGCCCGTCACGTACCTGCACCCGCGACTCGAACCAATCCTGAACCGCACACTGGGGGTGCCCCTCTTCCAGGAACAGCTCATGGAGATGGCCGTCGCGGTGGCCGGCTTCTCCCCGGCTGAGGCCGACGAACTGCGTCAGGCCATGGCGGCCAAGCGCTCCGAGGTTCGCATGCTCAAACTCAAGAGCCGCTTCTACGCCGGCATGGCGGCTAACGGCATCACCGGGGCCGCCGCCGACCATCTCTTCGACGCCCTCTCGGCCTTCGCCAACTTTGGATTCCCCGAGTCCCACTCGGTCTCCTTCGCCCACCTCGTCTACTGCTCGGCCTGGATCAAACGGCACTACCCGGCGGCGTTTCTGGTGTCGCTGCTCAACGCCCAACCACTGGGGTTCTGGTCACCGCAGTCCCTGGTCGCCGACGCCCAGCGTCACGGCGTCGTGGTGCACCGCCCCGACGTGCAGTCCTCGGGGGTCGGGGCAACGCTGGTGGGGTCACCGGAGCACCCTGAGGTGCAGCTGGGGCTGTCGGCAATCCGAACCATTGGTGACGAGCTCGCCTCCGCCATTGTGGCGGGGGCGCCGTGGCGCGACAGTGAGGATCTGGTTCGCCGGGCCGGCTGTCAGCAACACCACCTCGAAGCTCTCGCCGCCGCGGGGGCCCTCGACTGCTTTGGGGCCAGTCGACGGGAGTTGACCTGGACGGCGGGTGCGGCGGCGCAGAGCACTCCGGGCCGACTCGAAGGGGTGGTGACGGGGTTGGTGGCACCGCGACTCACGGCGCCGAGTGAACTCGAACGGGTCGCCGATGACCTGTGGGCGCTCGGTCTAACGCCCGAGGCCACGGCCCTGGCCCTCGTGCGGCCGGCCCTCGACGAACGTGGCGTGGTGCGCGCGAGCGCCCTGGGAACGGTGGAGAGTCCGCGAGTGGCGGTGGCGGGAGTGGTGACGCACCGCCAGCACCCCGAGACGGCCAAGGGCGCGGTCTTCTTGAACCTCGAAGACGAGACCGGTCACGTCAACGTGATCTTCTCGAAGGGAGCGTGGGCCCGGTGGCGCGAGTGCGCACGGTCGTCACCGGCGTTGATTATTCGTGGCACTATCCAGCGCGGTCAGGGCTCGCTGGCCCTCACGGCCGAGTTTGTGGAGGCGCTGTCACTGGGGGCAACGGTGCCCTCGCGGGACTGGCGCTAGTGCGGCCCTAGTTCGCCGTGGGCGTGGGTGCGTCGTCGGTGCACTGACAGTCAACGCACGTGCAGGGATTGCAGCGGCACTGTTCATTGGTACAGGTTGACATACGTCTCCTTAGCTCCAGCGAATGATGGACGAGGCCCACGTCATACCGGCACCGAAGCCGGTCAGCAGGGCGTACTCACCCGGCTTGATGCGACCTTCCTTGCGGGCAATGTCGAAGGCCAGCGGGATCGACGAGCTTGAGGTGTTGCCGTAACGGTCGAGCGTGATCACCGCGTTGTCCATCGAAACGTTCAAGCGCTCGGCGACGGCCTGAATGATGCGCACGTTGGCCTGGTGGGGAATGATGAGCGAAAGCTGGTCGGCCGAGATACCGGCGCGGGCGATGGCTTCCTCGGCCGAGTCGACCACGGCACGCACGGCCCGACGGAAGACTTCGCGGCCGTCCATCTCGAAGGTGCCACCGTGGGCGCAGGCGAGGATGTCGGCGGCGGTGCCGTCGGCGCCAAGCGAGAAGGAGAGGACGTCGTTGGTGTCGGCGCTGTATTCCATGACGCAGGCGCCACCACCGTCACCGAACAAGACGGCGGTGTTGCGGTCGGTCCAGTCAACCCAGCCCGAGAGGCGCTCGGCACCAATCAGCAAGATGCGCTTGGCGCCAGTTTCGAGCAGGCCCTGTGCGACGCGGACGCCGTACATGAAGCCACTGCAAGCAGCGTTGAGGTCGAAGGCCGGGCAGGTGGCCCCGAGGTCGGCCTGGATCATCGCCGCGGTGGCGGGGGCCATGCGGTCGGGCGTCGTCGTGGCGAGCAGGATGAAGTCAATGTCCGCGGGGGTCAGTCCGGCGTCGGCGATGGCGGCGCGGCCCGCTTCGGTGCCGAGCGAACGGGTGGTGCCGCCGATGCGGCGCTCGCGAATACCGGTGCGTTCCGAGATCCAGGCGTCGGAGGTGTCCATGGTCAGCGACAGTTCGTCGTTGGTCACGACACGGTCGGGAATACCAATACCCCAGCCAGTGAAACGAACACCCATAGACATAGCCCCTTTACTGGCTCGACGTAGGTGCCAGTCTACGCCCCAGCACCGCCGTTTTGGGGTGCCTTGAGGACCTGCAGGCTGCACCGTGCGGTGCAGACCAAGCGATCACGGTCGTCACGAATCTCGACGGCCCAGACGTGCACGGTGCGCCCCTTGCGAATGGGGGTGGCAATG
>Ga0208257_1000504_pt1 | contig 11025 bp, 21 predicted proteins | sample CryBogCBH10Sep07_FD_184610 | JGI IMG/M metagenome (GOLD analysis project Ga0208257, IMG submission 184610) | Freshwater microbial communities from Crystal Bog, Wisconsin, USA - CBH10Sep07 (SPAdes) | ecosystem: Environmental > Aquatic > Freshwater > Lake | place: Crystal Bog, Wisconsin, USA... | reverse complement strand
CAGAAGGCTCCATCATTTGACTACAGCCAGATCCGACCAGAAGGAACTCCTATCAAAACATTTGGAGGAAAAGCTGCGGGTTCAGAGCCTCTTCGTAGACTTCATGAGCAGATTAGAAAGCTCTTCGCAGGAAGAGTAGGGGATAAGGTAACTGGCCTGGATATCGCAGATATTGGTAATCTAATTGGTGTCTGCGTAGTCTCAGGTAACGTACGCCGGTCAGCAGAGCTGCTTATGGGTAAGATCGATGATGAGGTATTTCTTAATCTTAAGAATGCCGAGAAGTACCCAGACCGTAACTCCTACGATCCTAACAACCCTGGTTGGGCCTGGATGTCTAACAACTCTGTAGAGGTTACTGTTGGTGCCAACCTAGATCCGATCATTGACGGTATCGCTCGTAATGGTGAGCCTGGAGTTATCTGGATGGATGTCACTCGCCAATATGGTCGTCTGGCAGATCCAATCAATAACAAGGATTGGCGTGCTGCCGGGTATAACCCATGTGCTGAACAATCTCTGGAATCCATGGAATGTTGTACTCTAGTAGAGACCTACATTGGACGTCATGACAGCTTAGAGGATTTCAAGCGCACACTGAAGTTTGCCTACCTCTATGCAAAGACTGTAACGCTTCTTCCTACCCACTGGGAAGAGACTAACGCTATCATGCAGCGTAACCGCCGTATTGGTACCTCAATCTCAGGTGTGGCAAACTTCGCAGATACTAAGGGACTTCCTGTGCTGCGTCAATGGATGGATGAGGGATATAAGACAGTTCAACTCTATGACAAGAGTTACTCAGAATGGTTGGGAGTTCGTGAGTCTATCAAGACTACGACAATTAAGCCTTCAGGAACAGTATCGATTCTTGCCGGTGAGTCTCCAGGAGTTCACTGGACACCGGGTGGAAGGTACTTCCTACGTACCATTCGCTTCTCTAACAATGATCCTATGCTGCCACTATTTAAGATGGCCAACTATCGTGTGGAAGCTTCTGTAACTGACCCAGATAATACATCTGTGGTGTATTTCCCAATTAAGGCTGAAGCTGTACGTTCTGAGAAGGATGTATCTATCTATGAGAAGATGGCGCTTGCAGCTACAGCTCAACGTTATTGGTCAGACAACTCTGTATCTGTAACTGTATCGTTCGATCCTACTACTGAAGCGTCTGCTATTGGTACTGCACTTCATATGTATGATGGTCAACTAAAGACTGTATCATTCCTTCCTATGGCAGATGATACATACCCACAGATGCCATACACACAAAGCAATGAAGATGAATACGAAAACGGCCGGATGACCTTGTTCCCAATCGATTTAAAGGGAGTATACGAGGGATTAGCACTCGACGCAATCGGTGAGGCCTACTGTACTACGGACGCATGTGAAGTAAAACTAGTCAGAGATAACCAATAAGGAGATAGCGTGTCAGAAGATATCAACCCAGATCTATTCGATGAAGACTTCGAGGATGATTTCGAGGATGGATTCGAGGATTTCGACTTCGATGAGGATGATCTAGCCGAGCTGGATGATCTACTTGCCGATGAGGATCCGGAGCTGTAAAAAAGCCAACACAAACATTTGGCCCCCACGCCTAAGCATGGGGGCCATTTGTCTGCCATTATTTATTTATTCATGGCATCTTCTGCATCGAGTACATCTTCCCAGTCCATATACTCTTCCCACTCTTCGCCATAGACCAGCTCAGTAAGCCACTCCAGTTCCTCGTAGAGTAGGTGTTGCTCCCTTTGTAACTCTTTTATAGCATTATTCAGAGAGTTGTCGTAGAAGACATCCATCAGTAAATATGCTGCAAAAGCTGCTGTTAGAATCCATACTGCCATTGTTGTTTCCTATTCTGCTATTAGTTTGCCCTTGTCCGTCCTCAACTCATAGAAAGTTGAGTTTGCTTCTTCTGTTTCTTCCTCTAACCCGTCTAAATCATCGGGGTACATGTCGCCATTTAGTAGGTGTTCATATATACGAATAGCGTCCTCATCATCCTCGGCAGAGAATGACAAGATACCGTTACGTGTGCTGTCGAATATAACGCTGTACTTAGGCATTTAGTTCTCCCTCTACTTGGATTAAAGTTTCTGAGTCAACATGACGAAAAGACTGAACATCATTTACTGATATTTCTTCTCTTGTTGCCTTCTCTGCTTCTTCCTCGCTAACTGCCTCTACAGTTGTAGAATATACATTTGTTTCAGTATAGCTGACTAGATACTTAGGCATTGCTTTCCTCCTTACACTCACAGACTTCAGAGTCGAAGTCTTCACTATTCCCATAATAGATAAATCCTACCCCGTGACATAACTTACATGTACGGGGTAGTAATGTTTCCATATCAGCCATTAAGCATCTGCCTTCCAACTAATCTCACCAGATAGGTGAGTTGGTTTACCTAGATCGTTTGTAGCCCCTACTACCATCTTAATAGCTTTACGTGGAGTATTATCAATCACATATTGCTTTAGATAGCGTTTAGCAGCTGATGGGTTGGCCCATGCAGAGTGTGTCCCATTGCCATGTGAGACAGAACCTGCGTAGCTTTCTTGAATGGTTAGGAGCCAAGCTCCGCCCTTTTCTACAGCTGTGTTCTTAGTTAGTGTCGCTTCGAGTGTTTTTGTGATCTTAGCCATTACTTACCTCCTTAGATGTTACTACGTCTATGTCACCGTCAAAAACTCCATCCCAATTCCAATTGGAAGGATCAGAGTTTTTGCTTTCAATCTCTAGTACAACTATATACCTAGCCATTGTTACCCCCTATATTTTTATGTTTGTGTTGAAACCTACTCGTTTTAGGTCCCTTATTATATTCTTCCCTGCTCTAAAGTCTCCAAGGGATTGGCTCCCTATGAAGGTCATCTCGTTAGTCTTTGGATTTACTACTTTGATGTGATGCTTTCCTGAGGTCAATGATACCTTCATTCCAGCATCCTCTAGAGCAGAGACCAGTTTCTTCATTTGCTTGTCTTTTGGTTTAAAGTTGGCAAACGCGAACATCGTATCTCCTTTCTAGTTGTGGGTGTATACTAGTAGTGCTAGCTCCAAGTACCCCGGAGTTTTCGCCTAGAGTAACCCCGGATTGCGTCCCGGGGCTACTCCTCTACTACTTGTATGTGTTTGATTACTGCATCTTCGTTTGGACCCAGTAAGGCTACTGAGGACCACGTTCTTTGGTTTCTATCAAAGACATATAAGCACCATTCACGATTTTCCACTTCGTTTTGGTCATCTATACGCCATTTGGCTATGTCTACTTCATATAGTATTCGTAACTTATATGTTAGTCTGTCATCAGGCATCATTCTCCTTTCATTCGAGGTAATCCCATACCTCTGTATCAGGCTCCATGAATACTCTTATTCCGTGATAAGAGCCGTCATATTCTTTACTACCTGCGCATTCACCATCAGCGTAGTACTTCCATCCAGAGAAACCCATGCCGGATTCATCATAGTTAATGAAAATGTTTATGTTGGGAAACATTTCAGCTAACTTGTCGTAGACTTCGAGCGGTGGTGACCAAGCAGTACTGAATGAGTAGGCTACTTGATTGTCGTCTCCATTGTAAAACTCAGTTACTGAGACGTCTCTTGAGTTCCATTTGGTACCCCAGTTCTTAACGCACCAGTCATACCAATCTTTAGCACCATACTTAGATATGTTGTACTTTATGCTCTGTTCAGATCTGTTTGGTGCTGATGCATTTAGTAATGCTTGTGGACAAGGTTTGATCTTGTTGAAAGAGAACTCTGATCTTGCATCAATTAAGAACTCTCTGACCATCTTAAGTTCCTCTTTGTCTGAGGATCTTATCATCACTACATTGTCACACCAATTAGGCATAGTTATTCTCCTCTTCCTCTTCAGCTTCGTAAATCTCTCCTACCTCAGTCCAACCTGCGTGGTAATCCTCACGCCACTTGGATGTCTCTTCAGAGATGATTTGATCTTGTGCGATTTCTTCAGCCAGTTCTTCACTAGGTGCTTCTATGAATGAGTCATAGATTTTATGCTCATGGATAGTTACTCTATATAGTGCCATTTATTTCTCCTTGTTAGTTGTTCTGAATGACCCATCTGGCATAGGCCATTGATATGGTAGGTCATCTGATACATCAAAAGCGTAATGCTCTGGTAGCTTACGCTTTAGGTTAGATTGGTGGCTCTCATGGAACTTATCAGCCCCTAACCACCAAGGTTTCTTTACAGGCACAAGTTTGAACTGCTTCATTAGTTCAATTACTTGACCTTTGGTGTTGTCTATGTACCCACGCTTTTCCCACTCATTACACATAGTGATAGCGTAGGTAGCCAGCATTGCTTCGTGACCCCGCCACATTACAGCGGCGGGGTGGTTGCGCCATCCTACAGTTAGACCTAGGTTGGCCCTCAGAATCTGCAATGCTTCTACGCGTTGCTTGCCGAGTCTCCTATCGTCTAAGGATTGCGCTACTTCCACAAAGTCTGGATAAGGAAGAAATGTGTTTACCATAGTTTCCCTTCGATTAGTCTTGCGTCTATATCTACCACGGTGCGCTCCAAGCATTAAGTGAGCATTTCTTACAGGTTGCTTGATAGCCTTCCTCAACGATTGCCCATTCCTTGTGCTTACAGTAATCGTGATAGCCGGTATCCATATCTTCTAGCATAATGTATGGATACCCATCAGGTGCTTCGCTGTAGAGAGCGTACTCGTCATCTATGTCATCGAGTAGTTCTTTGGTTATCATCTCGGACATGATTTGACGCTCTTTCCTCAAAGCCTCCACGGTTATGCCCCGCATCTTTGCTTCTTTATAGTCAAGGAAGTTGTAAACGTCTCCCAAGTTACATCACCGTTTCTAATACTAGGCCATTGTCAATAGCCCATTCTTGTGGTTCTGAGATGTATTCGATAGTTAGATTTGCGCCACCATCAGGCACAGAATCTGACATGAATAGTAGTCCCATCTGAGCAGACTCATAGTCATTATAGACGCCTACTAGCTGCTCATTGATACTGTCATATACTGTGTACATTGTTGCCTCCTTTGTTTGTGTTGGTTATGACATTCTGCGCTTTTTGATGGCTCCAATTACCACCGCTTTAGCGAATGGTATTAGAGATTTAGCCGTAGTGACTCTGCCGTATACCTCTGCTCCATGAGCAAAGTTCTTGTCAGTCTCACCTCTGCCTTTGTAGTACTCATAATCTTCATCGTTCATTATGAGTGTCATGGCAGTCAAGATGCCACGACGACCGATACGCTCAATGACCTCATCATTTTTCTCGTGGTTGAACACGCCGTCAGTGATGATGAACAACATCTTATTCTTCTTGCGAGAAGACATTAAGAGTTGTTCTGCAGAGATTAGTGACCCATATGGATTTGTGCCACCGCTGCCATATATAAACTTGTAACGAGTTTTGTTAGCAAACTCATTGCGTTTATAGGCTACCTCTGTCTTGTCATCGAACGCATAGACTGTGACCGGAGCACCAATAGATTCAAGAGACCGCTTGATAGTCCAGCATGCTAATGAGGCATTTCTATCGTTTTGGTTACCACCCATTGAGCCTGATCGATCTACTAGAATGACTGCTTCGATATCAGCGCCATCAGTACCTTCTTCCCAACGGTCAAAGGCTTCATCAATCTCACAGCCATTGATAACACGCTGAACATTAAGTTTGCCACTAGGAACTCCTTTGTTCCACGCAGGCTCACACTCATCACGCAAGCGTTCTAGTTCTCTAGCAAACTTACGATATGAGATTAATGTGTCACTTGGGACATTGGTTAGATCGAACTTACCATTTTTGGTAGAGTCCTCGAACTTACCGTCACCACCAACGATAACTCGTTGCTTGGCTTTGATGTCTTGTTGTACAGCCTTGTTATCTAAAACATCATTGATTGCTTCGTTAAGCATGTCATTGATGTTGTCCGGTACACCGCCCTTACTCTCGTGGTGTCCAGTACCTGCTTTGAGGTTTGGATCTTTATCCTTCTTAGCCTCTTGTACCATCTCACGTAAAGTTAACGCCTCTGCCGCACTACGTGGTGCAGGTGCGTCTTTCTTTTCTTGAGATTGTGTACTATCTTCGGATTCGGTGTTGTTTGTGTTGGGCTGCTTACTTATGTAAGAGCCCTCTTCAGTTCCCATACCCTTGGCACGTTGTGCGTCTTTCTCCTGTGCTTTGCCAGGTTCAGGACGACCTTTAACCATGGGGTCACGAGCACCGCAGGCATTAGGTCCACCAGACATTTTGCCGAAGTTATTACGCATTACTTCTAGAACCTCATCATTGAATCGTTCAATAAGATGCTCTGCTTTCTTGTAGTCCCGTGGGAATGCAAGAAGTCGATACTCATCTACGATCTCAGCGATGACTGGTATAAGGTCAGGGAATATGAACTGATCCCTATACGCTTCCCGAATTTCTACGGGAAGATACTTACGACCACGAACTAAAGGATAAATACCTGCAACATCATCAGGTGTTTCACCTAACCATCTCGCTACTGTGCCTACCAAGTATGGGGCTACAGCAGGATACCTAGCAATCAGCAATGTTTCGATACGCTGATCCTCTAGCATGTTAGTTGCTTCCATGTAGTCGTTTTGTAGTACCCACTTGATTAGTTCTGTACCCTTGCGGGGAGTATAGAAGTGATGGGCTAGCTCATGATAGTTTAGGCCCGTGACCTGAGTCAACGTCTCCAAATCCATATCAGTAATCTCTTGCTGATTGATATAGATTGCAGAGCCGTCAGACCAAGCAGGTGCTGGACCATCAGGCATTACATTTACTATGAGCGGATCTCCGGTTAATACCCTGTCGGCTTGCTCATACACACGACAAAGAGAACCAAGTTGAACCAACCGTTCTTGTTCGTCCTCTGTACGAGCATCTTTGCCCCAAGGGGTATCGTCCACGCTATCTACTAACATTTTACCTCCTTAGATTAATGCGGTAGGAACTTGGTTTACCCATTCTTTGAAGCGAGCGTCTACATCGCTCTCTTCAACTTCGCTCATTTGAACAAAGACTTCGATACCCAAGTCACTTTTGATGTTGTGCTCGTGAGTCTGGAATACCATACGCACGCTTGCTTGCTCATCAAAACTGAAGTGAGCAATAAAGTTCTCAGTTGCGAACTCATAACCGAGTGCATCTACGAACTTGAGGAACTCCATGCCCATGTTAGTTGAGATTGGTGTTTCATACTGACCCTTAGCAGCCTCAGCACGCAATTGCTTCATGAGAGTGCGAAGTGCCTTGCACTTAATCAACTTGTCCTCAACAGCATCGTCATAATCCCATGGGATTTGAATGTCGAAGCGATTGCGGAATGCATAGTTAAGCGGGGTTGTGCCTACATAGTCTGGATTCATAGTAGCAAAGATAGTAAGGTCTGGATGAGCCTCAATAGTCTCGCCATGATGATCAAGCAGAGTAATACTGCGACGACCATCGGTCAATGAATACAGATTGGTGTAGATCTTAGGACTAATGAAGTTAACCTCATCAAGCAAAAGAACGCCACCATTGCGTACTACATCAGTAACTGGGCCATCAATCCACATGAAGGCACCACTACCATCTGACACGAACTTGCCGGTCATTTGGCTTGGCTCCATCGATGCGTTACCAGAGATGGTTGCCATACGCAGATCACGAGCAGCACACCAGGCTTCAACTGACGTGGTCTTGCCAGGACCAGTTGGGCCATAGATAAGGACGTTAACACCTTCAGCACGAGCATGATCGTATACTGCAAAGTCTTCTTGACCCCAGATTTTACGATGCACATATCTATCGGCTAGTTGCTTGCGTGGAACTGTTGCAAGGCTAACGTTGAACACCTTACCTGCAGATGTGTGCGAGACAAGCGTGGTTTCGTCGTCATTTGTTTGTGTTGGAACCGGTACTACCAATGGAACAGTAGAACCAGCCTGACGTCGATTATCAATTACGTACGTATCCAATGTATCGTCTCCTATTAGTATTTGTTCATGAAGTTCATAGAGTTTATCCATGAACGGGATTGCCTCACTTGTAGGCTCTGCCTTAGCATGCTGGTTGCATGCCTTGGTACCTAGGACTGGGGAATAGCCTTTATCTGCAATTGCCTTCTCATCTGCTGCCGTGACATACACACCAACAGGGGTCCGTGTCAATTGCTCATTGCTATTAACCAGAGATTCAAATTGATCTAGATGTGTTTCTTCCCACTTGTTATGTGGGCCTTTACTACCATCTGTTAACCTAGACCAGATTTTAACCCCGTCTTCATAAGGAGCCATTAGGACTTGACGTCGCTTAGCACCCATAGTAGGTTCGTAGGACTCGGTGAATACTGCTATCTCCATTTGTTTCCTTTCTAGTGGTTATGACCGTCGTCGAGAATATTTTTCTCTAGACATAGTGCTGCTTCGTATGCAGCAACTTTTGTTCTTGGCCAAGATGTAATCATCTCGAACAAGAATCCGTTTTCTTCTGCCCTATCCATTATGTATGAAATTGTTTCTTGAAGGTCATCAATAAAGGCTTCTTTCATTTCAGGCGGTAGAGTTTGCAACTCATTAATGAATGCTGGGTTGAACTCAACGTATTCTTCTTCTTCTTCGTACTCATCTCCACATTTGTGGCACATGATTGTTCCTTTCTGTTAGTAGTAAGGCCGGCTTACCCCCAATGCTTCACAGGGACTAATGGTATTGCCGCTCATGTTTTATTGCATTCCCTCTAGGTCTATGCTCACACCCATCTTTGCGGGGAACGAACAGTCTATTCAGCGGTAGGCTTAGCCGGCCATACTATTTGGTGTTCATATGAAACACCAAACCTATAAGCCTAAACGGCTTCTTTCATCTGCCCACTTTACAGCAGCGACTTTTCCAGAAGACTTGATCATTTCTGCAAATCCTTTATAGTCATCAGCCAGAACTTGATGTGATAACCTTTTTGCTAGCAATTGTGTTAGTCTGCTAGAAAATGTAGGTGGAACTCGCATCAAGGTTTCTTTTGCTAATTTATGCTCACCAATTGAGATAGAAATAGCGGCCAGAATTTCGCAAATTGCTTGATTGTTTCTGTCTATTTGTGGAATTGTCTGAAGTTTGAAAGCCAATGTATTTAATACATTTGATATTCCATCAGGACTATCCTGTTTTTGTAGTGCGTAGTAGATTGTTGCGTCTCTCCAATTGTTTGTGTTGGCGGATAGTTTGATTAGCTCTTCCGGATATACTCCTCCTGCTAACCACTCTACAGCCTGCTGAGGATCAAAGGTTCCTCCTAAGGTTGCCACATTTGCTGTTGGATTATAACTAACTGATGGGTTCGGCATAGTCTGCCATCATCCTTTCTAGTAGTGTTGTTGGTGATTTGATTAGTTTGCCGTCGTGTAAACGAAGCGGGGTACCGTCCCACTGTGTACGCTCAGGCTTACTGCCATAGTCTCTTTTCTTAGAGCCTCGACAGTAATGGCATGGTTCTCCTTTTGGAATAACATGGCTTGCATTATTGCCATGTTCGCACGGTACATAATGCCAACCCCTCCAAGATGCTACCATTAATACGTCAGGATGTTCCTTACACACTACTTGGCCTTCATCATCTACCTGCGTATTCCAACAAGTTGTTGAACTACACCAACTATCTTGTAAGCCTGTCTGTTTACATGTGCGACAGCCTTGTATCTTAGCCGGTGTTAAGGGAGCGTTATCTTCTTGTAAATAGAATTTGAAGTTACGCTGAAATACTTGAATACCGGCATAGCGATGAATAGTTAAACGAGTAGACTGACTATTTAAAATAACATAAGAAGCATTACCACCATAGTAAGTACCTTTTTGAATTCCATTGATGGTTGTTGTGCCATCTTTATGGTAGGTTACCATTTTCACGGCTTGTTGATTATACTTCCAACCTATGTTGATGTCGCTATCCGGACTCCACCTATCTTCTTTCCAGATGCGAAGACCTCTATCATACAGAGGTCGTTCATACTTCTTACGACCACGTTTTAGGAAGTCATCTGCCCAATCCCAATTACAAGCCATTAATCAACCTCCTCATAAAATAATGGTACCGAGGTACGATGTTGTAAGTCAAATACGCGCTCACGAATACGGTCAACAGCCTGAGCAGTTGGGTATCTGAACGTAGGCTCTTCATCATCATAGAATGAGATGCTTAAAGGAAAAGCGGGAGAATCCTTTGATGATGTGCTTCCTAACACTTGAAGTGCTAGTGCTAAACCATCAACAATACCAGCACTATAAGAGCGCATAACTTGGCTCTCTTCAAACTGGCTGTCCTGACTTTCTTCAAACATCATGCGGTTTATCTCATTTACTACACGCTTAGTTCTAACGAACGGGCGCATTGTTCCTCCTTATAGGAAAGCCCCGCCATTGCTGACGGGGCTGGTTTGTTTGTTTTGGGATTATTTCAAGTATTTGAAGATGTTGTTCTTGATAGAGATCTTAATCTCATTTTCTTCAGCAGCATTGAAAGCAGCGATGTTAGCCTCTAGCTCATCAATAGGACTGACGTTGCTAGGGTACTGACTACGATCCCAATTAGGACGGCAGGCTTGAGTTGGATACTCACCAATAGCATCTGTAAGTTTAGTGCTTACCTCCACATAGAATCTAACAGATTGTCCCTTGTGATAATGATTAACAGAAACAGATGTGTCCTCATTGATTGCTGTATTAGCATTCTTTTTAAGCCAAGCACGTGCTTTCTTATCCCATGCTTGTTGCTTAGCCTCTAAGGTCTCATTGTTCTTTTCCCAGTCGGCTATCTCTTTGTTCATCTCATTGAGACGAGTTGTTAGTTTTCTTACGATAACTGCACGCTTGAACGTGAGTGTTGTTGCTGTAGCCATTGCTGGCCCTCCTTTTTAGTTGATTGATTAAATTAATGACTTGCCAAAGATGGTAGTCACTTGTGGATTAAATACTTTGCCTGTCTTCCAATGAGGGATAGACTTGTGGTC
>Ga0208257_1000501_pt1 | contig 11104 bp, 15 predicted proteins | sample CryBogCBH10Sep07_FD_184610 | JGI IMG/M metagenome (GOLD analysis project Ga0208257, IMG submission 184610) | Freshwater microbial communities from Crystal Bog, Wisconsin, USA - CBH10Sep07 (SPAdes) | ecosystem: Environmental > Aquatic > Freshwater > Lake | place: Crystal Bog, Wisconsin, USA... | reverse complement strand
CCGATTATTGCGAAACAGGTCGAGGCCGCGCAAAAAGCACTCGATTACATCAAGGCCAACGGCTCTAAGACCTACGACACGAGTGGGAATGAGGTGTACATCCCCGGCGCGCTGTCAAACGCGGCTGCGGCTGAAAAGCAGAGCGCAGGTATTACTGCGGAAACTTCTATTACGCAGGAGGGTAAAAAAGCGATTCAAGGGCAACAAATTGATGCTCGTCAAACTGCATATAATTTGGCTACTCAGGGCCAGCAAACATTGTCTCAAACGCAAGCAATGCTTGCAAACCTTAAAGACCCAAAAACAGGTAAATACAATATTAGCGGAGGACCGCTTGGAAACACATTGACTAATCTTTCCGGAGTTCTCAATCAATTTGGCATTCCGCAAGACGTTATTAAAGCAATAACTAAAACTGATCCCAATGATGCCGCAGCGATACAGAAGCTGAAAACGACCTTGGGCACCGAAATTGGACGCCAAGAGTTGGCGGGGAGTCCGGTTCGCGTTGCGGAATGGCAACAATTTTTGTCCACCACGCCAGGGGGGGACCTCCCCAACGCTGCGGCCGAATGGATTTTGAAAAATATTATTCAAGCCCGCGCGCAGCAGTCTATCGACCTGTATCAGCGGGTCCGCAAGATGGACCCGGTTAAGGGGGAGGACATTCAAGGAGCCATCTTTGACTTCCAAAAAGACCACCCCTGGTACAACCCGAAGGCTGGTGGCGCTGGTGATGTAAAAACGCCTTCTGATGTCCCAAAAGATAAATCTGGCGCTTTTCTTCCTCAAAAACTCTCCGACATGAAAGGTCAGCCAAAGGGCACTCCTTTTCTTGCGCCCGGTGACCCTAAAATTAGATATTATACGGGGGATTAAAAATGCCAGATAACAATAAAGCAAACCAGCGTTCGTCTTTGTCTTTACCTAAAAAAGATTGGGGAAAGGCAAGTGCTGGAGATGTCTGGTCTAGCGCCGGTAGGGAGTTTATCCCTAGCGCCGAGCGAGACATTCCCCAAATGGTCGCCCCGCTCCTTCCTCAAAATTGGAAAGATACCGCCAATACGGCCAAACAAATTGCAATTGGACTAGCCTCCAAAGGATCGCACTTTGGTAAACCCGCGACATCGCAACAGCAAAAAACCGAAACTTTAGTCGATGCTATTGGGAAAATGTATGCCCAAAAATACGGTACAATGGCTGGGTTTAATGAAGCCCTGGCGACCGATCCGTTTGGCGTTATTAGTGATGTCGGGGCGGTTGCATCTATTGTTGGTGGCGGTGAAGGGCTAGCGGCCAAATTGCCGGGGACATTTGGTGAAATTGCCCAGGGTGTAACGACCGGCGCTCGTGTAGTTGGTGACGTTACCAATCCCGTGACAATGGGCGGCAAGGCGATAGGCGCCACCGCAAAAGCGGCGCGCACGGCAATCCAAGGCGGAAGTATACTAGATAAAAGTGGTCAGTTTTCGGCGGCGACGCAGGCAGCAATTGCGAAAGCGTTCCCGAACAAAATCATTACAGCCAACGAAATGGCGGACCCAAACTTCCAAGCCATTGTCAAACAGACGATGGGGGCGAAGGGCGTTACCCCTGAGGCCGCAAAGGAAGCGGTGTTAAAGTATAACGGAGCGCCGACCCCAAAAAGCGCCATCACGGGGCAAGCGCCCCCTAAAGCGGTCGCGCCAAAGGCGCAAGACCTCGTGGTTCAGGGTAAGGGCGTGATCGGAGATGCGGCAACCGCCCTATCTGGCGGCGCTGGTCCGAATCCGTCCGCCCTCGGCGACCATTTGCAAAATGCGTACCGCGACCAACACAACGCCTATCAACAAAGCTACAAGACGGCGTTTAGCCAGCCCGGCGTGTTCCCCCCGTCCCTCGGAGACTTCCACACGGACCTCATGTCGTCTGTGGAGAAATCCCTGTCTGATAAAAAGTTTCCAACATCTGTTGATGATTTCTCGCTTGAGCCAGCGGGCATGTATAAAAACGCCGCTGAAGCCCACGGCTATCTGGACAAGAGAATACAAGACCTGTCCCTGACCGATGATCTTAGCCTGCCTAAGCTGGAGCGGGTTCGTCAGGGTCTAAATTCTCTTTGGGCCAATGCGTCGGGGAAGGATCGCGCGGCTGTCGGGGCCATCATTGACGGGTTTGACACGCATCTTCAGCAAGAGGCGCAAAACGGCCTGTTCTTCGGCGGCGACTCCAGAAAGCTTGCGGCTGATATGCAGGATGCTCGCAATTCGTTCAAAACCTTCAAGGATAATTTCTCCAACTACAGCAACAAAATAAATTCCTCCATCTCCGATGCCACTAAGAATTTCGCGCCGGAAATGGAGCGCAACGAAGACAATCTGATTGTCGGCAGGGGCCGTGAGGGCTCATCAACAACTGCGCAATCCGCGCTGACTAAGAATATCCTAAACCCCAAAACTCTTGAGGTCCTCCCTCAAGGTGAGCAAACCTACAGCAAGCTCACGGATGTTTTGGGCGGTCCCGGAACCGAAGAGCACGCGGGACTTAATGACCATATTCGTCAGAGCGTCTTGCAAACCGACCAGAACGGCCACCTTTTGGCCGACAGCAATCAGATAAATAACTTCCTGAACGGCCCCCTAGCCGACCGAGTTTTCACGCCGGAAGAGCAGAGCCGAGTGCGCCTAATGGCCGCTGGCAACGATGTCTTGTCGTCTAAATTATCCGGCAAGGGGCTGTCAGAGGTGGGCGACCTGAGTGGGCGCATTGTTCGCGGCGGCATCGGGGCTTGGGCCGGTAGGCAGGTCGCCAATTATCTTCCTGTCATTGGGCAACTTCCAATCGTTCCAGAACTTGTCGGCGCTGCCGTTGAGCAACCCATTGAGAGTCTTAGAAATGCCAAGCTTGGACGCCTTGAAGCCCAAGGCGCTCCAGTGACAAATCAGGCTCTGCGCGGCGTTGAAAGCGCTGGAAACGTCATTCAAACCACAAGCAAGGCGCTTCCGTTTCAAGGCGTTGCACTTCATGAGCAGCAATCGACGCCGCCGCCTGAAGATTGGGGGTCCATTACCGATAAGGGCGCTTCTAAACAAGCCTCTGACGCGACAGCGTCGTCGACGCCGCCGCCTGAAGATTGGGGGTCCATTACCGCTAGTGACGCCCCAGCCCAATCCACCGGCGGCCGCATCACGCGCGCCGCAGGTGGCCAAGTCGGCGCTACGCATGAGCAATTAGTCAGCCGCCTCATGAATAAAGCGAAGCATGCCAAGAAGGCCACAGACAGTGTTACAAAGCCTCTGCTGAATGCGCCGGATGAGGCTATAGTAAAGGCGCTCGACGTGGCGCAGCAGGCGATCTGAGGTAGGTCATGACCAGTTCTTACACAACTAACTACGGTCTGGAGCAACCTACCAATGGATCGTATAGCGGAAACTGGAACCTCCCGGTAAACGCCGACTGGGCGACCGTGGACTCTGTTCTTGGCGGCACTACTTCTATTCCGATCACCATTTCTGGTGCGGGTAGCCAAGCCCTGACGTCCTCGACGTCTGGCGGCGCTCCGGCTACCTTCACGGCGCAGTGGCAGGCCACCAACTTGGTCATTACCGGAGCAGCCACGGGCGCAGTCCTCCTGTATCTCCCCTCGGGCGTCGGCGGCTCCTGGTCGATCACGAACGCCACGACGGGCGGCTACGCCATCACGTTTGGCTACACCGGAAGTGGGGCGTCGCCCTTCTTCGCCCCCTCCACATATCTGCCGGTGGGGCAGACGATCACCGTGGTGGGCGACGGCGCTAACTGCTACCCGACCAGCCCCGCCGGTGGACTGAGCAGCCAAATCCAGTTCAACAGCGGCGTTAACAACATCCTCAACGGGTCGCCGTATTTCAAGTGGAGCACCGCCAGCAACGTCATGACCCTGGGCGGCGCGGGCGGCGCGGTGGTTGGCCTTAAGGCCCCCGCCACGGGGTCTGCGTCGGTCACCTACACCCTCCCGTCATCTGACGGCACCAGCGGCCAAGTCCTAAGCACAAACGGCTCCGGCGCGCTCTCCTGGGCCACGGCTGGCGGCGGCAGCAGCGGCGTCACCAGCTTCAGTGCGGGCAGCACCGGGCTGACCCCGAATACTTCCACAACCGGCATTGTCACCCTGGGCGGCACTCTGGCCTCCACTAATGGCGGCACCGGCCTGACCAGCTTCACCTCGGGCGGCGCCGTGTACGCCACTAGCAGCATCACGCTAACCACCGGCACGCTGCCGATCACCGCCGGTGGTACGGGAGCCACCACCGCCAGCGGCGCGCTGGCCAACTTGGGCGCCGCCTCCCTCTCCAGCACTCAGACCTGGACCGGCAGCAACACCTTCAATGGCAACTTCTCCATTGGCAGCGTGTCATACGCGAATAACGCGACGTCGGTGTCTATTGCCAACCCGTCAACGTGGCGCACGGCCCTGAGCGTCCCCTCCAGCACCGGCTCCGGCGCGAGTGGGACGTGGGGCATTTCGATCAGCGGTAACGCCGCCACGGCCACGTCAGCCACGTCTGCTACGTCAGCCACGACAGCGACGACAGCGACCACGGCGAATGCCCTAAATGCGTCCAATAGTTACAGCGCAGCCAACTTTACGGCCTCCAACAATGTGTATTGCGCCGGGCTGTCTGTTGGCACGGGCGGCATTGGGTACCTTTTTTTCCAAGGTGGCTCCGGGTACTTTGGCTTTGACGGAACGCAGTACGCCACGGGCGGCGTGTACAACTTCGCCATCGGCTCTGGCGGATACTCTCCGGTCGGCTGGTTCACCGTCTCCGACTATCGCGGAAAGACAGACGTCGCCGACTTGGACGCGATCAGCGCCATCTCGCGTGTGCAGGCGATCCGGCCGGTCACCTACACCCTGCTGGCCGACGGCAAGCCATATGAGGGCTTTATCGCGCATGAATTGGCCGAGGTCGTCCCGTGTGCGGTGGTGGGCCAAAAAGACGCCCTGAAAGCTGACGGAACCCCCGACCTTCAAAGCGTAGACGTAACCAAGATCATTCCCCTCTTGGTGGCGGCTATTAAAGAACTAAAGGCAGAAATCGACGCCCTTAAGGTTTCCCCATGAGCTTCGACCAGATCATTGAGTACGTTGTCGTCGCGGTTTCTGCGGTCTTGGGCTGGTTCTTACGGGAGCTATGGTCAGCCGTGCAGGAACTTAAGAAAGACATATCGGCCATGCGGGAGGAAATCCCGAAGGGCTACGTCGCCAAGGACGACTATAAAACTGACATAGGTCGGGTTTATGACTTGTTGGATAAAATCTACAACAAGCTGGACGATAAGGCCGACAAAAGGATCGAAAGATGAGCGACCCCAACAATCCCCTCCCGTCCTTCCTTCAATCAATTGTTAATAGTTTTGCCCGCCATATCCTGACGAGCATCGGGACCGGCCTCGCCATGTCGGCTGGCCTGTCGCAGGCTCAGGAGCAGCAATTCGTCCTCGGTGGCGCGGCCGTTATCACTTGGCTCGCCGGTATCGGCTGGTCGATCATGGAAAAGAAAGCCGCCCACACGGCGTAGGAGAGCATCATGTCTATTTTGACCGACGCCATGTCCAAAAAGATCACCTTCTCCCAAGCCGCCGCCGAAATCGGCGTGTGGGGGCAGAAGCTGGTTGCTAAAGACCCCGCCCTGACCGCAGCCGTCGGTCAGGTTATGAGCGACGCCAAGCAGGCCGCCAGCAACGCCGTGATGCTGGCCGACACCTCCCTGGCCGCCTACATCACCCCCGCCGCCTCAGCCCTTGAGGCGTCCCTGGATGCGATCTTGGCCAAGGCCACCGGTGGCATCAGCGTCCCCTTTAACCCGCTGATCAATGACGGCATCGACACGATTGCCAAAACCATTAAGGCCGAAGCTGACGCTTGGGCCCTGAAGGCGAAGGCGTCGCTGTCATCTCAGCAGGGATAATCGGGCGGCCCAAGGAGGCCCCGTGAATTCAAACTATAAAATAGACGTGGAGATGGCGGAGCAGACGCTCGCCGTCCTCCACGAGTGTCTGGAGGAGGGCATCCCCATCTCCAGCTTAGGCGGCGCATACGGCGGCACCTCCGCCAAGGTGGAGGCCGCGAGACGCCTCGGCATAACGCCTCAAACTATGGGGCACCGCCTGCGGAGCATAGAGCAGAAGCTGGGCCTCAAGCCCGACTTGACGCGATACGTCCCCAAGAAGGCGGTCTTTGAGGTCGAGCCCCTCCCGCATGATGGGGAGCCGGATGCCGAGGAACTTATCAATAGGCTTAAGGCCAGCTACGCCGCCCGCAAAGCTCACCACGACGCATCTAAACTCCGGCAAGTTAAGGTCAACATCGACGGCCCCATTGCCGTCGCATTCGTCGGAGACCCGCACGTTGATGACCCCGGGTGCGCCTGGGGCGACCTGGAGCGAGACGTCCGCATATGCCGAGAGACAGAGGGCGTCTTGGCTGTAGACGTTGGAGATAACTCCAACAACTGGGTTGGCCGCCTGATGGCCCTCTACGCCAATCAAGAAGTCACCGCCAAGCAGTCCCTGAAGCTGGTCGAGTGGCTGATGCTGCAGCTTAATTGGCTGCTTGACGTGGACGGCAACCACGACGTTTGGCACACCGACACCAGCGACCCCCGTGAGATTATGCACCGCCTGCACAAGCGCCTCGGCGTTAAGGCGACATCTGGCGCGCGTCTGCACCTAACCATGCCAGCCGGTAACTTCGCCACCATGCACGTCCGGCACGACTTCCCGGGCGGCTCGCAATTCAACCCGGCGCACGCCCTGGTGCGCGAGACGCTATTTGGCTTCCGCGATCACATGATGGCCTGCGGCCACCGGCACAGTGCTGGCTATATCCCTGTGTGGCACAACGACCCTAAGCGCCTCTGTCACGGCTTCCGGGTCGGAACCTATAAGGACATGGATCACTACTCCCGAGATAAGGGCTTCCAAGAAAACAATTGGGCGCGGTCGATGGCCGCCGTGATCGATCCCGACTACGCCGACGACCCGGTGCGGTATATAAAGCCATTCTTCTCCCTTGAGGATGCGGCCGAATATCTGACTTGGCGGCGATCCAAGTGGGAGGTGGGAAAGACCGCGAGCTAGGAGACTGCCATGAAGGACAATTTCGATACGGCACTCGGCTATCTCCTGCAGCATGAGGGCGGCTTCGTAGTCAATCCTAAAGACCCGGGCGGAATGACCAACATGGGCGTCACCAAGCTGATTTGGGAGCAGTACGTCGGCCACCCGGTGGACGCCGTCGCCATGCGCTCTCTGAAGGAAGCCGACGTGGCGCCGCTCTACCGCACCTGCTACTGGGATTTGATCCGGGGGAGCGACCTCCCGGGCGGCCTAGATTACGCCATCTTTGACGCCGCCGTTAATCAGGGCGTTCCGAAGGCCGTGCGTATCCTGCAGTCGATCTTGGACGTTAAGACGGATGGGGTTCTCGGCAGCCGCACCCTGGCGTCGCTCGACGGAAAGAACATTCCCGCCTTGATAAATCAGTACTGCGACGAGCGCCTGCGCTTTATGCAGTCCCTGCCGACGTGGGCAACCTTCGGCGAGGGATGGGGGCGCAGAGTGGGCGACGTGAGGGCCCAGGCCATGACCTTGGCCTAGCTGAAGACAGCCTTAACCTTGCCGACAAACAACCGATTAATGCCAATGGGGCCATTACGGCGCAATTCCTTGGTGGTGTCGTCTCTGTAAATTTCGTCCACGATCACGAATTCACATTCCGATAGTTCATCCAGAAAATCCTCAAGACTATCTACCGGGTAGTCGCCAATAACTTGGTGGACGAGATTGCCCTTATGCGAGGGCATATTAAGCGTAATGGCGAACCGCATATAATAACTCCAAGAAATAGGGCGGGCCGTAGCCCGCCCCATCCCTTTAACCGAAGTCATCCTCCGCAGCAACCGGAGCGGAGACTTTGGTCGATCCGGTCGAGGGCGCGGACGCCCTAACCGGAGCGGCCGCAACCTTAACCGGAAGGTCGGCGGGGCGGGCGGCCCACCCGACGATCTCGAATTCAGGCGCGTAGTTGGTAGACTTCTGCGTCTTCATAGTGATGACGCCCTTCAGAGCCACCACCGGGAGCTTCCCCGGATTGGCGGAGGCGGAGGCCTCATACTGATTGTGGAGGCTGTTGATGGCGCCAAGGAAGGCCTGCGCGGTGGACGAGATTTCCCGGACGTCGCCGCCCTGAGCCGCAGCCAGCTTAACCAGGAAGCGGACACCATGCTTGTGGTCGTCCGAGGGCTTCGCGGGGAGGGGAGACCCGAGGGGCACCATCCTGAAGTCCGGGGCCTGACCGGCCGCAAACATAATGTAGCCGACTTCGACGTTCTCCAGATCGAAGATCGCCTTAAAGCCGTTCGTGATGTCAATTTGTTCAGAGATACCGTCCTCCCGGTCTACCCGGAAGATGCGGCCCGCGCGGGCATCATATTTGATGTGCGGGATAATGGCGGCGCCGCTGTCGGCGCTGCCCAGATTAAGACCAAGACCCATAGTACCGTTCTCCAAATGCGGCGATCTGGCCCGCCGCTTGCCTCGCCCCAATGTGGGGAAACTTAAATACCCCAAATCTCAAACGCCGCCTGACGCGACGCCGGATCATTGAAGTAGAAACTATCTACGTCCGGGACGACCATCGAAGCAAGCTCCAGGGGGTCGGACGACACGGACAGGAATTTCTGTACCGCCAAAGCGATCTTGCCGAGAGCCACAATATGCTCGCGCGGGTTCTCGAGGGCGTATGTGGCCGACTTTTTTGGCGTAACGTAAGTCACGCGCGCCGACAGGTTGTCGCCACGGGCTGCTCGGTAGAGAGCCACCTGCCGAGCGTGGTTGATCTTGATGGCCGAGGGGAGGGCGTGGGAGGTCTTGAGGTCCGTCAGGACGCCGTGGTTCTCCCACTCAAAATCGTAGTAGCCGATCAGCGGAACCGCCAGCCCCTCGACCTCATAAGTCACATGGCCCTGCGACGACGTCGGGGGGCCGTATCCGCGCAACTCGGCGAGCGCCACCTTCACCATGTCGGCAATGCTGTCCCCCTCCTTCTCCTTACGGGGATCGGGGGAGAGGGCCGACAGCGCGCTGAAGTTATCCTGCGCCGCCTTGATGGCGTCGGCCTCAGATGCGCCACCCAGGCCCACGGAGACGCCATGCTCGACGGCGGTGCCCCGGAAGGCGGCCGCGCCCACCGGCATGGAACGCTTCAGGCACTTCTGAAGGACGAACATGGCCGGGCTGGCAATAAACGTATTGCATGAGGAGGGGGAGAGATGCTCGATCCCGTGGGCGGCGAATGCGTTCATATGATAGGCTCCAAAATGTTGCTGCCTGCGTAAGCCGAGCCGCAGGCGGGGTCAACACAAAAATGTTTCCCACAGACAATTGACACACAATCACAGGCCGACATAGGTTCCAAAATGTTCTACCAGCTCAAGCCGTCAATCCCGGTCATATACAATGACCAGAAGGCATACGCCTTCGCCGTGATCGATTACGGGGAGGAGCATCACCTAATGTGGGTGTGCGTCTCGGACGCCACCGGAGAGATATGGACAGTGGCGAACCCCCACATACGGGTTCAAGGGAATTGGACAATGGACGCCCCAAGGAAGAAAGTGGACGCAAAATGAATAAGTTCTCCAGCAAAATGTATGAAATGTTGATGGAAGAAATAGATGCTGGCGAGGGAAACCGCGATAAGCTGCTGAGTGTGATCAGCGCCCTTATTTCCAGCCTCGGCAACACCGTCGCGCTTCTGGCTGATTTCGATAAAGTCGCCGCCAGGAATTATCTCATACACATACAGCAGAAGATCATTTTTGTTTGCGATGAAAGCTGCACCCAAAACCTCTTGGCAATGCAGGAGGAAGAGGAAGAGGGAGGCCCCACTTCCGTAAATTAATCACCAAACAAATCACATATTTTATTAAGGAAATCGATATGGTGGTACACAGGGATCAGAAGTCTTGGTCCGATGGGGACATCAAGGTTGCTGTGTCTATGTGGATGGAGGGATGCAGCGCCCGGCAGATTACAAAAGTTCTCGTTGGGCGAACGCGCAATTCCATTATCGGCAAAATCCACCGCCTCGGCATGACCGGCAAGGATAAGCAGCAATCAACCTTCACTCATGGGGTCAACCCGCGAAACGTCATGTCCAAGAGGGACGGGGCAATTGCTATGGTTGTCAGCCCCACAAAAACAAAGCGCGGGCCGACGCCACCTCGGGTCGTTAAGGGCTCCGAATTAGACAACGCCCGACCGTGGGAAACCCGGGTATTCGGCGAGTGCGCCTACCCCGTAATAATCAATGGCGAGACATACTCATGCTGCACCAAGACCTTCACCAACTACTGCCAATATCACCGCAAAATTATGTTTATCCCCAGGAAGCCCCGGTGATGTGGCCCGTTAAAACCATTGTGATAATCACCGTCTGCCTGCTTTCGGCGGAACTGGTCGGGTGCCTCTCCGGGTTCGTCAAACCAATTTGGCTGCTGGCCCTCGCCCTGATGCTCTGCGCGCTCGTGGCAATCTTGTCGGTGTGGCTCCTGCTGTGATTATAGAGCCCAAGCTTGGCCCGACGTGGGAGGAGGAGGATGAGGTGACTGAGGCCCCGGGCGGCCGCAGTCACACAATCCTGACGCTCCTATCGGGGGGGCAGTACACGACTGGGGAACTCACCCGCCTCACGAGAAATCTGAAACTGAACGCCCGGATCGATAAGGCTCGCCTGTGGGCGACCCTCAAGTCCCTGCAGGGGAATGATTTGATTATCAGGAAGGGAGGCCCGGCGATGATTACACCAAAGGGCCTCCAGGCCCTGACGGATTGGAACAAGAAATGGCAGTAAAGACTTTTAAGAGAATGACCCCCGTCCTCGTCAAGGCGGCGGCCGACTACACCTCAATCCCGGCCAAGACAATCATGTCCAAGAGCCGGGAGCGGTACGTCTGCTACACCCGCTTCGCCCTGATGTGGGTGATCAGGAGCGAGATCGGCCTATCCCTCTTGCGGATTGCCGAGGAACTCGGCCTGAGCGACCACAGCACCGTAATTAACGGCCTTAAGAGAGCCG
>Ga0208257_1000498_pt1 | contig 11153 bp, 28 predicted proteins | sample CryBogCBH10Sep07_FD_184610 | JGI IMG/M metagenome (GOLD analysis project Ga0208257, IMG submission 184610) | Freshwater microbial communities from Crystal Bog, Wisconsin, USA - CBH10Sep07 (SPAdes) | ecosystem: Environmental > Aquatic > Freshwater > Lake | place: Crystal Bog, Wisconsin, USA... | reverse complement strand
CTGGTATAATAACCACATTGATTCGGTAAACTTTGATTGTAAATTTTAAAGGAATATATTATGCACTTATTATCTACTGGTAATCCAAAAACGCTTAAAGGTATGTCACAAGGTTATAATACCTATATTCTCCATTTGGCTCCTTATACATTATCTGGCCATAATACTTGCCCAAAAGCAACCGCTGGTTGCATTATCTCCTGCCTTAATACTGCCGGTCGTGGTGGTATGTTCAAAAAAGGTGAGAATACCAATACTATTCAAAAGGCCCGTATTCGCAAAACACAATTATTTTATAATAACCGTGACGAATTCTTTTCATTATTGATTAAAGATATTCTCTTAGCTATTAAACAATCAGAGAAAATCGGTTTAATTCCCGTTTTTCGTTTGAATGGTACCAGTGATATTGCATTTGAGAAATATGGTTTCACATATAATGGTGTGTTTTATTCTAATATCTTTGAATTGTTTCCTAATGTCCAATTCTATGATTATACCAAGATTCTCGGTCGTAAAGTTAATGATATTAAGAATTATTCATTGACATTTTCTGCCGCTGATGGTAATGATATTGACGTGTTAAATGCTATTAAGCAAGGTTATAATATCGCTACTGTATTTGGTATTAAGAAAACTAGCCCAATGCCTGATTATTATAATGGTTTACCAGTATTTAACGGTGATGAGTCCGATTTGCGTTTTCTTGATCCAAAAGGTGTTATCGTTGGTTTATATGCAAAAGGTAAAGCAAAAAAAGATAATACTGGCTTTGTAAAATATCCTACTATTATGTTACAGGCAGCATAAGCATTACTGATGAGGCTTTAATAGCCGAAACCGATGAGAATCGGTCTAATGCAACACATAAAGGTAGATATTATGTCAGTTTCTCGCAGCAAGATGGTTTTGGATTTGGTTAATAGTGAAATGGAAATGGTCCGTGGTATGAGTATGGATGAAATGGACGAATATGTTGAATCATTATTGACTCGCATTATCAACGGTTTGCCTGATAATGAATTGACCGAAAATTATAATGAATATCTTTTCACGATTGAGGAATAATATGAAATTGCGTGCCATTGTAAATGGTGTTTCATTTTACACCAATACCACAGCCATTAAAAAACGTAAAGTTGGTGATTTTGTTTTGGTCAATGCTGCATTATATTACGCATTAGAGTTAAAAGGTACTCATGCAGGTATAGGTACCACGGTGCATTATTATGACCACCAAATGAAAAAACACACATTTGATGTTCAATTAAGTGAGGTATAATATGATTAACGATATTGCAAAAGAAGAATTGATTGAACAATATGCACAACATATTGTAGATGGTATGGATATGGACACTTTGGTTCAATTGGCTTATGATTCTATTATGAGCAATTTACAACAAATGACCAATGAGCAATTATCCGCTGATATTGAAGAATATGCACCACATTTACTTGAGGAGTGATTATGAAACGCAAATTGCCATTTGAATGTTTGATTATGGATTCTGAGCCTGTAGAGGTGAGAAACCCATTTTCTGGTGAATCGTGTAAATTAGAACCAGATGCCGTTGCAGTATATGATTCTATTATGGGTGCCAATATGACTGGTAACTATAAAATGGTGGAAAAAGGTTGTAATTGGTTTCGCAAGTATTTTCCTGCTGAATATATGATTTTATTGGATTGATTATGAATGAACGAATTAAAGAACTTTATATACTATGATGACACAAGAGTTTATCCGTAGCCAAGTTGAATATTACCGAAAGCATTTGAATTGCGGCCCAAGCCGTGATTGGAATCAGATTTTGGGATTGTATCAATACTATAAGGGGTTGCTAAAATGATTAAAGAACATTTTGGAGTTGAAGAATGACAAAAGATGATATTATCACCAAATTAGAACGTGCACAAGATTTACTCGCTGAGGTATATCATTATGCCATTACCAATGAGATTATTGATTTAGAATCGTTAATGTCAACGGCTGATGGTTGTATATGTGATGGTTTAGATACTTTGGATTTTGATGAACCAGATTTTGATGATAATCAACCAGATGAATCACAGGAATGGGAATCATTTGATCCAGACTGTTAATGTGTTGTAAAAAAACAACACTATTGACAATCCTAGGTTCCTGTGTTACAATGGTGTTTTCTTTAATTGATTGTAAAGGTATTATATTATGACTAAAGTGGTTGCTTTTAATTCTGCCGATGTTAATCCCACACATACTGGCATTTATGTTGTCAACCGTGGCGATAAACTTGGCACACCATTCCGTTGGTTCAATGCTGATACCGGCCAATGGGGTCGATGTGAGTATATTCTGGAAGACTGTATTGCTGCCAAGGATGCCAAAGGTGTATTGCCTCCGCTTCCATGGCGTGGCCCCGTCAAAGTATTAGAAAAGCAAGATGTTCAACCATTAGAATTGGTCAATACTCCTACACCGGCACCAATGGTTGTCAAAGCTACAAAGGTTGCAACCTCCAAACCTGTTAAAACTGCAAAGGTTGCAACCTCCACACCTGTTAAAACCACCAAGAGTGTCAAGGTATCAGTTACCAAACACCCTGACGGTACGATTTTCTTCCGTGAGGACCGCCAGAAATGGGTTGCTATGCTTAATTCAAAACAAGAGGCGGCCAGACCTACTGCCGATGCTTGCAAAGCATTTTTGGTCAAAAAAGGTTTTGATTCTACATTGATTAACGTGATTGTTTAAGGAGTAAAGTATGCCTAATTGGAATTATAATGTTGTTGAAGTCAGTCATTCACAAAAGAAAATGATGACCAAATTCAAAAAAGGTTGTAAAAATGGCCTTTTTGCTGAGTTTCTGCCTGTGCCAGAAGAACAAAAGGAAAATTGGTATGAATGGTGCGTGAGTAATTGGGGCACCAAATGGGATGTAACAGAGGTTGATTGTGTTATTGAGGGTAATTCCACAAAAGTAACATTTGATACTGCATGGGCACCTCCAATTGCATTTTATGAGCATTTGGTAGAATTGGGCTTTACAGTCACCGCATATTACTATGAGCCTGGTATGGCATTTTGTGGCATCTATGATGAATTAGGTGATGCATATTATGAAATTGGTGATTTGAATAGTGATGAGGTAGAGGAAACTATTCCAAAAGAATTGGATGAAATGTTTGGCATTTCTGAAGAAAAGGCCTCATATGAGGACGAAAATGAAGAAATTGAATTGGAAGATGCCGATGATGAAATGACCGAAGAAGAAATTGAAGAAAACCTTGCCCAATTAAACGAAGCATTTGCTGAATTGGAAGCGGAACAAAATTCCGCCAAAGGTATTGCACGCCAAGAAATTCTATTGGCTATTGATAGCCTTAAAGCCGCATTGGCCGCTTTGGATAGTGAGGAATAATTATGAAAAGCGTTAGAACTACTGGTGCCGTTATTGCTCTTTTGAGTTGGTTGGCTTTTATCTGTTTGTTTGCATATGGTTGGGTTTCTAACCTTATGTCATTATTGCATATGAATTTTGGTGGTACTATTACCATTGAAGTTGTTTTGCGGATTATTGGTATCTTTGTTGCTCCCGTTGGTGCAATTCTTGGTTTCATGTAAACTGTTGTAAAAATACAACACACCAAGGATTCTTGTTGACAGGATCCTTGGTTCTGGTATAATTGAGTCTTATTTGATTGATTGGAGATTTTATGGCTACTCGTTCTATGATTGGTGTTATGCACGGTGACAAATGCAAGGCAGTATATTGCCATTGGGATGGTTATTTGGCACATAATGGTCGTATTTTGTTTGAACATTATGATTCTGCAAAAGCCAACCATTTGGTTTCTCTAGGCGATATTAGTTCATTGCGTGAAACTATTGGTGAAAAACATCCATTTAGTTCATATGATACTGATAATCTCTCGTATGAGAAATACCAAGAAATATATGGTGAAATGACCACATTTTATGGTCGTGACCGTGGTGAAACTGGTGTGGATTTCAAAACATTTGACACCTATAAAGAAATGGTTGAATATGGATCCGATGTTGGTGCTGAATACTATTACATTATGAAAGATGGACAATGGTATTATTCCAATTTTGATACCAGTTTGACCCCGATTACCGCTTATATGTTTGAAGAATTTGTTGCGTAAAAACAACACTTCTCCACTTTTCTGTTGACATTCCGTCCAAGTCTGGTATAATTGAGTCTTCTTTGATTGATAGAGAGTTTATATGACACAAATTTTTATGAAAAACGGCAAATTTGCGGCAGAAATCAATGGCAAAGTTGTTACCCGTTCTAAACGTGAACACCTTGAATACGTTATGCGTAAAGCCGGTGTAATTTCCACTCCTGCGGCACCTGTTACTATGCGTGAAAAGTGTCCCTTTTCTCCTACCAAACGCTTTGAGTTTATCAACAAGTTTATCAAATTGCTTGGCCGTGGTGCTATCAATTCATTCATTGTGACTGGTTCTGGCGGTATTGGTAAGACCACTGCCGTTGTTAATGCACTCAATGAAATGGGTTTGCAAGAAGATACACCAACAGAACCCAATGGTGACTTTATGGTTATCCGCGGATTCTCCACTCCTCGTGCATTGTATGAAACATTGTGGAATTTCAAAGACAAAATTTTGGTTCTTGATGATGCTGACCAAGCATGGAAAGATCCATTGTCCGCTAATTTGCTCAAGGCTTGTCTTGATGACAAAAAAGTCCGTATTGTAAACTGGTCCACTTCCCGTGAAGATTCGGAAGTTCCAACCCGTTTTGTTTATACTGGCAAAATTGTGTTTGTGTCCAATTTGTCTATTGATAACTTTCCTCAAGCCATTGTGTCACGTTCACAAAAAGTTGATTTGACACTTGATATTGACGAAAAAGTTGAATTGATTACTGACGTTATCAAGACTACTGATTACCCCAAACAATATCGTGACGATATTACCAAGTTTGTTATTGCATATGCAAAAACTGCCAAAGACTTGAATATCCGTTCCGCATTATCGTTGTTTACTTTGCGTGAGAATTTCGGTGACGATTGGGAAGATATTGCACGTTATTCTTTCTGTAACTGATATGTATTCATTAGAATATTCTAGGATTAACAATAGTATTTTGCGATACTATTGTATCCTAAAACAGGATAAACTCGTATACTATTATATGTGTGAATCCGATGCACTTAAAAAGTTAAAGGAATTACAAAATGAAACAAAAAGTGGTTAGTTTGTATGATGAAGAATTTGATGGTTCAATTCATTTTCAATATGACAAAAAGCATACTGGTATAACCATAGAATTGTCGGATATATTTGATAATGCGGTGTGTGGCACATTCTATAAAAAAGATTTGTTGAAGAAACTCAAAGTTATTGTAAAAGATTTGGAGAATAGTTATGAATGATAATACTATTGGTTATGCCTTTAAAATAGGTCAACAATACTTGGCTGAATCTGGTACTGATTATCGTACCAATATCCGAACCAAACGCAAGGCATTAACCATTTGCCATGCCATTACTAATGCAATGTTGGCCGGTTATATTACTAAAGAGCAGAAACATAAAACCAGTTTGATTATTAAAGAACGATTGAATGGTTTTCCAAGTTATATTGGGTGGTTGAGAGACCAACTACCACGTTCCGAAGCAGAATTGGTGACATTGGACGCATCGGAGAACGATTACCTGAAGATCCAACGTCATCGGTTAGAATGGATGAAGCGGTTAGAACAGGAATTCAAAAATACTGTTGTATAAAAACAACACTTACCAAAAAGTTCTTGACAATCCCGCCAACTCTGGTATAATTGAGCCTTCAATGAATGATGGCTTTTTTTATGTTTGAACAAACCGTATTATCACAGATTAGCCAACATATCAAAGACGGTGAAACAGCCGAATTTGTTAATGGCACATTATTCGTTACTGGTGCTAAAGACACCGTAAGAGACATTTATATTACCTTGTGCAATATCTACCGCAAACGATTTGTTCAATGGAATCACGTTGCGGATAATGAATACGCATTTGACTTTATTTTACCTAAGGATTAAACATGATTACACCATATACCGAACGCCAAAAGGCATTGATTGTTAAGAATATCCTTGCGGCGTGTGAAGATATTGAAATGCTGAATAACACCGGTTACAAGTTCATTTACTTGTGTTCTGGTTTCATTGCACATTATGATTTGAATGGTTTTAAAGCTGCATATAGTAATCACCGTGAATTGGCCCATGATATCATTATGAATGGTCGTTATAACCAATACAATAACTTCCAACCAAATGATAAAGATTATGCTTACTACATGAGTAAGAAAGATATTTACAATGCTATTTTGAAGGAGTTAACCAATGTATACTCTAATGCGTGAAACAACCAAATGGACTGACACCGATGCCAATACCAATGGCACTTATGTGTTTGAATCCAAACCAAAAGGTAAGATTGGTAAATTGGTTGGTTATATCAGCCGTTTGTCTGATGAAGTAAAGTGGTTCAAAGAACCATTGACCATTGATATACGTGGTCGGTCTTTTGTCGAGGTAGGAAAATGAACGAGACTGAAATTAAATTACTAATCGTCGGCACCATTATGCTTGGAGCAGGCATGATGTGGTTGGGTAATATCTTAGAGAGATTAGCATGAGCAAAAGAATGAGAGAACTTGCCGAACAGGCCGGATATTATATTGATCCAGACTTTGATATTGAGTTTGAAGTGTTCGCCGAGTTGCTTGTGAGAGAATGTGTCAATGTTTTGGACCCTAACGGTGAATATACCGAAAAGTATAAACATAGTCACACACCAGGACCTGATGGACTTCGGCAAGTATTATCACAAGAGCATTATTTTGAAATGCTGGCATCTAAAAAGATTAAACAACATTTCGGAGTTGAACTATGAACGAACGAATTAAAGAACTTGCTATAGAGGCCGGGATGATTGTAGGTGAGGCAAATGGATTTGACATGACACGGTTGATGCCTAGAGAAGTAAAGTTCGCCGAGTTGATTGTTCGGGAATGTATTGATAAGATTGAAACACATCGTATTCCTGTTGGCAATAGTGCCGCAGGTGAAATGGCCTGTGAATGGACTTATAGTGCGTTGAAAGAGATTAGGGACGAGATTAAAGAACATTTCGGAGTTGAAGAATGAAAAACGATGATGTAAAAAAAGAGATTGAGCGTATGGCGGAAAATCGTAAACACTATTCAAACACAAATAACCCAATTGATTTTCCAAAAATACAGGCAGGTGCTGATATCCATGCAGGTGATGGTGGTTATAGTATAGGCACACAAGAAAAGTATGAGGAGTTCGCTAAGGCTCGCAATAAGTCATTAGCCAACGCAAGAATTAGAGAACTTGCTGAACAGGCTGGATCAACCCATAAACAAAATCTCGGAGTATATCAATTTTATACAGATGAATTGGAAAAGTTCGCCGAGTTGATTGTTCAGGAATGTATCGAGGTCGTAGGAGACTGCTCCGACCAATTTGCTACACGGTCGCAGATTACTGAAGAAATTAAACAACATTTCGGAGTTGAATGATGACCAATCAAGAACTTGTTGATACACTGAACACAGCCAGTGAAAGTGCTGGTGGCAATATTGCCCTGTCCATGCTGTTGAAAATTGCCGCAGACCGTATTCTAGAATTGGATGACCGATGTGATGAATTGGCCGCAGACAAAGGTACTTATTTTAGGTTATATGAAGCATTGTGTATTAAAGTTGAATCAGACAAGAGGGCAAAAGAATGAACGATGGAAAGATTTATTTGCCATGAATGATGTATTCAAATTAAGTGAGCGGCAGTTGGTAAACATTGAACACGCCGCAAAACCACAAGCAGGTGATTATTGGGATGAACGATTTTCTGCCTGTTTTTTAGTATTAGAAGCAAACAGTTTTTCTGTGGCGTTTCTTTCAAAAACAAAAATGGTCAACGGTGACAAATTTTGGGATGTATCGCATATAGAATCATGCACACCAAAAGAATTCCAACGCCGTGTATCTTATGGATCTATTGCTGGCACATGGTGTGAATGTACACCAAATTGGAAATATGCCAAAGAATACATTGAAGAAGCAAAGGCAACCATAGTATGAACGAACGAATTAAACAACTTGCCGAACAATCGGGTGGTGAGTTTTATGAAGGATTTGCTGGAGGTACGAACTTTGTCAAATTTGCAGAAGATGATTTTGAAAAGTTCGCCGAGTTGATTGTGAAAGAATGTATTGATTGTGCCGTATGGGTTGGAAAGAGCAATCATAATCCTGTCGAACCAATTCATACTGCTCATGCCGTTAAACGAAGAATTGAAAAACATTTCGGAGTTAAAGAATGATTAAACTAACAGAATCGGAAGAAAAAGATTTGCTGGCGTATTATGCGTCATTTGAAATTGATGAACAGGAGACCGTTCAACCAGACTGGGTAAGTAGGAAATTTCCTTCTACCGGGCGTGTGTGCCGATGTGTTGAATCAAATGGTTCAGTTATTGTCAAACAGGTTGTGGAATACTATCCAAATTTTGGAGTCAAATAATGAACGAACGAATTAAAAAACTTGCTGAACAGGCTGGATTTCAATACATTAAAGATGAAGGCATTGGCTGGGCTGGAAATTACAATGACAGTTTACCCAAGTTCGCCGAGTTGATTGTTAGGGGATGTATCAAAGAATCCATGGAAGAAATTGTTGCCGATGAAGATATTGCCAAGGAGAATGATCCTCTCGTCAGAGAATACCTCAAAGGCAATAATCAAGGTATCGTGGATGCGGTTGTAAGATTTAGAAACCATTTTGGAGTTGAAGAATGAAAGTAGTAATCAATGTTTGTTTTGGTGGTTTTGGTTTAAGCCAAAGGGCATTAGACCGTTACAATGAATTGACAGGTAAAAACGTTAAATATCATTTTGATATTACACGAGATGATCCTGTATTGGTCCAAGTAGTTGAAGAACTTGGCCAAGAAGCCAATACTCGTTACTCTGAATTGAGAGTGGTGGAAATTCCAGATGGAACCTCTTGGTATATTCATGACTATGATGGTAGGGAAGAAATCCATGAAACACATAGGTCTTGGTGCTGATTCTATATCATACGGAACACCGACAAGAGTATCACAGAAAATGTCCTTGTCAAGCATTTGTTCTGGTATAAATGAATGGTTGCCAATTACCAAAACCTATGTTAGAATTGCATCACTTTGTAGGAGAAGTTATGGGTAGAAGTAAAGATTTGTTTAATGAAATTGTTGATATGTTCAACAATGGTTATGATGCTGAGGATATTGCTGTGGTCCTCAACGTGCCTATTGACGAGGTTGAAAATGTGTTAGATAGCCTCAACAACCCCAGCGCCAACAACGTGCCTTATTGATTATGGAGAATTTGATGAACAAGAACCAAAAAGCCTTTATTGCGGCTTCTGAACGTAAGTATGGTGTCGCCGCCACTTTGACCCGTGACCAGATTAGTGATTTGGTTGAAGAAGCAAACCTGCCTTATCCATTCTGGTTGACCTCTAAAGCCGAACACCGTGCTGGTCGTGGTGCTTACCAAGTGCCGATGTTGCCTGCTTCTGAGTTGCCTAATGCTATCAAGGTAGCAGAACCTGAACTGGCAGAAGTTGACCTTGCACAAGTTGTGGTACTGCGCCAACCTAAGTTGCAAGATGATTCCGATACCTCAATCCCTGTAAAGTATCCCGATTATGTTCCATTTGGATTTTTTAAAGACTTGCGTAATATCGTTAAATCTAATATGTTTTATCCTGTGTTCATTACAGGACACAGCGGCAATGGTAAAACCTTAATGGTTGAACAAGTGGCGGCCGAGTTGTCTCGTGAATGTATTCGGGTAAATATTTCAATTGAGACAGATGAATCCGACCTTTTGGGTGGTCCTACTCTTGTTAACGGTAATGTGGTCAATCGTGATGGTCCAGTAATTATCGCCATGAAGCGTGGTGCAATTTTGCTAATTGATGAAGTGGATCGTGGTAGTTCAAAATTGATGTGTTTGCAAGGTATTTTAGAGGGTAAACCTTATTACAATAAGAAATCTGGTGAGTTGATTGTGGCTAAACCTGGTTTCAATATCATTGCTACCGCCAACACCAAAGGTATTGGTTCTGATGAAGGTAAGTACCTTGCACAGATTTTGGATTCAGCATTCTTGGAACGGTTCCCTATTACTGTTGAACAAGAATATCCTGACGCAAAAACCGAAACAAAAATACTATCACCTCTGATTGATGACCAAGATTTTGTTAAGTGTTTAGTTATGTGGGCCGAGGTGGTCAGAAAATCATATGCCGAAGGTGCTATTGATGAAATTATCTCCACTCGCCGTTTGGTGCATATCGCCAAGGCTTATGAAATCTTTAAGGACAAAATGAAAGCAATCACTTTGTGTGTAAACCGTTTTGAAGAAGAAACAAAAACGGCCTTTCTGGATTTGTATTCAAAGATTGATGCCAAGGTCAATGCAACTGAAGCACCTGTTGTTGAAGCACCTAAAGCAGACCAAGAAATTCCATTTTGATGTTATAATTTCTTATAAATAAGTGTAGGTCGCCACCCACCACAGGCGCACCCACTCTAACAGTTTATAAGGAACTATCAGCATGTCTATTTATAAAGACAATTTTGTGTTTTATGTTTATGCATATTTGAGGCCAAATGGAAAACCCTATTACATTGGAAAAGGTAAAGATAACCGGATGTGTGATAAACGACACAGTGTTTTTGTGCCAGATAAAAAACACATTGTCATTCTTGAAAAAAATTTAAGCGAAATTGGATCTTTTGCTTTAGAAAGAAGATATATTCGTTGGTATGGAAGATTAGACAATAACACCGGTATTTTGGAGAACAAAACGGATGGTGGCGAGGGATCCTCCGGTTATACTCAAAGTGATGAACACAAATCTAAAAGAAAACTTTTTGAAGAAGGAAATAAATTTGGTGTACTCAACAAAGGTATTAAAAAATCCCAGACACACACAGAAAAACTGAGAATTGTTAATACAGGTAAAGTTATGAGTGCTGAATCCTCCGAGAAAAAAAGAAAAGCAATGATTGGTAAACCCGGACCGAATAAAGGAAAGTCTTTACC
>Ga0208257_1000497_pt1 | contig 11156 bp, 15 predicted proteins | sample CryBogCBH10Sep07_FD_184610 | JGI IMG/M metagenome (GOLD analysis project Ga0208257, IMG submission 184610) | Freshwater microbial communities from Crystal Bog, Wisconsin, USA - CBH10Sep07 (SPAdes) | ecosystem: Environmental > Aquatic > Freshwater > Lake | place: Crystal Bog, Wisconsin, USA... | reverse complement strand
CTATAATCATTATACAATGATGGAGATTAAAAAGATGATGGACGACGAAGATTATGATGGAGATGAGTTAAAAGTAGGCTCTGACGATGATGAATTATTATCCGAGATTGACAATGAGTTTATTCCAATACTGAAAGAACAATATATTGAATCAACAGAATATGAGGAAGATATTGATGATATCCTGCAAGAAGCAGGATTAATTGTGAAAGAGGAAGATGAGCGCCATATTATTGCATATAAGATTCTTAAAAAAGCATGGTACAACGGCACATGGCGACAGGCAACGCTATCCAACATCAAACATCACATCCACGCTACCCGTGAAAAAAACTTCGTTTGGAAACAACTCACTACTCAGTAGATGTCCGCCAAAGCCCTCCATAAATCACATACCAAACCAAACGACATTATTCATACACCCCAACCAATCGCACAGATAATGATAAACATGACAAACATACAAAAAGAAAACAAAGTACTGGACCCGTCAAAAGGACCTGGTGTTTTTTTTGATAATCTGCCTGACTGTACGAAGGACTGGTGTGAGATCGCAGATGGAAAAGACTTCTTTGAAAACAACGAGCAATACGATGTCATTATCGGCAATCCACCGTTTAGTTTATGGACAAAGTGGATAAAACATACGCTGACCAAGTGCAATAAGTTTTGTTATATCTTTGGATCAAACTCTTTAACACCCAATCGTATTAAAATGATTCATGATGCAGGATTTGGAATTACAAAACTACACACTGTTAAGATTGCCTGGTGGATGTCACAGTCATTTATCATTGTAGCTGAAAAAGGACAGCCATCTATCATGACAGTAACGCCAGGAACGTTCAATTGTGAATACTGTAATACACATTGTCATAGAGGAATCTATGGTAATCCGCCGAATGAGTGTAATTATGAAAAAAAACAAAGTAATAAGAAGAAGTAAATGGCTGAAATTACATTAATCAATGGAGATTGTTTAGAAATAATGAAAACAATAGATGATAAGTCTATTGACCTTATTATATGTGATTTACCTTATGGATGTCTGCATCCTGGTAAAATTAAAGGAGGATCAAATGAAAGATTTGTAAATGATTGTTGTAGTTGGGATGTTGCATTGGATTTAGAAAAATTCTGGACAGAAATCCGGCGTATTAGAAAAAACGACCATACTCCATGCATCCATTTTTGCACAACCAAGTTTGGTATTGACCTTATCAATTCTAATAAAAAAGAATTCCGTTATGATTTAGTATGGAATAAACAAATTGGAACAAGTTTTTTATTAGCAAATAAAATGCCCATGAGATCACATGAAATGATTTATGTTTTTAGTAAAAGTGGAACAAATTACAATCGGATAGATATTGATACTGATTTAAAACCTTATACAGCAATTTCCAGCCATAAAAATAGTATATATGGTACCATAGCTCGTACTAAGGCGGTCAAAACAGATGGAAAACGTTGTCCCTTATCTATCATTGATATATTCAAAAGTGGAACATGCAATGATTCACATCCCACCGAAAAGCCAGTAAAATTATATCAATGGCTTATTGAACGCTATTCAAATGAAGGCGATACTGTTCTTGACCCTACTTTTGGATCTGGTAATAGTGTTTTTACAGCATACAATATGGGACGCAATGCAATCGGTATTGAAAAAGATGAAACCTTTTTTGAAAACGCAGTTGCTAAACTGTAAGTGACTTAAACTATTTTAAAGTGATATAATTAATGGAAGCAGAACTACAAGCCTTTGATAAGAAAAACAAAAAACCTTTACCTCCACTTATTCAAAAGTGGAGGAATAGATGGGTAAAGATGATTAGCGCAAACGAGATTGCAAAAGTTTCAGGTAATAAGGGGATGCGTCATCTGGGACATCATATCCCCTCTGCCGAAACGCTCCAACCAAATAGTCTCTACGACTCAACGGAACAGGGGCAGTAGCTGGTTCATTGGGTTTTACCATCTCATGTTGTACTGGCTTAATAGCGTTTTTAGTACCAGCTTTCCGACCCCGTACTTTTTGTACAATTACGGTGTCAGCAACCTTTTTAGCTTCTTCTTCTGCTTTCTTAACGGCTTCTTCTCTTAATGCTTTTTCAGAATCTACCCGTTTCTTATCCTCCTCTGCTTGTAATGCCCTTTTAGCCTTACGGGCTTCATTCATCTTTTCAAGTGCTTTCTTTTGTCCCTCCGTAAGTGGTTTCTTTTCTTTCACTTCCCGATCTACTTTTGGCTGTTTCACAATCACTTTCACTCCGACTTTGGGTAATGCTTTTTCTGCAAGTCTTGCATTATGTGCTTCACCAGTACCACCATTAGAGTTAATCTCCTCTGTTGTCGGTAACACCGCTTCATTCGCTACGGGTTCAGCCATCTAAAAGATACAGAGGAAAAAAGAATTAGAATAATATCTTCCCCGTACATAGATGAATAAACCAGCCACTAAGGAAGATATTGTCCGAATTCAAGCATTCCATCAGTACTTAGTCCCTATATCTAAGTTCAAAGACCAGCGTTCTATTAAAAAAGAGCTGAATGAAACAGAGCTAAGCGAGGAACGCTTAATGTTAAAAGAGGATCCTGAATCAGCAGATACATTACTACGAAACGCCATAAAAGACTTAGTCAAAACCCGAAAACTAAAAAATTGACGGGGCTTAAACTCTTTTTCCGGTGATATAACAGAATGACAGAAGACTATTCCATCTACTTTGCCCCCAACTATGGAGAAAAGAAGCTTACATCCGATTATACATATCTACAACATGCTACTATTAATGATAAGCGTGGTAAAGTTGTAGAAACACATAATCAGTTTGGTTACGCTATTACTGGTAATAGCTGTTCGGATCAGTTCTTCTGTTTGCATCGTGCTAAAGCATCATCACGCAAAGGAAGTGTGTATGATTGGATTGATGAAAAAGGCATTGACGAATGGAAACGTATTACATTGGCTGATTGCAAAAACAATAATCGTAAAACAACGATAGAAGATTGTACTCCGCGTGATTACTTATCTTCTGCACAGATGCGATCCACCACAGCGTGTCAATTCAAACCACGCATTGCCTCGCTATTAATGAATGAGTTTGAGCCTACATCTGTATTAGACTTTGCTTCTGGTTGGGGAGATCGTTGTATTGGTGTTATGGCGAAAGGCAAAAACTATATCGGCATTGATTCTAATGTGAATCTGAAACCAGCTTATGATGCAATGTCTGCACGGTTTGAAATTCATCCAACTATGCTCTATCAACCATCTGAAACCGTGGATTACTCAAAGTTAGAATATGATATGATCTTTACAAGTCCGCCATATTTTACTTTAGAAAAGTATGAAAACATGCCTAACTACACGGATTATGATCAGTGGGTTAAAACATTCTTACAACCCGTTATTCAAAACGCATTCCGTCACATGAAAGATAATGGGTGGATGTGTCTTAATGTTCCATCAAAAGATTTAGATGGACGGCGTAACTCCCTACCTATCTATGAAAGCATTGTGCAATTCATGGGAAAACCACAACGAATGATTAAGATGTTATTACAAAACCGTATTCAAAAAGGAAAAGACGGTGCAGTACGTCCTAATAAAGAAAACAAAGAATATATCTACTGTTGGAAAAAAGGTGTTTATGAGCCAGTAGAAGAAAAAGTACAAAACGAAATAATCTATCCAGAAGAAGATACAGTTAGTATCACGAGTGCTGCAGTTAGTATCACGAGTGATACAAAACCTCTAACAGAATTAGATATACTCAAGAAACAATATATGGAAGAAACAGATGAAACAAAACTAAAAGTATTAGAACGTAAGATTGCATTCTTTAAGACTCTTGTATAGACTCGGGCATCCCATTCGCAAAGTCTATTTGTTTCAGCATCTGATGTGCAGAGTTTTGCCGTGTTTCATGTGATTCAATCTCGGCAACTTCAATCATCACCATCCAATCTAACCCATTAAGATTCAGCGTAGCATAGGTTCTATTATCCGTTAAGTACAAAGAAACCTGATCTATAAAGCCGTTTTTTAGTCTATTCGTCACACCTGACGTATTATCATAATTAATGAATGTTGTTCCGATTGTCTGTACAGGCACTCTTAACAAGATATCTGATAAGTCATCTGAGACAGCAATAAACTCTATGGACCGATTCTGTTTCAGATAATCTGAACGAACAAGAATAGAAGTAATAGGAGCTACATTAACGTTTTGGCTACTGAATGCTCCGTAAGCTGGTTCATAGTAGTAGTTGGGATAAGTAACAGGTAAAGAGTTATTAGCGCCATCACTACCAAAGTCAATAGCAGTACCGATACCAAGGTTGTAGGCGAGACCGCCATCCACCAAAGAAGAAGGTAGGAAATAAAAAGTAGTGACGATTCCATCTGTTGTTTTACATTGAAAATTTACAGTCATTGTATCGCGGCTATAATAAAAGAAAAAGTTGTTTGTTGTAAAAGATCCTAATCCACATACATATACCATATAATTCGTCAATTGATAGATTACCTGAGTGCAAAGTGTTGTAATAGAATAATTGCCTGGGGGTATATTCAATATTGCGGGACTTGTTAATGTTCCACCCCCTGCAATGTTTGTAGTAGAAGGGTATGTGCCTCCACGACATACATAGAATTCTAATTGATTGAATTGTAATGTACCAGCAAGACCAGAAGGAAGATTACCAACGGAAGTATTAATACTTTGAAAGGAAAAAGGAATCATTGCCTGTTTAATTGTTACTTCAAAGATGTTAAAAGGATTCGTTAAGAATAAAGGGCGAGTCAGCATAAACGTAGGAGATTCATTCGTTCCATTCGTTCGTTGGCTACTTTTTAGATACAAGTTAAACCGATTGACTACGATATCACCCTGAGCCATCTATATAGCACTGAAGATAAAAACTACTAATGTTTTTCTTCTTCTTCTTTAGATATGTCTGCAGGTAATATTGCAGGAATTAACTTTGGTACATCCGTAGCATCCATTGATGGATTAACAATAGCAGAGTTTGATACAATTATCCTATCACAATTACCCAATGCAGTCGGTTTAGCAACAGATTCCAATGGACAGATTATCTATGGTACAGGCGGTGGAACAGGAGCTACAGGTGTAACAGGTGCAACGGGTGCAACAGGTGCAACAGGTGCAACCGGCTCAGCAGGATTAGCATCCAATACAGGAGCAACTGGACCAACTGGAGCAACAGGACCAACGGGAGCAACAGGATCTCCAGGATTAGCATCCAATACAGGAGCAACTGGACCAACTGGAGCAACAGGACCAACGGGAGCAACAGGATCTCCAGGATTAGCATCCAATACAGGAGCAACTGGACCAACAGGAGCAACAGGGGCAACAGGTGCTACAGGCTCACAAGGAATACAAGGAATACAAGGAGATACAGGGGCTACAGGACCAACAGGGGCAACAGGTGCTACAGGCTCACAAGGAATACAAGGAGCAACGGGAGCAACTGGATCACAAGGAATACAAGGAATACAAGGACCAACAGGCGCTACAGGAGCTACAGGAGTTACAGGAGCGACAGGACCCACAGGACCACAAGGAATACAGGGAATACAAGGACCAACAGGACCAACGGGGGCTACAGGTGCAACTGGCTTACCAGGATCAGCAACGAATACAGGAGCAACTGGTGCAACGGGAGTAACTGGACCAACAGGACCAACAGGGGCTACAGGTGCAACTGGCTTACCAGGATCCGCAACGAATACAGGAGCAACTGGACCGCCAGGAGTACAAGGCGGTACATTGGTACAGCCATACAATGCAACCTATACTGTTTCTAATTCAACAAGTGACTTAACCATTGTAACACAAGCAACGCAAACCGTTATGACTGCAAACACAGGAGTTACTACTGGACAGTTTCAAACATCATTACAGCCTTTTTTTAATAGAGCAACGAATCCTACACTTAATCCATGGGCAAACTTTGTAGTTAGTGGAACAATCTATTTTCCTTCTACTTATACATCCAGTGTATTTTGGTTAGTGGGATTAGGCGGTAGTAGTTTTCCTGCTGGACCAAACTTTGGTATTGGAATTAATTATAGTAATCCAACAGGAATAAGTATTGGAGATAATTATGCTGGTGGTAATTGGGTAACAGGTGTAGTTGCTCCCTTACCCTCTCCAAACTCTACCCATTCTTATTATCTGTTTTTTACATACGATGGGTGGTATGCATATTGGGATGGACAATTAATCTATCAGAATCTTACTCCTAATGGAACGGGTTATTTCTGGAATTCATCTGATCATCATCCTGTATCTGGTTCATTACCATTAACAGGAATGGTTGCAACCATCTCATTAGGAACACCTGCTAAAAACTGGATATCGGCAGATACAAGTTGTCAGATAACAGATTCTACAATTGCTTATACTAATTCAGCAACTCCCGTTAGTTATGTTTCTTCTGCACAAAGTTATACGTTTTGTAGTTTTAATTGTACCATGAATACTGATATTGGATATTCTACATCCCCCCCTGGATATGCTCAGTTTATAGGAATACAATCTACACCAACAGGACAAGACTTTGGATTCAGTTACTATACTGATGGGCATATCTGGACCGTTAATGCTGGAACATTAGTGACAGACTTAGGAGCAGTAACATTAGGTACTCCTATTCAATTGACAATAGAATTATCAAGTGGAGCGGTAGTATGGTATATGAATGGATTAGTTGTCTATGTACAGCCTTCTATTCCTGCTACATATAATGCAACGTTTCAATTACAAGGCAATGGATACATCTGGATTACGAATCAATCGTTTAATTATTTTAGAGGTTCTACGTCTCTTCCATTATGGGCATCATGGAATAATAATACAGGATTAACGGGTAACTGGTATAATAATTCAGGAACAAGCATTGACTTTTCAGCACCCGCAGGAGGATATGCTTACTTAGATCCAACTTCTATGTATAGTAATCCAGCAAGTAACTTTGTTTTAACGGAACCTGTAACAAGTGGAAGAATGGTAGTACCCGCAAGTGGATTATGGTCTATGTCCTGGACATTAGATGGACTTGCGCCGTGGAGTGGAATTGTTCCTTTTATTAGTATCAATGATGGAAATGCGGATGATATTACCAATTATACTACATTAGCAGTATCAACTACATATAATAATACAACATCATTGAGTTGTACCGCACGGCTCCTAACCACTGATTACTTCTGTATAGGAATCTACTTTGCAGGAACAGGTATAGGTGGAACACCGAGCCAAGTTTGTGGATCATTCACGATGAATTATGTTTGTTCTACACAATGAACTTTTACATAACTTGTGAAAAGTTCTCAAAACTATACTTTTTTTTAAAAGTCTATAATAAAGGTTCTAATGGATACCAATAATATATTAATATCATCAGGAGTATCTATTGGATTCTATGGATTATACAAAAGTGCTATACGGGTATATCAACATTATTATCTTAATAGTGAATGTCATTCCAGATCATTAACGATATCTATAGAGGAACGCAAGGATGATAGCAAGGAACGCAAGGATGATAGCAAAGAACCAGATGCTATTATTGAGATGGAAAAAACGATTGAAAAAACAATCTCTGTATCTACATAGAAACTCATGGGCTTCTTCAGCAATCTTTGGTCAGGTATTAAGAACGTAGCCTCAAGCGTTTGGGGGGCAGTAAAGAAGCCAATCACTGGCGTTTGGAACGTCGCTCGTCATGCTGTGGGGCTAATTCCTGGTGTTGGTAGCATGATAAAGTCTGGTGGCGATGCATTGTTAAGCGGATTAAGTGGAGACTTTAAAGAAGCAGGAAAACATCTTTTACGCGGAGCAGTAGGCACGTTAAATCCATTAGGTGGCGTAGGAGGAGCCGTTACGGGCGGTATTGCGAATAAAGCAATTGATCAACTCAAACATGGGGGCAAAGTTTATTCTTTTCAGCGATAAAGTAGATGTCACGCCCACCGAATGGAAAAAAAGTTGGTATTCCTCCACCATTAGAACCATTGTCCCCCCATGCACCACCAAATGGAGGACATCCTCCTGTAATTAGACCTGCACAATTATTTGTTCCTGCCCCACGCCCACGATTCATACGCCCTCCACAAGTTCCTATAGTTCCACCTGCACATCTACGCCACTTATTGCCTGGAGAAGAATATTATGCAGATAATGGGGGACATCCTGCTATACGACGTATTCCCGTTCCACAAGTACAGCCCCCGTTAGCACCGCCAGTACATCATGGTTCATCAAGTGATGAAGATGAGTTTTTTCCTTATTCTGGAACATCTTGTTCTACCATGGCGAAAGGAGGCTATGTCAGAAAGTTTCATCATGCTATCCATCATAAGCGATTAATGCGACATTAATTATCTGCTTACTAATTATAAAACGAATGGGCTTCTTTCATCGTCTGTGGTCAGGTGCTAAGCAACTTGCCTCTACTGTTTGGGATAAAGTAAAGACTCCCGTCATGTCTGTCTGGAATGCTACTAAACCTCTACATGGTGCTATCTGGAGTGCAGTCAAAGAACCACTGAAAGCAATCGGTACGGGACTTGCAGATAAACTACCTGCACCCTTACAAGGTATTGCAAAAGATCAGATAGCGAATCTGAAACATGGAGGCAAAGTTCATCATACCCATTCTATGAAACCAACTGTTCAAGGAGGTACTCATGCCTATGTCATGCATGATGGAATTGTACAGAATACTTTCCAACGATAAAGACTTTTTAAAAAAAAGTCTGCAAAAAGTCTAATACGGGTTTAGAGTCATGTATAGTATCACCGAATATACAAAACAAAAAGCGAGATCTATGGGATTGGAAGTAAAACCATCTGTGCATAAGGGGAAGAAGATAGATGTATATAAGAATGGAAAGTTTATTCATAGCATCGGTGCAATTGGTTACAAAGATTATCCTACTTTTTTAAAAACAGAAGGAAAAGCTGTTGCAGATGAACATAGACACCGATATAGACAGCGACATACTCAGCATACATTGGGAGAACAATTAGCATTACATCTATTGTGGTAAGGACTTTTAACAAAAGTCTATCGTTCAGAAGATGGGGGTAATTCCTCTATCTTATTTTCTTCCTTTTCATCGGGTACGACTCCCGAGGTAACAACTTTTACAAAGTCATCTACTTTGACTTTGCCGTTAATAGCTTCGTAAAAACGTTTAATTAAACGATCGGCAGATGGTTTTCCCGTTTTACCTTCTTCTATGACTGCACCATTGAACATGGATATATAGTACATGTCGGTAGCTTGTTCTGCCGATGGACGCTGTTGTTGCATTCTTCTAATTAGGTTGGAGAGAATCTTTGTGGGAGTAACCCACATTGTAATTATTAGCCCGTTTTAATTCTATGTAAGAATTAAAACGATGCTTTCACTGGGTACGCCGTCTCTTATGATACCCTTACGTAATCAGGGATACAGTACATTGCCTCCCGAGAGACACCAGCCACAACAGGAAGATAACCATGAATTGTTTCAAATAGAGGGTTATAAGAAAGGTGGTAAAGTAACAAGCAATAAAAAAGGCAAAAAAGGAACTACTGCTACTGCACATGCTACTGCACGTGCTACGGTTCATGTTCATCTGGCGAAACGAAGTTATGCGAAAAGACCACCAACACAACGAGTAGCCCCTATGTCTGGGTTTCCTATGAATATTCAAGTCACACCTCCGCCAAATGTAAGCCAGGGAGTACCAGTAGGAGTTAGAGAAAGTGAATTACCTCAACAGATTGATAGTATCCGTCAAAATATTGATACGCTGAGAAGAGACTTTCATCTATCGCAGATTCTATTGCATCAAGCGAATTCTGTTTCTCTACCTCCTACCGATGGATCAAGAAACTTGTATCCAACCAATGTTATACCACCTCCACAACCTGTTAATCATCAAGTAATGGGCGATACAATTCGTGATGCGAATATTGCATTATCACGTCGGATTAATCCAACTGCTTTTCCTTTTCCATCTGTATCTGGAGCAAGTAATTCGTTAGAAGAAACCCAAATACAACAAGGTACCGCTACACGATCTGCAGAACCAGCATCCAGTGGGGATAATAAACAATATGTTAGAAGCGCTGAATTAGAAGAATTGATACAACGAACACAGCGAGCAAAAGAAGCAATAAAACATGGAATGGAAAGAGCCAGACAGCATCATCAATCTGTTTTGCAATCAGGACAACAGCCAGAGATTCGGGAACAACCAATGATGATACAACCACCATATAATCCTCCTGGAACATTGACTGCATTATCTCCCCAATTCATTCCACCGCCTGGGACTCACTTTCCATGGTCAGGTCATAAGGACTTTTAACAAAAGTTTCATTACTTGTGAAAACTATCTCGGACTTTTTGCAGACTTTTTTTTAAAAAGTCTAATACTTACTATGAATCAATACCGCTTGTAATTGTTTAATCGCCATATCACGTGTTAATGGATGTCCTGAAAGAAAGTGTTTGGGTTTATGCAATGTTCCAATTCGTTCTACTTTGTAACCACCTGGTACATGTACAATATGATAGGGCATTCCTATATACTTTTTAGAAAAAAGTATTCAAAAAAGTTTTTACAAATAAATTATTTTCCCTTTGACTGTCCATACGTTGGAATGGGCAATTGAGTAAAAGTATGAGCCAGGTTATTCGTAGCAGTATGTGTTTGTGCTTGTAATGCCGTATCAACAGGTTCCACATCCAGGTTTAGAATGACAACCGTATTAGAAGCCATTGTCAAAGGAGCTTGTGCAATCATATCAATCAATACAATCTCAAACGATCCGTCTAAGTCAGCATACAGTGTCAATGGAGCATAACCATGATTGTACTGAATAGAACCTGCGGAATTGATTAGAAACGTAGGATAACGTGTAGATTGTGTAGCCAATGCCCCGACCGTAGTCGTGCCGTTGATTAATGAACCAGAAAACGGCAATACGAATTGACGACTATTGATTGTAACAGCAGTAGATACGGCTACGTTAGACCAGATACCTATAATATTAACTTTATACTTTCCATACAAGTTTGTTCGGATGATGAGTGGGGCGGACAATGTTCCTGCAGACGTT
>Ga0208257_1000495_pt1 | contig 11229 bp, 7 predicted proteins | sample CryBogCBH10Sep07_FD_184610 | JGI IMG/M metagenome (GOLD analysis project Ga0208257, IMG submission 184610) | Freshwater microbial communities from Crystal Bog, Wisconsin, USA - CBH10Sep07 (SPAdes) | ecosystem: Environmental > Aquatic > Freshwater > Lake | place: Crystal Bog, Wisconsin, USA... | reverse complement strand
AGTTGCTAACTTAGATGTAAAACCATCTGACTGTGAGGCTAACAAGTTAAGGGCTGTAGTAAGATCACCATTCTCTAACGCACTAATGATTACTGGGTGCAGCATGTTGCTAAGTCTAGAGACAGCGTCTTGTCTTAAATTAAGACCTTCACGTTCGTCTTCCTGCCTTTGCAAGTAGTCATCTACGGTTTCATCAGCACCCATGCCAAAGTAAACTCGGCCTAGCGTATCTACAATGTCTTGACTGTTTTTATTTACTTTCTCAAAATACTTAAGCATATGATCAAACTCTTTTACAGAGTCTTCGCTTAAATTAGAACGAATCCAATCAGATGCAAGTTTAGCATTTGCACCGTTCATGCCTTTAAAGAACTCGGCTTCAACAAGCGATTCACCAGTAGATCTAAATTGCGGGGTATCATTAACTAGATCAAAAGAAATATTAAATAGCCCATCAATAATGCGTGGCATTTTCTTAAAGTAAGTTTGCGCCGCACGTTCTGCAGGGGACTGTTCTTTTTTATTAAGTATTACACCTGCAACGGCGATATGATCATCGTCGTTTTTAACATCGTTTCTAAAAAAGTTTGTATACCCACGTTTAATAGTTTCAACTAAACCTTTGGGTGGTTTAGCATTTGGGTTAACACTTTCTTTTTCTTCGATAGACTTTTCAATCTCATCAAACGCACTAGACTTTATATCTTTAACAGCTCCACGAGCAGCTTGTTTTTCAGTCTTTGGGGCAGGGGTAGTCGTAGCAGTAGGCTTACTAGCTTTCTTTGTTGGTTTGGTTTTAGCTTCACCTTTTGTTTCCTTTTCTACATAAGCGTGCTCAGGAATCTCTGGCTCTTCAATCTCTGCAGGGGTTTCAGCTTTAACTTCTTTTTTCTCTAATGTACTTGACTCATCAGCTTTTCGCTTTGTAGGTTTAGTAGTAGGTGGCTCACTAGATACCACTGTTCCTGGTTTAGATTTTTCAACTCCTCCGGCGGGTTTAGATTCTGGCTTACTAGGTGTTGAAACGCTTGTTCCAGTTGCGGGAGTGACAGGTTTAGCCCCAGTTCGTTTGGATGGTTCGGCACGTTCTGCTCCTTTTGCGATACCACCTTTAGGTCCAAAGAGTGGTTGTTGAGTGGCTAGGTTTCTAAACGCTTTCATTGCCACACCTTCAATTGCTTGCTTGGTGGACGCAGATAGGTTGGGGTTACTACGTACACTAACTAATACGTTTGCGACCTGTTGTTGGTGTTCAGGGTTAGCTAAGTCTTTGTTAAGAAGTTGTTTGTAAAAACCAGATTGTTTAGTCAGGCCCGTACTTGCCAAAGTGTCTGCATCAAGGACAGTACTTTCAGCTTGTGGTTCCGGCTCGGCTTCGGGTTCAACTTGTGCTTCAGCCGCACGTTTTTCTTGTTTGGTCGCAAAAGGCAATCCTGGGATTAAGAGTTGTTTAGGTTCTTTTTGCCCGGGTTCACCTGCTGGGCCTTTCTCACCTTTTTCTGCGATGCCAGTGACTTCTGGTGTTAATTCGTTTTCGGGTGATGGAACTACTTCAGGTGGCGCTTCTTGTTCTTCAGGCGTATTTGTTGCCGCCGCTTTAAAAGTATCAGCGTGACCTATTAGACGTTCTTCAGTATCAGTTAACTTAATATTTACATACCCAGCATCTTTAAGTTTTTGCTGAAAAGCTTCCGCAGTATTTAGTATGCTTGGGTTTTCAAGCAACGGATGTAATATATCAAGCCGAGCCGCTTGTCTACGGTCGAGATCCCCTTTGGCTACACGTTCATCGGTTTCAGCAATCGCATTATTTAATGCAACCCAAGGTGCTTTAACTTGCTCAATATAAATTTGATTATTAAGAACACGTTCTTCTTCGGCTTTTTGTTGGGCAATATCTTCAGCGGTCTGTCCACCCTGCAAATCTAATTGCATCTGGTTTGGGTTGGGTTCGGAAAGTTGAGTTTCTTCCCCTTCTGGTCTAGATACAGGAGCTTGTTGTGTAGCAATCTCAGGAAATAATTCCTGCTGTTTCCATAACTCAGGATTTCGCCGTTTTCTAGCAGCGTACTCTTGCTTAATCTGATCAAGCGTAGACAGTGGGGCTTGTTGTTGCTGTTGCGCCGCAAGTGCCTCGGCTTGGTTACGGGCTTCTATTTTTTGTTTTATATCTGCAACATTACGACTAGCTTGTACTGCCGCACCGGGAGCGCCAATAACTCCACCACCCACTGCACCTTTTAATGCAGAGTTAATAATATCATCTACGTTTTTGCTAGAAAAGAAATCTTGTTTATCTCCTGCAATTTGGGATGCGAGAATCTGTAGGGCTTGTTGTCCACCTTCAGTAAAGCTTTCACCGCCGATTGTTTTAAGAGTTTCACCAATAAATGCTTTTTTCCATGTGGGCGGAACTATCGTAGATTTATCAAGTAGCTGAGCGGCAACGGCTTTTTTACCTGCACTACCTAATTGGTGTAACATCTTTTCAGGCAAGTATGTATCTAGCGCTGCCACTATTGGGCCGATTGTTAAGGCGACTCCAGGGTGCAGTTCACCTGTATCTTGATAGATACTATTAAATACGTCAGGTACGTTAGTAGCTAAGGATGCACTCCACAACCCGGCTTTAGATCCAATGTCAGCACCTTTTGTTGCGGCTTTTTGTAATACACGTTCTTGTAAGTTTGCAGCAGCTTCTTCTGACAAACCACGCTTAGCAATGTATTCAGGTAACGCTGATTCTAAAGATTTAGTTGCGGCTTTTTTAGCAAGGTACTTACCACCAAGTTCTCCAATACCTGCACCGCCAATAAACCCGGCTATATCAGGAGCAAATTCACCAAGCGTTTCTGCAGCGGCAGGGACAATGTCTCCTAAACCTCTTATTTGTTTATACGAACTATACGCACTGGGATTTGTTTCTTCTGCGGTTTGCATCCGTTGTTGGTACTCGCCAAGCTTTTGTTTAGCATATTCATCCTTACCTAAAACAGACGCACCTAATGCCGGAAGTAATTCTGAAAACGCTCCTTTAGTACCCTCTAACCCACGCTCAAAACCACCCTTTAAAAGTTGTCCTATGCCTAGGTCTCTAGGATCATATTCGGTTTGTGGCTTTGGTTGTTGCATACTTAATGCACGTTGCTGAATAGCCAACGCACGAGACATAGCTTCGTCCCGTGATATATCGTCTGGCATCATTACTTCGCCAACCCCCGGTATCATCATGCGTGGCATAGCGCTTCCTTATTAAAGACCTGTAGAAGAAAGTGTAGGTGTTTTAGCACCGTAAGCTTTTATGAATTCCATTTTTCTAATCAGTTCTTCTTCGTTAAGTTTTTTAAATTTTTCTAAAGCTGCGTCATAAGATTTACCAGAAGACTCAAGTAAATACTTTCTATCAGTGGGATCCATCAACGCTAAAATTTCTTTTGCGCTCTTAGGGTCGGCCTCATACGCTTTATGTTCGTTGTAAATATCTTTTGCCACAGTACTGCTTACAGAACCACCACCTGTTGTTGGATGTAAATAATGTTGTGCCATTGCAGGGCCAACCAAGTTTTTGTAGTTTGCTTCTGCAAAACCGGAAGCGGCGGCAGCTTTGTTTTTCTAAATTTAAGTAGGTAACAACAACTGTTTAATACCAACTTCTTGCGCTTGCATTTGTAGCATAGGCAATTTGGTTTTAAGTTCTGCTTTGGATATACCAAGTTTTTCAGCTTCCGTTTTGAGTTGTTCACCGGTAAGACCAAGAGCCAATAGCTGTTTGACCCTATCAGTTTTTGCGGCATTAATTTTGTCAATGTCAGACATATATCCCTGGAATGCAGGTTCCGCACCTTCAGCCCAACTACTAAAAGCGGTTTGAACTTTGCCAGGTTCAACTTTACCTGCTTTACCCGCTGCACCCAAAGCACCTTGAATAAGACGCATTAACATAGCGTTAGATTTGGCTTTCTCTGGATCTTCGGCACTTTCGTTAATCATCTTTTCGTACTTATCTACTAACGAAGTAACGCCAGACGTATCAGCTTTGGGTGTTAAATCAGGCATATCTATTTGTGGAAACGCCTTACTAAAATCTATTCCTGATGAAGGAGGCGCAGAAGATGCAACGGGTTTATTACCACCCAAGAAATATGGCGCTGCTACTTTTGGTGCGCTCGCTTGTACTTTTTGATCATACGCTAACTGCTCAGGTGTAGCTGTTCCACGACCACTTTCATCTTCAATATTAGATGTGTTGTACTTGCGGTTATCATCTCCTCCAAAGTAAGCCATGTTCATACCTTGAAGCCAATTGCCGGTTTTTCTAGGAATGCCATCTTGTTTTTCTAAACCATCTTTACCACTCCACCAGTCCCAAAAAGACTGATCAGTACCACCAGCCAAACGCATAACCCCACCCTCTGCCGCCATTTGTGTTGGCAAGTTAGATGGTGCTGCTTCAATACCTTGAGGGGGTTGTGGTGGCGCAGGTTGTGGTTGACCTTGTTGAGCAGCCTGAGCTATACCTTGTGGTTGTGCAGGGGACGCTGGGTTCATACCGCCTGTGGGCGCAGGTGCGCCGCCTTGTTGGGCAGAAAGTATTTGGTCGAGTTTAGCCAAGTCAGCCGCATATTTATGCGCTTCGTTATTGTGTCCTTCTTCAACTGCTCTTTCTAACTTAGCTTCAATAGTAGCTTTTAACAATTCAATTTGTTTAGCTGAGTTAGCTTGTACAACTTTAGCTTTTAAGTCGTCTACTACAGTAGATGTAGGTGGTGGAGTTTTAGGAGCCGAATCCGCTTGTTCGCTAAGTTGAATCGCCTCGGCAATGCCCCCGGCAGGTTTAGATATTGTGCCGTCCTGCATACCCCTATCAATAGTTTGTTTAGAGTAGTTATCAGGAGCTAACATAACTTTGCGGTTAATAGCAGCAATACCACCACTATCAAAACGCTTGGCTTTTAAAATTCCACCTTCAGCGGAAGCTTTAATGGCAGCCGCACCAGCAACACCAGCAATAGGGGCTATTTGACCAAACACGGTTGGAGCCGCAGCTTGTTGTGTAGTTGTTACATCCGTAATTGGAGTGCCAGAAATTAAATTCTTCAACTGCCCAAGTTGTTGCATTGGGTATTGCTGTGCAGTTTGGTAGTTCTGCATAGCTTGGTTGATGATGTTTTGTTGCTGCTGTTGCTGTTGCCCGCCAACAGTACCTTGCATATTAAGGATGTTTTGTTGGTTAGCTAATCCTTGTGTACCCAAAGCACCGAGCTGACCTGCATTTTGAGCGGCCTGGTTAGCAGCTTGTAAAGCAAACGTACCACTTTGGTTGTATTGGTTTTGTGCGGCATTAAACGCATTGTTATACGCATTACTTACAAGTTGGTTAGAAGCTAAATCTCTATTTTGATTGTTTAGCCCTTGCATTAAAGCTTCTCTGCTTCCGCCAAAAGCCCCTGCACTTGTAGCCGCACCTTGCTCAGCAGCACCTTGTTGCCCATATTGTTGGTTAAGAAGTTGCAACGATGGTTGAAGCACTTGGTTAATATACGGATTCATATAACCACCAACTTGTTGTTGGAAGTCTTGTGGTGTAGCGGATGCGCCTAGCTGATTAGCCGTATTGATAGACTGTAGTGTTTGTCCCGATGCGGCATTAGTTTGCCAAGGATTCTGCAAATTCTGTACGCTTTGTTGCTGTTGTTGTTGCAACGGAGTGAATCCGGCTACGGAAGATTGAGCCGCCGCTTGTTGGCTTGGATTTAAACCATACTGTCCACCATTGGGGTTATAAGAACCAAACGAGTTGTATGGATTAAGACCAGTAAAATTACCAGTAGTAGGATCTGTCTGAAATACCTGTTGTTGAGCCGCACCAAGATATGACGAAACATATGGCTGTATCCAAGGGGATAAACTTGTATATTGATTCGATTGTTGCGTTTGTCCGCCGCCGCCTGATCCACCGCCCATAATAGACTCCTAAATATCTGTTTGCACTATTGTGTAGCGCTTTTCAAAACTATAACGTCTTAACAACCTAGCCACAGAATCTCTTACCGCACCCTGTATTCTAGTTGCTCCCATACCTTTTAATATTACTTTTAACTGATTAAGAGTGTCCCAGTCCACAATCAGCTTACCACCCACTGCGGTTAAAAACGCAATCCTGTTTGTTGGGTAGTTCATAAATGAAACCGTGCCCGCACCGTGTATTACATTGTTCTCATCAACCGCAACCAGTAAAACCCAACTACCCAAATTAACATACATTTGAATTTGATCCATACTATAGTCGTCACCACCAAAAGCATGGGCATCAGCAATAAAATGTTCAACTAAAGGCCAAGTCTGGGCACAATAGTTTGTGGCTACATGTCGTATAGTTAGTGTCATGCAGGTAGATATTTTTCAGGTTGAATTTGTTTACCTTGTTTTGTATTCCCTGTCCGGGCTTTACGAACTTTATCCATCATACTGTAAAGATGTCTAGCACCAGCATCAGTAGACCCATTACCAAGATGAGACACAACATCAGCAGGAACAACGAATTCTCCATCAGCCAATCTTGCGGGTTGTTTATCGGCGATACTAGCGGGTATATGATCTGACATACCATCGCCCGGGCCTTTAAGTAGTCGTCCACCATCTGAATAGCCCCCTAGATTATAAGTTCCATCAGTATGTCCACCACTTGATAAAGCCATAATTCCACCTTCAGCCGCCATGGTAGTAGGTAGGCTAACCCCGTATTGAGATGCCAAAGCAGCTAGTTGTGCACTTGTATTATTAGAAGTTTGTGGTGTGTAAATATTTAAACCATTACCAGTAGATTCTCCCGCTGCAGTTATACCTGCCGAACCCGATGTTGAACCACCACTTGCCATGTTTTGTTGCAACGCGCCTTGTAACGGCATATTGCTAGGTTGATACCCTGCCATTTGCATAGCAGAAGTTGGCATTTGTGTAGGTGTGTTGTATCCGTTATAGTTAATTTGACTCATGGGATACTGTTGGCCCGGCATACCACCTACAGCAAGTGAAGTAATTCCACCCCCTGCCATTAAAGTAGGTTTGTACTGGGGGGATAATGTTCTACCCAAACCAACCTGTCCTGCGGTTTGTGGTTTGTAAGTATCCATAAAGTTGGCTTTAAACGCACCACCAGCCATCATAGCCGCCAACGCACCGACACTACCTATAGCTACTTTTTCACCAGTACTTAATTTGTTCCATGTTTGGTATGCTTGGCTTAATATACCTGGACTAGATGCGGCTCCGGAAGCACCGGCAATCCCCGAAGAAGGTGTATAGCTTGTTTCTGTTGGGAATGATCCATCAGGAGAAATTCCAGTATTAGCGCTCGTTGCGCCAGGTGGTAAATAGTCAGGGGTTATACCGTTGTTAAGAGCATATTGGGCATTAGCTGCTTGATTTCCGGCAACATTAGCAGCTGCGGGGGCGGCTGTAGGCGTAGTTTGTATTGCATTATTAGCGGTACTATTAGCCGCATTAATTGCTTGTTGTGTATCATTTAAGGCTATGCTCTTAGGAACCCCTTGCCCCGTTGGAATATTAGATAAGTTTTGTGGTAAATTAGCAGCTTCGGGGGAAGATAAATCCATAGCACTTGTACCGTAACTAGACAGTGCTCCGCCCCCAACAGCGTTTGCCCCGCCCATACCAGCATCTGCGGCTAAATCCATACCACTGACAGCTTCAGACCCTCCACTAAGAGCTTCAGCTGCTAATGCCGTTTCTCCAAATCCACTCATAATAATCTCCTAAGATGTTCTTACTTTTAGCACATTCCCTGCGCTAGTGTCTACATAAATATCACCGACTCTAAGCAACCCGGCTAAATAATCAACCTGAGTAGGTAAGCTTAAAACCTGTCCAGTTCCGCTCGTCCCGGGTTGGCTAAAATTAACCGCTGAAATAACTTGAGATGCCGTTGTCGAATTAGAAGCCGTTACCCTTTGGGTTGACATTGCACTTGGGCCTGGATTGTCTAACTGAGAAAAGTACAAACGCAAAACGTTTGCAAACTTATTCATATAGTCCTGGTCATACTCGGCAGGAGCAATAGGCAAATTAGGTGCTTTTGTAGTCCCAGTGCTCATCGTCTACCATCCGGTCTAATGTCAATCCTAGGAACACCAAGCTGCCAAGACGTTCCAACCGTATTGGACTCTATTCTAAAGCTCATCTGACGCCCACGCAATCTGGTATATACCTGACCTGTAAACTGCTGAATGTCATATTCACTTTGTGTTGCGTAATTGTTTGCGCTAATTACTTGGGGGTTGTCTGCTACGCCATAAGCAGATCCCGAATTCTGTCTAGGCTTAACAGTCATCGTAACCAATGGCTGAGCAGTATTTGATCCATTAAAGTTAACGTCAGGTAGTATCCTCCACACAAACCCAAAGTTATGACCTTCACCAATTTCAAAGTCTGATGACTGAACGTAAGCATCAATAGGTAAAGTCGCGGCGGTGGAATTATCATCCGTGCCATCTTCTTGGTTTACAAGAACCCCATTACCGCTAGTTGCAATAATTGGAGTAGACGCAACGGTTTGACTAGGTGTAACTGTATAAGTACCAATACCACCAGATCCCGTAAGAATAGCTGTAATCGTAGTATTAGGCGCAATACCAGTCCCGGTAATAGTCTGACCAACCGCCAAAGCACCAACAGTAGGAACTGCGCTAACTGTTAATGTTGAACCTGAAATAGATCCTGTGCAAACGCAGTTGGTGTAATAACAAGCCGCAATAGGATATTGATTAATACCAGTCTGATACCAGGCGGTACGGTTCATTTGACCTATGCTCCAAGTTCTTTCTAAATAGTTATAAATTACATAAGAATCAACTATTGTATTTGGATTAGTTACTGTACCCGTACCAGTTGGGCCTGTAATAGAGCAATAGAACCACCATACTTCATTAAACTGCTCATTAGCTCCGGCAAAGATTTGGTAGTTCTGATACTGATTTATGTTTTGGAATACATATTGACGCACTGAGCAAGGTAGTGTTTGCACCGTACCTGTATAGATATAAAATTTATTTTCGCCCATCCAATAAGTTACGTTATTGACTGTCACCATGCAGTTAGGTGATATGGTAGAAATGTTGTCCATCAATAACTGGAAACCCCAAACATAAGGAGCACCCACATACTGCATAGAGTAAAGCGCAGAATCAGTCCAAATCAATATCTCTTGACGAGTTGATCTAGCCCCAACAATATAAGAACCATTGGTTAAGATGTAATCACCAGCTTGATTTGTAACGCTAGGAACCCATTGATACGCATTGGCCTGATCCGACCAACGAACACACATAGGATTAAAGTTAGACGCGCCGGTTAGCGGGTAAGGTTGAGCACCAAACGCAATAATAAATTCTTGAACAGCAGAAGTAATAACTTGAAATGTTATTGTCGGTATAGCCGATCCAGTAAACCCTGCATTGTTTGCCAAACTAACCAATGACTGCGCTCTAGTTCCTACGCCATTAGAATCCTGCCAATAATAAATGCCGCCCCCTCTAGGAGCAATAACTAAATCCTGACCAAAGTTATCATTTGACCAAAGCCTGAGCTGCGTCCCGGTTGTAACCGTCCCTGCATAAGCAGTACTCCATCCACGAGTTCCTGACTGTATTAATGCAACTACGCTAGATCCGCCACCAGAAGTTGTAGAGCTTGCCAAAAGAATGGTTCCGGCATTGCTATTAGATGTGTTGTTACCAGGCGTTAAGATTGTGTATGTATTTGTACCAGTGACTGTAATTTGGAACGTATCATTAAGCACAGAGGCTGGAATGTTCCCGACTGCTGTAGCGCCTGTAAAAGATACGAAATTACCTGTAGAAAGTCCATGCGCTGTCTGTGTTACCGTTATTGTTCCGCTGCCGCTTGTAATAGCAAAAGGATTTGTTCCAAGAGTTACTGTTACCGGAATAGATACTCCACCATAAGGGCCGGCCCCATATCCATTTCCAAATGTGTAAATATCTAAACCTATTGGGTATTCATACTGAGCAGAAACCGTGCCACCCCCTGTTGCACCAGAAGAAGCATTAGACGCCGCTGTAATCTGATATTGCGTAGCAGAAAGAACATTGGTAATCTTATATTCACCATTTATAGTCAATCCACCCACCGCACTTGCACCAGAAAAGATAACATAATCCCCAAGATTGGGAGAGTAGTTTCCGTCCGTTACCGTAACAATTGGGCTTGCATTAGTGGTTGTGAATGGGTTGGTTAATGAATCCGACCCCGATGCAGGGTAATAAATTGGTGTGATATCGTTGTAAGTACCACCCTGGTATATATAGTACTTAAGCTGAGTACCCAAACCAATAAATATATTGCCAGAAAGATCTGCCCAAGTCCACAAAGACCGGGCATGACCTAAGAACTGATTAGGACTAACCTGTGTCCACCCGCCTATCTTTTCTGGAAAGCCGGAACGAAACCTCACATTGTTACAGTCGTACCATCCGCCCGTGTTGGAGTAATCAGTACCTTCACGATTAATACCTGCGCGGAATTGTAGTTTCTGTAAAGGCATATGTTTCTCAAGCTAAAACGGACATGACGTGATTAAACCTTGCAACGCGGTCCTCAAGCCCCAGTGTACCGCCATTTATGGCTTTTGTCAGCCCCACAAAGTCATTATTATCAACATGATGGTTTAGGTTATTTTTTTTCCAGAACCACGCGGCAGTAAGAAGCGCTCCTTCAGGCGTTGAGACAGCATCAGGATCTGATACGAAATCGAATCCCAAGTCACGGGAACATGCTTCGTAGTTGTTCTTAAAGGTAAGCTGGATCGCGCCTCTGCCTCGATTTGCCCAGCCATCACCAGATTCTTCATCTCCATTTCCGCCGCGGTTGGCGTACGCCCTGTTGGCGATCTTTTCTGGGTTGTGCGCGTACTCATGGGCATTCTCCTCATTAAAGTGGCTAGGCCAAGTACGCATAAGCGACTCGGCTTTGTAATTCAAATTCTCCTCAAAATATTTAAACCCGCCAGATTCATGTCCGCACTGGGCTATGAAAGCAGCCAATCTCTCTGGGGTGTTAAGTTCTGCATACCGGATGGCGGCCTCTATACCAGGGATAAGTGCCTGGGCGTGACCTAAGTCTATTTTTGCTGCTTCAGCGAGTTGTTGTGCTTCCATTGATCATATCCTTTACTTGGTTGTAGGTTGCGAT
>Ga0208257_1000490_pt1 | contig 11267 bp, 17 predicted proteins | sample CryBogCBH10Sep07_FD_184610 | JGI IMG/M metagenome (GOLD analysis project Ga0208257, IMG submission 184610) | Freshwater microbial communities from Crystal Bog, Wisconsin, USA - CBH10Sep07 (SPAdes) | ecosystem: Environmental > Aquatic > Freshwater > Lake | place: Crystal Bog, Wisconsin, USA... | reverse complement strand
CTATTTTTACATTTTTTGGAATATGTTTTATTATTAATTCATCATTATATCCATTTATAACATGACCTTTTGATATAACCCCTGGATTAAAATATGTTTCATTTAGAGGTTTTATATTTAACATATTCAAATTTAAATTCATATAATGTTGATCACCAAAATGATCCTGTGAATCATTATCTTGCAGATCAGCTAATATCTTAGCTATAAATGCTTTACTATTTTGATTTACTTTACCAGCAAAAAAACCAGAACAAAAATCTATCATATTTTTTCTAAAACATCTTTTACTATAAGCTCTTTGAGCTACCATATCACAATCTTTTAATTTTTCTTTTATGTCTTCAATATACTCTGAAACATTTAAAATATCAACATCACAAAAAATAAAAATTTGATCTGGTGTTAATTTATTAATAACACTTAGAGTATTTGTAAATTTTTGAACTTGTGTTTTTCTCCAACCATTTTCGTGATATGAACCGCTTTCACATAGTTGATCATCATAATAATTCACCAAATGAACGTATTTGTCTTTATAAAGTTGGTTTAAAGATTTTTTAAATAATTCATCATGTATTTTTCTATGAGATGGTGTGTAGAAAGAAATAAAAACAGGACTTAATAAATACGAATATCCATGATTTTCAGACATATATTTAAAAAATAAATCTCTATTTATTATTTGTTTATCGCAATCTACAAAATCTAAATTAAAAGGTTTTAAAAAATTATAATATAAATTTTTATTATGTAAAAATACATCGCTATTTATATTTTCTTTCCAAGGTGCTTTATGATCTATATGATAAATTAAATTGTTGATTCTTTTAGCCTTTAACAAAATCACTAAAGCAATATCCCAATAAGGACTACCTATTAAAAAATCAGGTATTTTATTTCTATTATCAGCATACCATTTTTTTGTTATACCAAATACATCACAATTTATACTAAGTTCATAACTTATATTTTCTAATTCTTCAGAAGTATATTCTTTAAGTTCACTTACTTGTTTTCTAATACAAAAGAAATTTTCGTTTGGTAAATTTATTTCACCTGAAACTACACCTATATCCGAATTTGTATATAAAATTATATCATCATCATTCTGACAATGAGAAAAACCAATATCCAATAAATCTTTTAAAAAAGGTAAATGACCTAAATTTCTATTAAGTTGACCATCACTTATTGGTATATTAGTAATATTAGACTTATTCCAACTAGCTATTGAAAAATTAGTTCTTAAATCTTTGGAGTAATCACTATATACTCTATAAATCATATACAAATACTTATGACTTATTTCTTCTTTTTAAACTTCTTCTTTTTGTTTTTAACACAGTTATTAACAGTTTTACCAAAAAGCTTTTTGGTTCCTTGTTTGTGATAACCTTTCCAACAATTTACTTCTATCAATATTGATGATATAAGTGTGTCGTATTTCATATCATTTATTTTTCTTCCAAGAAATTCTACTATGACCTTTCTTTTTTCTTTTACTTGCAGAACACATTGCTTTTGTTGGGCGACAAGCTGGATAGCCTTTTCTTTTTTCTCCTTTTTGTCTACCACAGGGACCACCAGTTTTACAATCTATCCAACCCTTATGACCTTTAGCACCTCTTCTTGAAAACCATCCATGAAGTCCTTCACTTTTTTCTTTTTCAAAGCCTTCCAATATAACTGCTACAAACGAATCAAATTTCATTTCTTTTTAGATTTACCCCAATTTTTAGCACCTTTTTTACGACATTTAACCAATGCTCCAGATGCATAAGCAGAAGGCCAAACTTTATATCTACTTTTTACTTTATAATAACAAGCATCTTTTTTTTCTTCTAAAATAGACGCAACCAAAATATCATATTTCATTTTTATGGTGCTGGTATTGACGGTGTACCCATTTTTCTTTCTATATAAATGAGTCTATTGTCTAAATTATCCATTCTTTTATCTAAACCTGCTTCGGTTTGATTGATATGTTTTAAATCCTCTGAAAAAATACTCTGATTGTTTATAATTGTTTCTAATTTTTGTTGTGTTACTTCAAATCTTTTTGCTGATTCACTTGCTGATATCTTATCATTTTCGATTTGTTTTTCCACATATAATGCAAATTTGTCTTGAGTCACAAAATGTTGACCCATCCAAAGAGTAAAATAGCTAAATACGACAAAACAGAATACCATAATAGCTGGTTTAATTAGTATACCATACCATTTATCGGTTTTAATATCAGGAATGTGATTTAAGGGATCAAGAGGATTGAGGGACATATGCTTTAAAATACTTACTATCTCGACTATACGTTTTTACTATAAAGATTCCAAGTAATTTTTGGCGTTTGATCTTTTAGAATTTCAAGATGTGGAGTAGACATATTACACTCTTCTTCTATATCTCTTTTAGCTAAAAGTATAAGTTGCAACGAGTTACCTAATAATGAAGAATTAGTATCTTTGTCCCAAAAAACAATAGTTTCAAGATACTCGTGAGGTATAAATGGAGCATCCATTTTAATATATCTGCTTATGGCATATTTTGCACCAAAAGCCTCAACCAATCTTTCTTTTAAAATTTCATTTGTTTCAAATCCAGCAATCATAGTATAAATATATAGATGTCATCAGAAAATATCCTTGTAATATCAGATATACATTTAGGTTCTCCAGTTTGTAAAACGGAGTCCATAATGAAGGTTTTAACAGATGAAAAATATGGAAAACTCATAATAAATGGTGATTTATTGGATAATGGTTATATTCAAAGATATAAAAAGAAACATTGGAAGGTTTTAGACACAATACGAAAAATATCTAAAAAGAAAGAAGTTGTTTTGATTGCTGGTAATCATGATAAAAATTCTGAGTTTCTTGCTAGTATATTAGGTATAGAATATGTACATCAATATGAAACCACAGTCAATGATAAATCTTTCTTATTCTTACACTTAGATACATTCGATACATTTATTTCAAAGTATGGAATATTAACAACTATAGCTGAAAAAATTTATTATTTCTTTCAAACCATACATAAACCTCTTGCCACATGGTTAAAAAGAACTAGTAAAACTTTCCTACAAGTTAAAGATAAGATAAGATTTAAAGCATTAGAACATATATCAGGAACCAAATACGATGCTATATTTGGTGGACATGTTCATTATGCTGAAGCATATCATTGTGATAAAACCAATAAAAGCTATTATAATACTGGTTCTTTCTGTGATTCACCTTCCCACTACATTATTATAAATAGTAATGGGAAGGTTATCTTGAATGAGATTTAAACCTTAATGGTTTTCTGCAAGGTGTTTACACAAGCAATGTTATCGTGAACTGCTACGAAATCCACACCCAAACACTCCTCATTGACATCAGAATAGTTTACAATTGAGAAACCATTCTGCCAGTTTGGATCTTTAACATAAGATGGATTAAGATCACATGCACAAGCATTTTCGTAGTTATAGTAAGTAACTGCCTTTCTGTTACCTACAGCTGGATGACGTTGTGCTGTAGCACCAAAACGATGAACGTGATTAGTGATAGTAGAAGCAAATACCTTCTCATATTCACCAATAGCGGATTGACCACCTTTCTTACGAACAACCGTTCCATGCTTTACAATCATGTTTGTAGGAAGAACAACCTCATCTACCAGTTTAACTCTGCACCATGAAGGATCTGGATAAAATACTTTCTTATAGGAAAGAGCATTCTGAATCTCAGCCAAAGAAGCAGCTTCTCCAATTCGGTTACTCAAGTATCTCCACCAGCGACCCTCTTGGCTATTACCCGAATGATTTGCATTTGTCTCATATATCTTAGTACCAAAGGGTTCTGTAATATCATGAAGAATTTTAAGGAACTTATGATATGCTTTGATTTCAGCATCCAATGGTTTCTTCTCACGAATATCTTTAGGATAACCGCTGATGGCAAACATATCCAGAGTATCACCATTTAAAATAACCTGCTCTGGCTTTGTTTGACGAACAACCTCATAAAAGATTTCAACGGTTGGCTGATGTTCATCAGCAAAATGTAGATCACCTATAACAACAGCAAACTTATTAGGGGTTTCCTTGACTTCTGCTTTTGTTGGGGCTGGATATTGAATGGGTGCAAGCTGTTCTAGGAATTGTAGAACCTCATCACCATCAGCATCATACTTACGACAAACTTTAAGTGCATTACCGATAACATCACCATCTTCATTAAGAATTGGCTCTTCTTCAAGATAGGTACTTGAAGTGACAGAAAGACTATTACCAATCCAATTGTAGATCGTCTTTCTAGGAACATTTAGAATCTTAGAGATTTCTGTATTAGTTTTTCCCTGACTTTGTAGATCCTTTGCTTGTTCTATTAGTTGTTGTTTTTCGTATGTATTTGACATATGCTTAATATAATAAAGCACAAATATCTATTGTCAACTAAATTTTATCTCTATATTTTATTATTCTACCACCATCTATAATCTGACTTTCTAAGTTTATTTCATCATTAGAATACACTACAGGTGAATTTTCAGAATTTTCCACTTTAATGTATTCCTTTTCAATTTCCTCGAATTCGGGGGAATTAACTAAAGCGGATTTTTTTGGTTTTTCCGCTTTAGTTAATTCTTTTTTTTCTATTAATGTATTATATGCAAGTACAAGTGCAACAGCCAAGGGATCAAAAACAAACACAATAGCCAAAGTAAACCACTTAACAATAGTATCCATGTCCACACCAAAAGCTTTTGCAACGTATTTGAGAGTGCCAATGTCAACTTCTTTGGAGCCTTCGATTTTTTGATTGATGGATTCTTCACTGGTTCTGAAGAGTTGGGAAGATAAATCATCAATTTGTTTTCTTGCATTAGAAATTTCTTCGGAGGATCTTTTAATGTCTTCATATATTGGGGCAGCTGCTCGTTTTGAGAGAGTTGGTAGTCTTGATTCTTGGGATTTTCTTGCTTCATTTAAAGTCTTTATTCTATCATTTAATTGATTGATTTCAACATTTAAAAATTCTTTTTTTGAATTCAATGCTTCTTGTTTAGTATCAGTCAGTTCCACCTTAACGTGACTTTGTTGATATGCTCCTGTTAAGAAACCAAAAATACCAAGGGAAGTTATTGCCATTAAAACAACAACGGCTACAGTAAGATATAACTTTAAAAGCCAACTTACAGATTTCCAATATCTATGTAGAAAGGATGCAGCAACTAATTTTCCTATTTCAAGTCCACCAGCCATTACACAAACTGCAATATAACGTGCAGCGTACAAGGTGGCTAATCCTTGAACCGAAAAGAATGCTGCGCAGCCAGCAACTATCAAAGCTACGATTCCAACTAATGCAGTAAACATATCTAATATTTACTATTTATAAACAGCCGATATGAAAGTATTATCCAAAGTACCATCAACACACATATAGCTTAAATGTGCTATTTGAGATGGACTCGAATCCAAAATAAAAGATGCACCATATGTAGTATTACGAGATGCGACAGAATTGGTTATTATTTGTAGTGTTCCACCAATAGGATTAAAAACCAAAACGTCTATTTTTCTACCAGCACCATATTGAATATTAATAGGTGTTATCGTTAAAGATCCACCTGAACCGTTGGAATGGCAGTGAACAAAACTATCATTTAGAAAATCAACACTCAATGCTGTTACTGTCGTTGTACCTGTACCTGATACAACTCTAAACCCCGTAGAAAATGTTTGAATAAATCCTTTTCCTGCAACATTTAAATTTGTTGCAGATGTATTACTTAAATATGTACTGGATTGAGCAGATAATGGGGCAAGAAAGTTAACAGCAGGTAAACCATTTGTTCCAATATTCATTGGTAGAGTACCCACAGCAGGATCTGCTCCAACATTATTACCACTCAATAAAAGACCACCAGTATAGATAATTTGGGATCTTAAACCACCGTTTTGAACGGTAAAACTATTTCCATCATTAGACATCTTAATAGCAGATGCACCCAGTACATTAGAAGCAAGGGATAAAGAATTTGCAGCAAGATACAAGTCATTAAAAGGCTGACCAATAGTACCTATAGAGAAAGCAGACGTTGCTGGTGTTATATTAGAGCCAAATAAAATAGCATTATTATTAGTAGAATAAATTTCATTACCACTAAAAGCTACATTACCAGTTCCAAGTAAAGATATTCTTCCCATATTAGTTATAAGATATAAATGTAGCAAAAACTGTTTTGAAAGTATTGCTAGATTTAATTGCTACTTCACTGGTATCACCAACTAATTTTAAATCAATAGATGTATTATTATCAATTGGTAAACCGATGGTCTTAGAAACATTTTTAACGTATATAGTTTCACCAGTATTATTTAAAATTGTTATCTCATTAGCAGGATTTGATGGGAGAGTTGTATAGGTAGAGTCATTAATAGCAGCACTCAATACGTCCCAATTAGTTACTAATGATTTTACATTTACACTTGTAACTGGATTTGTTATTGATACGGCATTAACTGGATTTATTGTAAAAACATTTAATGCACTATTTGTTACATATGCTAATTTCCCATTAACATCACCTATGGTAAATGAATCATAAACTGAATCAAAATTTTGAGTTAAAACTCTTAAAGCAGCAGCACTAAGACCAACCTGAACAACATTAGCATTTAAATCAGTTAATGGATCTGCTATATTAAAATCACCAATTACAACGTGTGATGATGATAATGTAACAGATAAATCACTAAAATTAGTGATATAAGATGCTTGAGCGAATAATGGAAAAGGTGCTCCCCCAACATTAAGCCAAGAATTATTATAAGCTACATTTGGATTGCTTGGTTGATTTATTAAATCATTTATTAGTACGACATTGGAATTATCCATTTATCATACTTACATTATTCAATGTCAGATTTATTAAACTTTATCAGGATTTTTAATAGCTAAAACCAATTCCTTCCAAGTTTTAAATTTATCGGTTGGTTCAGGTATTTCCCATCCAAAAAACCAAAATTTACCCTTTCTATATTGTGCAACTTCTATAATAGCCTTACCATCTTCTGTGGTATCATTAGCAGTTACAATATAGATTGATTCTTCATTTAGAGGATCGTTTGTTGTTGTATTATCTTGTTGTGACATATGTTATTCCGTTGAAAGCTGATAAATCTTTACCACCTGCATAGCTAATTGCACTTTGCAGAGCTTGTTTGATTTCATGCATTCTTTCTTTCAAACTTACATCTGCCATTTCAATTTGCAAATCAAAACCTTCAACATGAAGTTTTTGACCTTTAGCTGTTGCTGAAGCATTACCAAAATAATGCTTTTTACCATCTACAAAAGGTGCAGGAGAATCATTGCAAGAAGCAAACATTCCACCACTCATAACCATAGTAGCACCAGCTACCAATGCCTTTGAAATATCTCCATAATGCTTAGCACCTCCATCAGCGATGATAGGCTTTTTAGCAACATAAGAACAATCCAAAATGCAGGAGAACGAGGGTACATGGAATCCAGTTTGATACTTCGTAGAGCAAGCAGATCCTGTGCCAATTAAACATTTGGTAGCATCAGCACCCCAATCCTCCAAATCAACTGTTGCTTTTGGACTAGAGGTATTACCAACAATGAGAAATGCTTCAGGGAAAAGTTCTTTAATTTGTTCAATGCGATTTTTAACTTTAAGATGATGTCCATGAGCAACATCAATTGTGATATAATCTACAGTGAGTTTATCGTTAGCAATAGTTTTTAGTTCCAAAAGACTATCATCATTAACACCAGTTGAAATACTGATAACGTCCCAATTGTTATCATTTGCATTACGAACAAAAGGAACAGTAATTCCATTAAAACGATGCATCACATAAAAATAATGATTATCACTAAGCCATGATGCCCACTCCTCATTAATTACCGACATCATGTTTGATGGTATAATTGGCAGCTGGAATTTATATCTACCGAATTGTATGGTGGTATCTGCTTCGCTTCTAGAATTAAGTTCTGAGTATTTTGGAACCAGATATATGTCGTCGTAATATAGTGCTTCTTTCATCGTGAAATTACTTTAGCACAAATTATAAAAACGTCAAGTTATAATTTTCCTTCAAATATTTTTCCGTTAAGATTTATTCTATTAAATAGATTTGATACTGGGCTATCATTATAGTCTACAAGCAATGTAGGAATTCCCATCTGTTCTGCGAGTAAGCAAACGCCTATATCATCATCAACGTGAAACTGAACTTTTAAATCTTCAAACCAAGCATCTTTACTTTTAAATTCTGTACAGAAAATATTTTCTTTTGGAAAATCTACACCATACTTTTTTAAGATTTTTAAATTATTTGCAACACCTTTATCACCACTACCATTTATTGATTCAAAAGATATGATATATGTCTTTATACCTTTATCTAAACATCTTCTAAAGATATCAAATACTGGTCGATTCAAGTATGTTGATTTTTCAATATCGTAAGATTTGTGATGATAATGTCTTTCTATAATAGTTCCATGAAAATCAAAAGAAACTACCTTCTTATCATAAATACCTAAATCATCTATTTTCATTAGTAATACTTAATTCAACGACACCTAGATATTTATTATTTGGCTTTAAGACTTTAGCAATTAATTTTTTATCTTCGTGTTTGAATTTTATAATGTCACCATATTCTATTTGAATTTCATTCTGTGAATTCCAATCATCTAAATCCAAATAAAATTTAGACCCATCCTTTGTTATAAAATTCTCAATTCCTGACATGATGTTAAATTTTTACAAACCCAAAAATTATGTATAAAACAATAAAAATTAAATTATACACGAATATATTATAACCACTGATCAAATATACGAATATATCAATAAATGAAGAACCTAATAATAGGAGAGCTATGTATTTTGATTTTAACATTTAATGACATATATATTTACAAATTATCAAGCTCATTTTTAAGTTCTTCTTCAGTTTTTAGTCTATATGTGTCATCATCCATTTTTACAATAAACCCTTCTGCAAGTAGATACTGCAATTCACGCATAAGATCTTCAGTTGTAAATTCAACATTTTCGGTGGTTTCAACGGTTTGTTTTTTCTTTTTAGCCATAGATTTAAAACTTTAACACTTTTTACTTTTTAGTCAATGCAAAATTAATTTTATTTATAAGTATATAAATGGAAGGATTGAATGAAAAAATTTGGAGCAAAGATGGAACAGTTATTCCTATTGTGCGAGAAAAGCTTTTACGAATTGCAAAAAAGTTTTTAGATGATTTCATTACGCCTGTAAAGGTTAAAAATATATATCTTGTTGGGTCTTTAGCTTCTTATAAATGGACATCTATATCTGACATAGATGTTCACATAACTGTTGATATTAAAGAAAACCATTCTTATGAAAGTACAAATGATTACTTTGATTTGAAAAAAGATGTTTTCAATAAATCTCATAATATTTTTATCAAAGGTTATAAGGTTGAAATTAATATAAGAGAAGACGAAGCTGAGAGATCTGAATTTTATAAAGATAAACCAGTTTATGATTTGTATAATCAAGAATGGATAAATCTTCCAAATAAAAATACAAGAAATTTAAATGATCCTTTAGTTTTAGAACTTTCAAATTATTTTGAAACCAAGATTAAAAAATTAATAAAGGACAATGCATCACCAGAAGATTTTAAAGTTTTAAAAGCAACAATTAAAGCATTAAGAAAACAAGGATTAAAACATGATGGTGAATATTCTATAGGTAATCTTATATTTAAACACCTAAGAAATAGTGGTGCTAACAAACGATTGTTTGATTATAAAAACGATTTAGAAGATAAAGAACTATCTTTAGAAAAATTTGCTGATCGTTTTTAAAAGAAATTCGTGTGTTCAATGAAACACTTAAAACAATGTTTGTTGTAGATTCTCTCTACACTCTAGTCACGAATTAAATTGGAAGTGGGTAGGGGAATCGAACCCCTGCTCGTCCCTCATCTAGGGAACACAGATTATAAGTCTGTCGGTGCTTCCAGTTACACTAACCCACCAAATTTTTAAATATCTTCATCCTCCTCGTTTGGGGGATCAACTAGATCCTTAATCTCAGCAGTGAGTCTTTTAATCTCACTATTATAAGCCTTAGATGATGCTTTCTTTTTCTTTTGCATATCCTCCAACTCTTGGCAAAGTTGGAATACCTTTTCTTCCTTCGTGTTTCCTGTTTCTTGGGTTGTATTTTGTTGTGTCATAAATTTTTTAAAATGGTAGCTGTGGTCGGATTCGAACCGACACTGGAGCGATTTTAAGTCGCTTGTCTCTGCCGTTGGACTACACAGCCATATTGTTATGTATATACTCTAATTCAGATTAGAACGTATGTCAATATTTTTTTGTGAGCTTTCCCTTATTTTTTACAAAACCTTCAACTTTACCAGAAGGCTTGGGGAAATTATTAACAAACTTTTTCATGTTTGTTGGGCGAGGTTTAGATCCTTTTCCAGCCATATTATTTGTTATTGATGAAACGACCCTTCTTATCCCTTTTAAGGGGTTTCTTCTTAATTGATTTAAGACCAACAGAAGACTTTACATTCTTCTTGTAATTACTAACTGCTTCATTTAGATTCTTCTTAGCCTGTTTCTTTTTGACTTTCTTAGGCTTATTCTGAGAATGAATAATGGAGTTGCACTCATCAGGAGTAAGCTTAAATGAATTCTTATTAGCTTCCTCAATGTTTACAAGATGAAGACCTTCATTTGCAAGGAACTCCAAACGCTTAAGAACATAATGACCATTAAAGCAATGATCGGTTGTTGCTAGTGCAAGAATTTCTAGAAAAATATTATTGAGTTCGCTATCAGACCCATTATAATAATCAGCTTGAATATAATCCAATCCCAAAGTATTGAGCTTGTTAACAGAATCCAACCAATTGTAGAAACAAGAAACTTGATCTATCTTTTGAATTGGAACTACCTTGTTAATACCATTAATGAGATTGCAAACTAGCTTCTCAAGGGTTACTGGATTGTTGTCTTTATAAGTATCACTCATAGATACTATCTTAAGACAACCAACTGGAATTGCAAGTTTTTTTTTAAAAAAAATTAAAATTCTTTTCCTGCTTGCTCAGCATCATTCATGTGAGCTTCATTATATTTTGTTTTTAATTTTCCAATAATCTGTTCAGCAGCATGTTTTCCTGTGTCTTTTTGTGAAGGATTATATTGAGAATCATCTTTATAT
>Ga0208257_1000485_pt1 | contig 11324 bp, 10 predicted proteins | sample CryBogCBH10Sep07_FD_184610 | JGI IMG/M metagenome (GOLD analysis project Ga0208257, IMG submission 184610) | Freshwater microbial communities from Crystal Bog, Wisconsin, USA - CBH10Sep07 (SPAdes) | ecosystem: Environmental > Aquatic > Freshwater > Lake | place: Crystal Bog, Wisconsin, USA... | reverse complement strand
AAGATAATGTTGTTGAAATAAAATATATCATTTCTGCTCTTGTTAAATAACAATTAATAATAAATAATATTATGGCTAAAAATAAACTCACAACTTGTAGTTACTTTATAAAGCGTTTACGTGACAGTGGTTATGTAACAGATAAAGTTTATAGTGATTATTCTGATTCAGATCCTAGATCATGGACTGTAGTTGTTGACCCAAAAGTATCATCTGTTATGATTACTTGTTTCAACAATCACAATTATTTAGGTGAAGAATATTTTGAAATGCATGATGGTGGTCAGTTTATTCCAGAACATTTTAAGATTAAAACTTCTTCAATTGAAGTATTGATTGAATATCTTGTAAAATTTGGTATCAACAATAAATCTGATACATATACAAAAAAATAAAATTTGTTGTGAAGAAGAAAAATACAAATATACCTTCTCTTTCATCTGTTCAATCTCAAGCAATTAACATTGATACTTCAAATGCTATAACAAATGAAGAAATTCAAAAAAAAGTTTTTGATGCAATATCAAATCTTGAACTACAAAAAGGTATAGACAAATGGATGAAAGAAAGTAAGAAGGAAAATATTGTATCTATTAGAGATTTAAAGATCCTTAAAACCATGATATGTGAGTATTTAGATACTTTTATAATTTTTGGATATAATACAGACGGTGAAAGAATAATTTTACAAAATTTTAAAAATTCAAGAGATAGAGATGCTATTATGGAATTTTTAAAAACAATTTTTATAAAACAACAAAACGAGAATTTTTTAGATGATTAATTTATGAGCGATGTAACACCAGATCCAACATGTAAACCGTTTGAATTTAATCCTAGCCTCTTTCCGACAATGAGTGCAAAGATGTCTGGAAACTATGACCCTTATCCATTCTTATGCGAATTGATGCAAGCAGCTATTCAAGGAACAAATCAAAGTTCTTTACTTGTACCACCAACTGAATTTGATGTAACACCATTTTTTGCATATCAGGGATTAACTGCTGTTGGAGATCCAAGATTTACAGATGGTGATATAATTAAATCAGCATTTATAAAATATTTGCCAAGACTTATTGCTCAAATTGAAGTAAAACAGGCTGGAGGAACTCAAATTATTAATAATATAATTTGTGATAAAGATGGAAATCCAAAAGTTACGGCTCAATTGACTCCAATTTTAACTAGTATTGGAACTGGTGGTACTAATCTTTATGGTTATGATATTCCATCAGGATTAGATCCTAATGAACTTCTTACTCCATTACAGCCATTCGATATTATGGATCATGTTAATGGTTTTATTAAATCTCAATCAGAAAAAGCTGCTGATTTTTTTGTAGAATATTTGATTCGTTATTATCCTATTTCTGATTGGAATCCAACTTTAGTATCATATGAAGGTGCTCCATTATTTTATATACAAATGGATCACATCACCAATGGTCAAGTTGATGTTACTGTAATTTTAAGATATTATCCAGAAATGAAGGATTATCTTGCTAAACAATTAATTGATACTGGTTATCTACCACAAAATGCTTCAATCTCTAGTAGAGTAACTGGAACTTTTGATAGTCCAGCAGTTGCTAAATCTCTTCTTACACCAATTCCTGATTATGAGAAATTATTAAATGATGATAATGCTGCATTGAATAATAATATAAATTCTATAGATCAACATTCAGCATATTCTAATGAATTCTTTTATAGTAATAATTTTCAATTGTCTGCTATATTACCTCCAGAATTAGCTTCACTTTATAATACTGGTGTACAAGCTTTAAGCTCACTTATTAATAAATAATTTTTAAGTGTTATTAGGTGTTGTTTGAACATTAGTTGCTTGACTACTTTCAAGTGGTTGACCGTTATTACAAACATATTCCATAGAGAATGGGGGATTTGGTATAGGATTTCCATTCTCATCATATGGTGGATTTACTGGAACATAATCAAGCCCACCAAATGCATCAGTTCCATTAATATTAAATATTTCATTTCTAGCAGCTATACCTTGAGATACATTTGAATTTGGAACATTAATAAGTCCACCAGCACCACCAAGATAACACCCTAGGAATTGACCCTTTGGTCCAGGTGATGGGAACATACCTTCTTTTGGCGGTGTAGGAACAGCTGATGGTTGAGGTCTTGCAGCATTAAATTCAGAATGATGTATATGGTTTGTACTAACAAGAGCTTCAATTTCATGACCATGTGTTCCAGATATTAATGGACCATGAATGTGTGGTTGATTAAATATAGGCATAAAACCTGGTATAACAAATCCAGGTAAAGGAATTGGACCAAGCCAAGTTACAGTAAACATTGGATGCCATGCGCCAGGAACTGTAACATCATATGCAAAACATTGTCCAGTAGGAATAGCAGTATTTGCAACTGGTACTAAAAGTTTTGCACCATGAATTGCAGTAATTACCCAGTTCCAAAGAGTAGATATTAATAATTCAACGTCTAGTAAAGCTAAAACCTGACATGCTGCTCTTAACCCTATACCAATACTATCAACTACAGATCCTTGAAGACCATTAGGTAATGGATAAAGACTATTCCAAACATCAGTTGATGAATTATACAAACATGGATCTGACATTGTTGATGGAACTACAGCACTTCTTCCCTCAAAGTGTGGAGAAGCAACAGTTCCATCTGCCGTTACAGCACCTTTTGTTGATATATTTCCAGAAACAGATAAACCACCTTCAATGTGAACATTGTCTGATTTTATTACTACACATTCATTTTGACCACCAGCATTTTTACCACTAATAACAATACTTTTACCATTTAATTCCATATGATCTACGGTTGATATGGTTAGATTACTTTTATCGGTTGTAATTTCTAATGAACCTGCATGAATTTTACCTTCACCTTCACTTTTTAAATCTAATGAATTTGCAGCAACACCAAATCTTTCACCAACTATAAAATCTAAATTGCCCATATCAATAAATGGTTGACCTATGTGAAATTGTGGATCTGCTGGTGATTTTGAACCAAATACGTGACCTACTAAATCACCATTTTGATTTGGAACCAATACGCCAGGAAGTTGTCTAGCATGACCTGTACCATATGATGATTCTTTATTATAGCCTGGATTAAGACCAACAATATGAGTAACATCTCCAGCATGATGTATAACCGTAGCATTAGTTGCTTGTTTAGCTTGAGCAGCATTTAATGCATCGTTATTATCTTTAATCATTTGTTCACCAACTTTATTTGCAGCTGCATATTTTGCATCGTTAACTCTTATTAATCCATTTTTACAATCTGGATTACCACATGTAGATTTTCCAGTAGCTGCTAAATTTGTATTATCAAAAATAAATGGAGTTAACACCATGCTCAAAAGTTGCTGGAATTTCCAAATAGAAATTGGCATATACGGAGGCCATAAATGCCATGTTCTTATAGTTTGTACAACTCTACCAGCAATTTCATCTGCTTTCTTAGAAATCATTTTCTTACTACAAACTCGACATTTAACTTGTGATCCTTGAGCACTATTAAATGCTTGAACTCTTGCTGCTTGTATTTGATTTCTAATATCTTTCTTTTGTTTATCAGCATCTACAGCTTCTTGACTATGATCACCATGCTGAACAGTATGATCACCTTGATATAATGTATGATGATCGCCACCATGAACATGTTGTGAATTTCCTTTAACTGAAAAATGATAATCTGTTCCTACATCAATAGCAAAATCCGTTACACTTCTTAAGTAAGCCATTCCACCTTTTAAAGAAAAAAATGAATATCCTTCTTGTATTTTTACTTCAGATAAATCATAACCATTTTCTTCAATAGCATTAAATTCAAGACTTCCAACTGGAGTATGAATACTATTGTTTAAAATTTTTACTTTTTCATTATCAACATCTTGTGCCATATTTTTATTTAGTTATAATATTAGTTATTTCAAATTAAGGATTTGCATTATTAGGATTTATTAATCCTTCACCTGCTTTAATTGTAATAGTTGGGGTTTCACCTGTAGGTTGACCAGATGAAGATCCTCCAACATTACCACCATTAGGAGCACTTCCAGCAGTTGCAGTACCATCAGATGCATTTCCAGAAGTTGCTCCACCATTAGGAGCAGTTGGTGTCGGTTTTCCATCAGTATTATTGTTATTTTGATAGTCTATTCCAACTCTACTTTGAGTTGCCACCTGTTGACCAATCCCTTCAGTTACTGCACCAAAATAAACAGGTCTCATAACATCTCCACCATAAAAGAAAACCCAAACTTTAGCTCCAACTGTTGGTCTTGAAAATACTCCATTAGGTGAACCGTAATTTCCACCACCATGTGGTGTAGCTTTAAATCCAGATGCAACATCATTCCAATTACGAACAGGAGTAGGTGTTGTATCTGAAACATTTTGACCATCTGCTGAAATACCACTTGCTAAATTTTCTCTATTTTGATTAAATTTATCACTAGAATCTAAAGCAGCAATATTACTTTTAACAGTATTAGTATCTAAATTGATAGCATTCATAAAACTTGATTGACCATCGTTATATGTATCTCTTGGAGCATTAAATAATTTCCCAAAATTACTATAACGTGCGTCCATCATTGCTTGATTAGCAGTTGTTGGATCGTTACAATTATCTACCAAACTATTATATGTTGTTGGATCTGTTTTTGCTAAATAATTTGCAAGACCAACAGTTTGATTAGTCATTGAATCAGTATAACTAACACCAAAAGTTTTTGCGTTTTCTGCATTAAATTGAAATGGTCCATAATCACCACCTTGAGCCTGTGCTGCTGCTAAGTCTCCACCGTTACTATTATATATGTTTCTAACTGTAGAATTATTACCTACTTGATTATTTGAATTTTTATAAGCTTCCGTTGAAACATAAGCAATATTGTTATTTGTTATTGAACCAGTTGGAGAAACACCAGTTTCAGCAGCTGCAATACCATATAAAAATTTTGCCACACAATCTGGAACACTATCTAAAGATGTTGGTGGATTCTGTACAGCTGCGGAATTTGCAGTTGCTGGATCGCCATTTTTATTATTAAAAAGAGGTGATGGATTTGCCAATGCTTTTGCTTGTGCAGCAGCTTCACTCGCAGAGGTTTGATCTGCTTTATTTGGAATTGCCTGATAATTACCATTTCCGAGATTTCTAACAGGTCCAGAAGTACCTCCACCAAAAATTGGTATTGAAGATTCAGCCCAAGGTAAAACATCTTTAATATCATTTGCTAATGTTCCAGAAAATTCAAATGACTTAAAAGTTTTGTCTTTTTGATCTGCATTCCAATTAGCATATAATGTATTTGATAGATGAGGTATAAAAATTTTAACTCTACCTCTACTAAGTGGATCATTGTTATCAACAACAACACCTATATAATTTCCATAAACTGGCTTATAATTGAACATACTTATTCGTTTTTATTTTTTCCTGTGATACTATTAAACGTATTAGATATTCCTGTTCCCAAATTGTTAAAACCATTAGATATATCAGTTCCCAAATTCTGGAAACCAGTTCCAACTTGATTTAGCGAATCACCAAGAGCTTGTGCATCATTTTTAAGTTGAGTTGAAGTTTGGTTATATTGATCTTGGAATATTTGTGTAGCAATATCGCTAACACTTGCCTGTCCAACCAATGATTGGTAGTTAATTGGATGTCCATTTGCGTCTAAAGTATAACCTTGAGAATTAACATATTGATTTGGAGTTAATACAGGATTTAAATTCGGTAATTTTCCACCAAAATGCGTATAAATTGCAAGAGATTTTGAAATAATACTAGATAATGAACTATTCATTCCATGATTTGCACCATATTTGCTAATGATAGCACCAACTAAATTTCCTTGTAATGCCTGTAAAATATAACCATAACCATAATTGGTAAATTTTGAAGCTAAAAATCCATCTGGATTTGTTCCAATTTGATTTACCATATTTATTATATTTTTTACTTGTGGTGGCATTAAACTTTCTATTGCACCAAATGGATTAAAAATAAATTGACTACCGATATTTAAATAATTTTGAAATTCATTTAAATAATTTAAAAATCCAGAATTCATATTAAATAATGACCCAACAAATTCAATATCAGATATAAGTGCAACTATTGCTTCTAAAATTAAACATAAAAAGTTTAAATCGATAAGTGTATTTATATAACTTAAAATTTGTTGTTGCAACTGAGCAATCATACCAACAACCATTGCATAATATTTTTTAATAGTATTCATTGCTCCTTGATATAAATCATGAATCATGTCTTGAAATAATTCTATTGATTTTTGTATACCACCAACAATTTGCATTAATGAATTTTGATGATCTAATGGTAAAGATAACCAAGAATGTGTTCTAATCTTATTACAAAGATTTTCTATATTTTTAACTGCATCTGGATGGATATCATTTAAAAGTCTTTCAACTAAACTAGGTGTATGCTGTGCAGGACCAGTTATTGGACTTGATACTGTGTTTTGTGCATTTACAGCTTGAACTAATCCCTGAGATTTAATGTCATCGAACGCTCCTTTTTTACCTGCGGGTGTGTTGAGTATAAATGTTGAAGCATATGGATCAGTTTTTAATTTTAAAACTCTTTGTATAAATGCTTTATCCGCTACTGCTTTAGTTTGTTTTTGATTTATAAAAGCAACCATTACTTTTGCATCAAATCCATATACTAAAAAGTTTAAAAGAAGATAATATTGATTATCATTTTTTCTACAAACATGTTTATACAACCAAATTAATTGTGATTTATTTATTCCACCAGCCTTTAATAAAATACCTTCTAAATCTTCTGTTGATTTTGGTGTAAATGGAAAAGCTTTATATTTTGCTTGAGCAGCAGCAGCATCTGCTGCAACTTGTTTATTGACATCACTTTTACTAGGAGGTGCTGGATTAGATGCTGGATCTGGTGAAGATGTACCTTGTTGTGAAGTTGAACCTTGTTGCGAATCTGTTTTTTGATCATCAGTAGCATCAGCTGGACCACTAGAAGAAGGTGTATCTGTTGGTGAACCACTTGATGGTTGTGTTTGTTGATTATCATTATTACTTGGAGAACCACCTTTAGGAAAAGTTCCAATATAAATACTATCATTTAATGTAGTTACAACAAATCCAGAAGTTTGACTAGGATAACCAAAAATATTTGGATTATTAGGTAGAGTACCATCCTCTTTAAATAATCCAGCATTACTATCACCAATATAAGTTGCATCACTATATTGTCCACCGATAGCAGCAACAGTATTAGATCTTAAATGTGCAGGATCACTTGGTATCCAACCACCTACAGAATTTATATAACTTGAATCTAAAAATGTAATATTTTGATTACCAGTTGAATATGCAGCAGCTTGTACGGTATTATATGTTGAATAGTTATCAAGTGCTGGATTTGGTGGTATAACTACAATATTACTATATCCTTGGTTTATTCCATTTTGAATAATTTCATTTACATTACTGTATGTTTGATTAGGAGACAATTGACCAATATCATTAGTACCAACTGCTATAACTAGAGTGTTTGATGACGTTGTATAAGCAGTAGTTTGTTGTGGTGTAGGTGAAGGGGTTGCATCTGGTACAACCGTTCTAGGACTTGGTTGTGATGTTCCTTGATACTGTGATGCAGGTACTGCATTTGAAGTATTATCAGTTGCTGGTTGACCTGTATTTGGGTCATATCGAATTTCTAATGCCATATTTTATTTGATTTTTAAAATAGTTGTTCTATACTATACTTATGCCTCAAGTAATATTTTCATATCCATCCATAATTGGTATTTCTGGTGCTGCTCGTGCTGGAAAAGACACTTTATGTAGAGGATTAATCCGTGTTTTAGCAAAAAAAAGACAAAAAGCAGTTAGAAAATCAATTGCTGGTGATACAGTTAAAACTGATTTACAAGAACTTATAGAAAAAAAGTTTAAAATGGATTCTTTTACTGAAATTAATGAAGAAAAAGAATTTATGAGACCATTATTGGTTGAATATGGTAAGATGCAAAGAGCAAAAACCGAAGGAAGATATTTTATTGAACAATTTGAACCAGAACAAGATGTAATAAATATATTACCAGATATTAGATATGTAGAATACCCCAAAGATGAGGTATATTGGCTTAAAAATGAAGTAAATGGTTTTCTTATCTTCTTGGAAAGAGATGGAATATATGATGCTAATGATACCGAAAGAGTTAATAATTTTATTATTAAAGAAATGGCTGATTATAAGTTTAAATGGTCAAATTTAGATGAAAATGATGAAGAAGATAGGGCAAAAATAGATCAATATGCTCAAAATATATTGAGTTTTATGTATATATCTCAGGCTTCTAGAACTACCATTTCCCTAGAGGACATGTTGCAGCCCTCAAGTATGTCTTAATTGCCATATAACAACCACACTTTGTACATCTTTCTTGTGATTTATTAAAAGATGGACAAGTATTGCAAATATTTTTTCTTTTCTGAGCTTCTTCTTGTGTTAAATTTGCAGAATTTCCAACCGCAACTGTTTTTATAGTCTCAACAGCAGTAGTTGCTAAATTTTTTGCCATATCAATAACCGAAGGCATTTTTTCTTCTTGTTGTCTTGGTGGTCTTGTACTAGCTTGTTTTATTATATGTTTTTTTAATTCTTCTTTATTCATATTAGTAACCCTTTTCTTGAGCATTCCAGATTTTAGAATGTGAATCTACTTTAATCGCAACAATTTCATTCATATATTGTGATTCTGCCTGAGAGTAAAAATGATTAACTTTAACGATCAACCATTGACCTAAAAATCTATCATCAAACTGATTTATCTCACCATTAGCACTAATTCTATCAATGTAGATAAATTTTCCAGGCGTTCTTATTGATAATCCTTTAACTTGAAATGTTATTGCTTGATTTAAAAATAATGCATCTTGCATCATTTTTATTTGTGGTAAATTTTTTGGGAAAAATTCTTGAGCAGCAAAAGCAACACCTGTATTATAACCTTTAATTTTAGATTGATTAATTGTTAAAAGTAAATGAGCATCATTTGATTTATCACCTTTTGTAAAATTATATAAACCCAATTTACCAAATTGTTCTAGCTTTTGTCTAGCAGCAACTGGTGTATTATCTGTAAAAATTGCATTAAATGTACCACCTACAAAATCATAATAATATAATGGTAAATTTTCAATTCTATTATCATCAATAGCTGCCATAGGAGCAAATCTATAACTCGTAATTCTAGATGCTTCTGGACTCGTAAGATTTACAGAATAATTATCGGTATTTGGGTTTGCTCTATCGTATTTTGGTTTTGTCAAATCTACACCATCTTCAATATATAAATGTTCTATTTGATTTTGTGTTGATGTTTGAAATAAATTAGCAAGACTTACCAATTTAAATGTTTTATCATCACTACTTCTACCAAATCTTAAAAATACAGGACCATTTTCTTTTGATATGCAAAATCCTAAAACATAATCAAGGTCTTCTATTGCTTTTGATTTTGATGGTGAAGTATAAGATACACCATAATTAGGATCATTATTTGGACCAATATCCCAATTTTTAGTATCAATTGCTGCCATTGGTAATGTTGGTTTTGAAATTTTACCACCATATGTATATCCCACATTTAATATATCTGTTGGGGGTTGTCCTTTAAAAACTGGAGGATTTGAAGAAGCAGTTTTTAAAATATCTTGTATTGCAAAATTAGGAGTTGCTTTTAAATCAGTTTTTTGTGCTGGATGTGTAGTATTTAATTTTGAATAATATGTTGAATATTGTATATTTCTTTCACATAACATTTGATATCTTTCATCCCAAAAATAAAATCTTCTTAATTTTTTTTGGTTGTTTCCAACATCTATATCTTCATAATCATAGATGACAAAATCATAAGACATCTCCCATTTAGAAAAAGGTTGTTTAGGATTACCATCTTTATCTAAAGGAAAAAATCTAAGACTTAGTTTATTTCTACCATCAGATCTAAAAAGATATTTTCCAGTATTTTGTGGTTTTAACGGATCTATATTACTATAAGAACCTCTTTCTAAAATTTCAAAAGGATTACTAATTGTAATATATCCTTTAACTACCCAATCTAAAAGAGTTTCTTCAATAGAAAAAGAATCAATATTAAATGTTGGTATTTGAACTTCACTATAACCATCCAACCCATTATAGAGATATATTTCAATATAAAAAAGCTGTGTTCTTATCTGACCATAAAAACCTTTATTTTTATTTTTTAAATCAGGTAAATTTTGATTTGTACTACCAGTATTATTGTTATTACCAGATTGTGGTGTTGTTGGTAATCCTTGTGTATTTGCGTCAGCCATATTTAACAAGAAACTTTATTAACATCTCTCAATAGATTAACATTTAATTGATTAAATGAGAATGTTACATTACAATTTATTTCAGATGGATCTTGATTTGAATAATTTATCTCTCCTAAATTTGTAGGAAATACATTAGTATATTTAAATTCTACTATTTTATTATTATATTCATCTATTGAAAATAAAGAAAAATGTGAAACGTAATCAATAAGTGAATTAGTTAATAATGGTGGTGTCGATTTATTAAATGATGGATGTAATGGTGAAACTATAGGTGAGGATGATGTTTTAGAATCATTAAATAAATTAAGCCATTTCCAAAGAGTCCAATAGTTAGTATATCCATTATCAACTAAAAATCTTAAGGTTATAGGATTATATGCTGGTCTAGAAAAAGATGAAGTTTTATGTACTTGACCACCAAATGCAACAGAAATATCTGGAATGCTTACAGCTGGAACAGGTGATCCAAATACCGAGAACTGAATAGGATCTATTCTATAAGGTTTTTCTAAGACATTATCATACGTATTTTTTAAGGCTTTAGGTAATTCTAAAACCAATAAAAATTTATCATTTCTAGATCTGTTTAGTGGTGCTTGATTCATTTTAAAATAAAAGGCTAGGAAGATAACCTTCCCCTTCATACTTATCTGTAGTTTCTGGTTTAAGAGGTTTCATTACGGATAAATCATTTTTAGGAAGTGGACTAAAACCATCCCATTGTAGTAAAAAATTAGTAAAATCTGCACCTTCTTTGTCCATTTCTGGATTATTGCTTTCATCTAGTTTACCAACCCATGCAAATGGATTTGCAGCTACTGCACTTTTTTTATAAATTGAAACTTGACCTTGAAATATAGGACTTTTTTTAATTAAATCTGAATTATCTATAAGTGGTTTTACTTTTAATGG
>Ga0208257_1000484_pt1 | contig 11327 bp, 23 predicted proteins | sample CryBogCBH10Sep07_FD_184610 | JGI IMG/M metagenome (GOLD analysis project Ga0208257, IMG submission 184610) | Freshwater microbial communities from Crystal Bog, Wisconsin, USA - CBH10Sep07 (SPAdes) | ecosystem: Environmental > Aquatic > Freshwater > Lake | place: Crystal Bog, Wisconsin, USA... | reverse complement strand
ATATTATCTTCTAGAAAATCTGTGAACTTTTTAATTGCTTTTTCTCCTTTTCGTTTTCCGTACAGATAAAACGAAATTTTTACAAGGTATGAAAACACCTGTAAGAAAGAATAGCCAAGCACTAACCGCATGACAAGCAAAACAATGCCGTTCATTTCTGATTCTCTTGAGGTTTGTTTTCAACCACCAGGATTGGTCGTGGGAAGTCCCGAGTTCCGGTGGCTGTGAACAAGGCATCCCGTTCCGGCTCTTCACTCTGAGCAAGCTGGACGGCTTTCTGGTTAATCTTTTTGATCGTGTTCAAATCCCACATGTTTTTCTCCTTTGAAAGGACGTATTGTAAGGGAAATGGGGATGCCAGTCAATAGCATCCCCAGGAAAAATCAATTGGTTTCGTCATCGTCGATTTTCAGAAATCCACGATTGTAAGGATTTCGCACCATTTCATCGGTATTCTCAAGAAAACTTCCATCAATACCGACTAATGCACCGCTGAGAGTACATCGTCGAACTTCCAGAGTAACTGACATGCCACTTACAGGATCTTTCACCGCAAGATGGCAAACAAAGGTAGTCGGCTCGAAAACCAGTTCTGAATTGTCCATCTGAATTTCCTCTTGAGAAAGTGAAAGGTAACGCTGATATCATACACTAATTGTTGAGGGAGTCAAGCGATTTAATCACCAACTCACAATAATTCTGTAATCAGTTTTAATTTCATCATCATCATTGCAACCGAAATTAGATGAAGAGTATTCATACGATTCAATTTTAAAATTGTAGCCTAATTCTTCTAATTTTTTCTTTCTTAATGATCTTTTGTGATTCTATAAAATAAGGATGTCTAAAGCTATCTTTCTTGACTTCATAAACTGGATCATGACCACAAAGCAAAGGGATTGACCTTTCGCCCAGTTTAGCAGCAAATTCAATCCATCCTCCAATTTGATCAAGTCTTTGTCGAGTGACTTTTTCACTACCTTCAACTAATTCTCTTGCTTGATTTGCAGTGATGATCATCTGAATTTCCTCTTGAGAAAGTGAAAAAATTGAAAAGGACGTTGGAGTTTTGCGGCTATAGCAATCATCTTCCTCCAAAGCCCTGAAGGGAAGCCAGGGTAGGATGGTTCCCCCGTGACGGAGGAACAGAGGCATCCTGGATTGTGCTATGATTCCCTACACGTTTGCCGTCCAACGTTCTTTTCAACAGTAGCATTGTATACTAATTGTCTGGCATGTCAATGAAGATTTACCCTAAAACCATTTTTTCTTGCCAGCTTCTCAAGTTCTTCAAACTCAGAATATTTGCCAGGATTCATATTGTAAAAATCTTGAATTGTAACAAAAACGCAATCGCCTCTTGCAAGATCCATGAAAGAGACAGTTTTTGCTCTGATTCTCATACCTGAACAATTCAAGCCTAATTCTTCCATCTTTTGAAGAATAATCTTCTTGGCTTCGCTGGGCTTCATGATTGTCTCCTTTGAGAATGAAAACTGTCAACAACTATATCATACACTAAAACGTCATGAAGTCAAGACTTTTTTTCACTTAATGTCTCTGCCAATTTAATCAAATCGTCCAGCGCAATTTCGGAGAAGCCTACTTCTTTAAATCCCACAAGCCCAGAAACTCCCATTTCACCACTTGTAAGAACCCCATGATGAGTAAAGCCCAAAAATCCATTTTGCAACGATTGTGTAATTAAACCGCGAATTTTGCGTTTTTTAAATGTGAAAAAATTGTTATACTCATCAATGTGCTGGTCGATATACTTTTTAATACATCGAATGGTTTGGTTTCTTGACTTGACAACGGACTTCGTGGAGTTGATCATTTTGCGTTCCTGTTTGGAAATGGTAAAGGCAACAGAAGTATCATACGCTAATCAACAAAGAAGTCAAGACTTTTTTTTCATTTCTTTGCTGAGTTGTGCGATGAATTGATCTTGCAACAATTCAAGATCAAAGAGTTCCCAATATACTTTCCAAGTACGTTGTGGAACTTTGTAATCTTGAAGTAAATCTTGTGCTCTATCTTTCAACTTATTCCAAAGTTTTCTGTCTGCCATCACATCACCTTTACAGGTTTGCCATTCCTGTAAACTGTTTCATTGGGGTAAAGCCTACGAACCTCTTGGGCTGTAGCTCGAATTGTTTTGTGACTACCACCAGGAGAACAATAACCAATCACAGGACTGCCTACCGTGCCATTAGGACTATCAGACCAAAAAGCACGGTAAAAACCTGAAACCTCATTGTGATTATCTTCCCAGATCACAATAACCGCATCAATCGACTTGCCGTCACTGTAATGCACGATCATTGTTCTGACTCCAAAAAGAAATGGATTGCCTACAGTATTAGTGTAAGCAATCCATTAGTATTGTCAAGAAATTGCTTTTAGATATTTCTTTTCGCCGTACCTTTGAATGCGGATTTTCTTGACTTCCGCATTAGGTTCATTCTGGATTTGTTCAATTGTTTGTGTTTCTGGTCTCATGACAATTTGTTCGTCAACAGAAACTCTGTGAATATTCCAAAAACCCCAACCATCTGCAAAACAACAACTCATGCCAGATTCGTTGTGCAATTTGAGATTTTCATCAAGATGTTCTTCAACATAATTTCTACTAACATAAACCCCAAACCCATACCTTCCCACATTTGTTTCACATTAGCTATGATTTGATCATCAGGTTGAGAAACCGTCATTAAATCATGCCATTTTTGTTTGAATGCCGAAAACAATACCAATTCTTCTTCAGTCAACTCACGTTCAACACCATTGTAAATGATAATCATCAGAACCTCCGAAAAAGAAAGTAGTGAAAGCCTTCGGTAATTGTAACGCAACTAGATCAAAACGTCAACGGTGAATTGTCCTGGAAAAAATTTTTCTAATTCTTCATTAGCAATTCCTGGGATGCTTATTACATCATCGCTAATGATGCTATCAAGCATTCTGTTCAAAATTTGACGTTCTATTTGTTTTACGATTTGTTTTTCTAAATCACCATTCCCAAAATGTAATAAGATAACTAAATTGTGGTAACTTCGATGAAATTGAATCATTTTCAAGCTCCAGTTCAAAAAACTGAAAAAAACTTCAACAGTGAATTGATTAAGGAAAAAGTTTTCCTAACTCTGCATTAGCAATTGTTGGGATGCCTATTACATCATCGCCAATGATATTTTTAAGTATCTTGTTCCAAATCTGACATTCTACTTGATCTATGATCTGTATGTCTAACACATTGTCAAAATGCAGTAAGTTATCTAAGCTGTCGTAACTTCGGTTCATGGTAGCCTCAAGGGAAATGTGGTTATTGTTTGAGTTTTCTTAATGCTACTTTCAATTGACTTTCAATCACAGCATGTGGCAACCTAAATCTAATTTCCACGTTTGGTAAATACCAAATCCCACGAGTTACTAGATCATTTAGTTTGTAATGCGTTTTATTTGTAATCAAGTAGTCCAAACGTCCTCGTATTTTTTTAGACATGGATCTTGCCTCAAAGAAGTCAAGGCGGGTTTGCAGTCCCCGCCCATTGTAACTCACTTGTCAAGAGCATCTATAACGGTATTCATCTCACGCACAACAGCCGACAACACCTTTTGTGCTGTAACTAACTGGGTTTTATCATCAAGATCGGGATTGAATGTTTCGCAAAGTTCATTGACAATAAACCACCCAAGATAATCACCGCGATTATCATTGACAGGTTTTTGCGTTAATGAATCAAACTGCATTTCAAGCGTGTCATCGTTGTAGTTTTTGCTGGCGATGGCGATCAATTCATTCAAAGTCATGTCAACCTCTGACAAAAGGGGAAAGTAAGTCACACGAGTATAATACACTAATCAGAAAAGAAGTCAAATAAAAAGGGAAGGTATTTCTACCTTCCCTTCTAAATTAATCACTTGTCAATAGCCTTGCTCATCCCAACGATGATTCCCAAGAGATAACTCTGAAAGTCATAGGTGAAATCAGCAGCACCAGTAATGTAGTGGGTCATTTCCTCAAGAGCAGTCATCAACAGATCCTTGCTGAGACTGTTCCACTCCAACAACACACTGCTATCGGCAACCGTATCCTCGTTGATGTAAATCACCCCGGCACGATAGAATCCCTTGACCTGAACACCACCCTCATCAATCAACTGCCGGAAACACTTGACTTCCGGCATCGGCTTGTTGTTGGTCGTGTAATAGGTCGAACAAATATCCCACGCCCATTCACAAGCTGCAACGGCATCAGGAAGAGCATCAACGATTGTTCGACCCGCACGATCATCAGCAGTCAAAACCTTGCTAGGAGTCATGATGCCGTACTTCTCAGCAGCATCAATAAAACTCTGCGGAGCATTGATTACTCGATAACCCTTGCGTGCTGCCATCTTGCCGCCTTCTGGCGTGCTGATAACAGCATTAGAGCCTGCAACCAGTTCAAATGCTTCCTTCCACTTTTCTTGCTGGGCAAGATTGGTAGAAGCACGTTCCAAACCGTAAGTCTGAAAACCATGTTCCCAGACCTGATTACCTTCGACAAAACTTTGCCAAATTTTAGCAAGAACAGGAACATCTGCATTGGCAATTGCAACCGCAGCAGCATGTTGAACATTCCAATCGTCAACCGTTCGAGACTCGTTCAGTTCCAAGCCTTCCAAATTATAATCGAAAAGACTATTAGTATTGGTTGACATGAACTCACGAACCCTAACACCACGACGATAAATTACCGCTGACTTGCGACCATTAATGTTACGATCCCTCTTGGGAAGAACCGTAGTATTAAGGGATTCAGGCTCAGAGAAGTGAAGAAACCACTTGCCGATATTGTTGTAGAATTCAAAGACTTCACTGGTGAGTTCAACAAAAATCCTGGTGGTTCCCGCCTTGGCTCGAACCTGATTTTCGTTGACAACTTCAATCGTCACATTCTTGTAGTCAGTTGCCGTCTTACGATACTCATTAAGAGCATCGCCAACGGTCTCTTTGTCATAGTAGCTAGACTCATCATCAAAGTTAATAGGATTGTCTTTAAGATACTGATCTTCAAACGCCACTTCACCTTCTTCAATAGCTCGGTCTAGAGCGTTTGAGACGAACTCACGAAGGGCGAGCTTGATATCGGTCCAGTCAGTGGCACCGTGCTCTAGAACGAATCCTAGATCCTCTGAAGACGAACGTGAAGTACCATCCCGATCCTTGCCACTGAACTTGACGAATACTCTGTTCCAAGTGTTGGTACGAATGCCATCGTAAACAGTTTGTTCACGAGTACCAAAATCCATGCGTAACGTACCAGCAAAAATGACAGGCTTGATGTTATGACGAAGACAGACGGCAATACCTTGCTTATTTCCGGTGCCGAATTTTCCAATCACGTTGCTATTGTTGCCGCCACGCTTGGTAGAAGCACCAAGAAGAGTGAAAGCCTCTTCGGGTGCCTCACCAGGATTCTCAATCTTCAGGTAAGCAGGCATTGGTTTCCTTTCGAGAAAGGGTTGGAAAGTTGTGACAAAGGTTAGTATAGCCGATAAAACCTTAGCGTCAACAAAATTCTGAAAGAAAATCTTGTTGACGCTAAGGTTTCAATTACATCAAGGAAATAAGATCCGGATCTGTAATTCGCTCTTGCATGATTTCTTTATCACCGATATCTCTTGCCCAACGATAAGCATCATAGCCAGTAACACGATCCCTCATGATTTTCCTATCACCAATTTCCAATGCCCAAGTATAAGCATCATGAGAATCCGTAATTTTATCCCTCATGGTTTTCCTGTCGCCAATTTCCAATGCCCAAACTAAAGCAGCATTAGACTGATTAATTCTATTTCTCATGATTTTCCTGTCGCCAATATTCTTTGCCCAAAGATAAGCATCATAACCAGTAACACGATCCCTCATGATTTCCTTGTCACCAATAGTTTTTGCCCAATTGTAGGCAGACTCAGAATTTTTAATTTTACCCCTCATGATTTTCCTGTCACCGATATCTCTTGCCCAAAGATAAGCATCATGAGAATCCATAATTCTTTCTCGCATGATATCAACGTCACCAATATCTCTTGCCCAACAATAAGCAACATAACCAGCAACACGATCCCTCATGATTTCCTTGTCGCCAAAATCCAATGCCCAAATATAAGCATAATAATTAGTAACATGATCCTTCATGATTTCCTTGTCGCCAATAGTTTTTGCCCAATTGTATGCGCTTTCTGAATCTTTTGCCATCTGAGTAGCAAATTTACTTAATCCCTTTTTTCTTCCACGATAAAGAATTTTACCTGTACGAAACTTACACTTGTGTGAGTCGATTGTAACAATATCATTTTCTTCAGCTTCAATGACAAGCCAATCTGTTCCTACCAAAAGATTCCAGTCTCCAATACCATTTAACAGACCATGTAATCCTTTACCACATAATGGTTCAGGATGCCAATCTAGAGCAGTAACCGTATCGCCTTTCTTCCCGTAAACAAAACCATTACGAGAAGAACCGTCTTTGTTGCATTTGCGAAGAATCAGAGGCATTGGTTTCTCTTTCTAGAAAAGGGTCAAGAACTCGTAACAAAGGTTAGTATAGCCGATGAAAGGTTAGTGTCAACTAGATTATGAAAGAAAATCTTGTTGACACTAATTTTTGATTAGTGGTAAATCTTTATTGAAAATAGATAACCAGAAGGGATCTGTGATTCTGCTTCTCATAATTTCAACATCACCAATTTCCATTGCCCAACAATAGGCATACTCTGAATCTGTAATTCTTTCTCGCATGATTTCGACATCACCAATATCCATTGCCCAAAATAAAGCGTTCTTTGAATCAACAACACGATCACGCATGATATCAACATCACCGATATCTCTTGCCCAAAGATAAGCATCATGAGAATCCATAATTCTTTCTCGCATGATATCAACGTCACCAATATCTCTTGCCCAGAGATAAGCATGATAAGGATCAAGGTTTCGATGAATCATAACATCCCTATCACCAATTTCCATTGCCCACTTATAAACCGGATAAGGATCAACTACACGATCCCTCATGATTTCCTTGTCACCAATAGTTTTTGCCCAGAGATAAGCCCAAAGAGAATCGGTAATCTTTTCTCGCATAACATCTCTATCGCCAATTTCTAGTGCCCATCTATAGGCAGCACGAGAATTAGTGATACGATTCCTCATGATTTCCTTGTCACCAATATTCTTTGCCCAACAAAAGGCGTAGTGATCAGTAACATGATTTCGCATGATTTCTTTATCACCAATTTCCATTGCCCAATAATAGGCACATTTTGAATCTGCGATACAATCCCTCATGATTTCCTTGTCACCAATATTCTTTGCCCAATCGTATGCTGCTTGTGAATTTTTCACCATTTGAGAAGCAAATTTACTCAAACCTTCCTTATTACCTCGATAAAGAATTTCTCCCATTCTAAACTTACACTTGTTACCATCAATATCAACGATGTCATTTTCTTCAGCTTCAATATCTTCAAGTGATTCATGATGTCCATTTGAGCAAAAAACCTCATCCCCTAAAAAGGATGAGGTTTTTTTGTTTATCAAAGATAGAAAATATTTTTGAAGAGGGGTTGACAATATTTCTCTGTGACATATGATGTGGCTGTTACGGATGAGTTGTCGATCTTTATCCTCATTAGGAGCGAAATGTCTCATGAATGTCTCAAAGATCAGTCCTGAAGTGCGAGATGAACTGGATCTGAAGCCTCTTTCGGTCAAGAATGTATCATCATCGCAGGTCTTTAAGATCATTGCCGATGGTTCTGAAGAAAGTCTTCATACTGATTTCAAGCTGCCAACTGAGCAATATGGCGTATACACGGTCCTGATGCGGGACTTTATCTACGCCATGATGACCTTTCAGGTTCATGGTTTTGAGGATAACCGTGGCGGTCATGGAATTCGACATCCGAAGATTGATCCTGAACGTGTGAGGTTCATTACCAATAACTTCCATGTGCCGTCCTTTGGTCAGGTGTGTTATGGATTGAATCCCAAGACCGGGCGAATGGAAATTGCCGATGGTCATAACCGTAGTCAAGGCGGTTTCAATTGCTACACTCAAGGGAAAATGACTGAAGAGCAATTGAACAGTAAAATCTCGATTCAATTTGTTGAAGACTTTCTGACAGTGTACCACAATGCGGGTCGTGCAAAGCCGCATTCAACCTCTGACAGACTCAAAAACAAGCACACCGTTTTCGGTGCCATCATTAATCAAGACCTCATGAGCAAGTTATCTCCAATGGCTGCTGAGTGGTTGACTGGTCGATCTAAGGTGACAAGTGTGCTGAGGGATCTTCTGTACGGTTCAGAAACTGTGACTAACCCTGAAGAATGGAGTGTTAAAAACGTTTACACTCGTGGCGGCAATGCGTTTCTCAGAGAGCTTGAACGTATGCCTGCTGGTTATTGGAAAGTCAGTGATCCGAATCTTCAGCGTGTTGCACATGCAATCAATTCTTATGTGCAAGTAATTTGCATTTACAAAGCACATGAGAGCAAGAAGGTTGTTAAGATTCTTGATAACATCACCGGAAGTGGCGGATTCTTTTTCTTTTACGTTTTTGATCAGTTGTCTTCCAGACCAAGGCTGAACAATATTGCCGAACTTGCTGAAAAGATGGGAGATGAGTATCGCAGTCTGGAAGACGGTGCTACTGCTTTTTTGCGAGGTGATAAGCACACTTACAACAATCGACTTGAGGATCTTTATGATCTTTTGACATAAGATTCTAAAAAAAAGTCTTGACAACTTTGATGACTAGCTTAAGATGTCTTAGGCTAGTCATTTTTTCATTGGAGACGATCATGATTGAGGTTGGTCAAGGCGGCACATACTGCATTGGTGGTGACCGTTATCCCATAACAGTTGTAAAAGTCATTAGTCAAAGGCGATTAGTTGTTAGAACTGATAGTTGCGATAATCCAAATTATTATCGTACTGTTACGCTCAGAAAAGATGGTTATTTTCGAGAAGTGGGTAAAAATGTAGGGTTCTATAGTTTAGGCAAGAAAGTCTCTTATCTTTCACCGGAATTCTGAAAATAGTTCTTGCAATTTACCACACACTAGGCTAAAACATAAGTCTAGTGTGTTTTTTGATTTTAAAAGGGGTGGAGTATCATGAGTCAGAAACAGCTTATCTTTTTTGGACCTAATCATTCCAACAAAACCGCACCAACTCATGAAGAGAAGTTGTGGGCGATTAACAGGAGCAATCCTAAAGCCCCATTCAGCAAATTTATCGGCAACGATAAAGCATTCTCTAAAATTCAAACAGCAGCATACACTGCTCTAGGTCGTCACAACCATTTGATGCGAGAACTTTCTTTTGGTTTGTATGGACCAGCCAGTGCAGGCAAGACTACGCTTGCACGTTTGTATGCTGATACGGTTGGTCTTCCTTTTGTGGAATTGTCACCGAAAGCATTCAAGACGATTGAGGGTATGTTCCAGATCATCAAGCAAACACTGGAATCCTTTGTTGTAAAGAAAGAGAATGCTAATTTGCATTTGGTTGAGATCAAACCAAAGCATTACAAGCTACCACCTTGTGTGCTCTTGATTGATGAAGTTCATGCTTTATCAAATACGATTGTTCAAGGGTTGCTTAAGGCTACGGAATACGATGACAGTACACTTGCGACTGAAACAGGTCGTGTAGTTAATACTGAATGTGTTACGTGGATGATTGCAACAACTGATGAGGGATCATTGTTTGATGCCTTTCGAACACGTTTTAGTCCAGTGGTTCTCAAGCCATTGAATAAAGCAGAAATTTCCAAGTGTGTCAAGATTGCTCATCCTGATTTTGAGGATGCAATTTGTGATCTTGTGGCTCATTACAATAGCCGCATTCCACGAAAGGCGTTGGAGTTTGCTCGGCTAATGAAGATGACACATGAGATGACAAGGGAGTCATGGGACGTAATTGCTCAAAATGTTGCATACAATGAAGGCATTGATGAGTTTGGGATGCCAGAGTTGCATTTGCAAATTTTGCGTCATTTGAAGTCTGGACCTATTGCAAGAAATCGTATTTCGATTTTGGTTGGCAGGCGGGATGAAGAGATTCAGAATTATGTGATGCCTTTGCTGCTCACTGAGACTGATGATCAGCCTGCTCTTGTCAAGGTGACCCAAAAGGGTTATGCGTTGTTAGAGGCAGGAATGCGTGAGCTATTAAAGAGAGAGATTATTCTTGACGAAGATGTAGCGTAGTGTATGATATTGTTGTACAACTTTCACATGGAGAATGAAATGGCACGAAAAGTCAAATTGTACCGTAATAAGGATAAACCAATGAAGGTTTGTCCTCATTGTGGATCATCTGTTACTGATAAAGACTCAGTTGATATTGAAGCAAGGATTGCAGGAAATTTGATTGAGGTCAAAACGATGATAAACTCGGAAGGATTTCTTCTCGATGTTGACAACGTGGTAGCCAATGGTTATCCTGTTAATGCTTTTTGCGGTGATTGTTGCTATTCTCTTGAAGGTTATAGTTTTTCACAAACTCAATTGAGGTAATGATGACAAAAGAAGTTGCGGTTGCTGGTTATGGCGACAATGGTGCGGTCATTAGGTTTTTTGTAGTTCATGGAAGCGAGGAGCAATTTGAAAAAGATCAGCATTTTGAAGAAGTAGTCAACGAAATGGAAACTGAAGGTTTTCAGGGTCCATTCTGGACTTGTTCTGAGAACGAACCGGCATGGGTCTTTTTCAACTTGCGAGGTGTTCCTTTCGATTCACTTTTAATGTGAGAAATTCATGCGTTACAAAATGGTTTACAATCGTTATCATCTTGCACATCTTTGTCAATGTGATTCTCATCAAAAGGTTTATACAAACGATGAGATTGTATCTGAACATCCAAAAACAATTGATGAGCATTCTAAAGCACTGATGTTACTCAACAATCAAATGCCATGTTGGGTTTATTCACTAAAGAATTTTTTTCCAGATTATAGTTGACGATATCATTTCAGCGGCTATACTTGATTATGTGGAAACGAATTCTTCACAAGTGAGGCGAACATGACCAAGAAGAAGTTCAGTGAATCCAAGCTGGAAAACTTGCTGTACCAATTTCTGGATTGGTACAAGTACAAGAAGCGGGTCAACATGAACGTCAGAACTTTTGAAGCGGCAATGGTTCTGAGTGATGACAAGGGTTTGGTTGTTCGTGTAGGCGACGATACCTACCAAATCACCATTGTCAAGGTTAGTTGATTAGAGTTTTTTCATCACTTTCTCAGGAGAAAAAGAAATGTTGCCTC
>Ga0208257_1000482_pt1 | contig 11356 bp, 12 predicted proteins | sample CryBogCBH10Sep07_FD_184610 | JGI IMG/M metagenome (GOLD analysis project Ga0208257, IMG submission 184610) | Freshwater microbial communities from Crystal Bog, Wisconsin, USA - CBH10Sep07 (SPAdes) | ecosystem: Environmental > Aquatic > Freshwater > Lake | place: Crystal Bog, Wisconsin, USA... | reverse complement strand
GCGTGAAGCCCGGCGCACTTGGCGGAGACGACGCATACGAAACCATCACCGAACAGAGCTTCCCGGGCAAGTGGAAGATCATCATGTACTATCCCAAGGACTTTACCTTCGTATGTCCAACGGAAATCGTGGCCTATGACAAGCTGAACAGCGATTTTGCTGACCGCGACGCTGTGTTGCTCACTGGCAGCACTGACAACGAGTTCTGCAAGATCGCATGGCGCAACGCACACGACGACCTCAAGAAGACCACCAGCTGGAGTTTTGCTGACACTCGCCGCGACGAGCTTGGGCTCGCGCAGCAGCTAGGCATCTTCTTCCAAGGTGCAGGTGCTGCTCTCCGCGCTACGTTCATCGTTGATCCGGACAACGTAATCCAGCATGTCACGGTCAACAATCTCGATGTTGGACGCAATGCCGACGAGGCGCTGCGAGTGCTTGACGCACTGCAGACCGGCGAGCTCTGCGCTTGCAACCGTGCAGTAGGCGGAGAAACTCTATGAGCTGGGTAGACACGGTAAAGGAACACATCCCAGACTGGGCCAAGGACACCAAGCTGAACCTGGATGCTGTGATCAATCGCAGCACCTTGGATCCCGTGGAAGCACAGGGCTGCGCACTCGCAGCCGCTGTGACCACTGCCAACCAACGCTTGATCAAGGCCATACAGTTTGATGACGAGACTGAGATGACAGCTGCCAAGACGGCTGCTGCCATCATGGCACAGAATAACGTATGGTATCCCTACTTGGAAATGGCAGATGATGCCAACCTCAAGGGCTTGCCAGCACAGCTGCGCATGAATGCCATCGCGAGCCACGGTGGCACCACCAAAGCTCGCTTTGAAGCCTATAGTTTAGCAGCTAGCATCGTAGGCAAGTGCCACTTCTGCGTGAAGGCACATTATGAGACTCTGCGCAAAGAAGGCTATACTGTAGAGCAGCTGCGAGACATAGGTCGCATTGCAGCAGTGATCAATTCAGTCAGCAAACTAGGTTAAAGGAACTACAAAATGGAATTCAAAGACGTAATCAACACACGCCGCAGCTTGCGTGATTTTGACAACAGCGTGGAGATCAACGACACTGATCTCAACTACATCATTGACGCTGCTCGCAAGACTCCCACCAGCTTCAACATACAGAACTGGCGCTTCGTGGCCATCCGCGATCGCGGTATCAAGGAGAAGATCAAGCGTGCGGCATGGGACCAGGCTCAAGTTGGCGTCAACTCAGTGCTGATCGCAGTCTGCGCTGATCTCACAGCATGGAACGACAATCCAGAGCGTTACTGGGCTGCCAACGGCGAGGACACGGCCAAGCACATGGCTGGCATGACCGTGGGGTTCTACAAGGACCGCCCAGAAGTTCAGCGAGACGAAGCCATGCGCAGCGTGGGCATGTCAGCTACGGCCATCATGTTGGCAGCCACTGACCTCGGTTATCAGTGCAGCCCAATGATCGGTTTTGATCCGGCTGCTACCGCTACTGCTATCAACGCTCCAGAGAACGTGGTAATTGGCATGCTTATTGCTATTGGCAAGAGTGCTAGCCAACCATATCCCAAGACTGAACTACCTCGCGAGAGCGTTCTGATCTATGACTTCTTCCCAGCCTGATAGGCGCGATTGGGATTTCAATAGAAGCTTTAGCCTGTGGCATGGGGACGTAAGACCTCAGCCACAGGATCTACCTCATGTGATATCATTCAGAGTAGCACTTTTAACGGACAGCACGATTCCTGGCTTACCGCATGAATACGTGGCCTGGTGCGAACAAAACTGCAAGGAACCTTGGGCATGGTGGTTTGATGCGTTCACCAGCTACATGGGCTTTGCCAGCGAATCAGAACTCATACAGTTCAAGTTGAGCTGCCTATAAATATCGCATGCGCATACAAACACTCCTAGAATATGACAGAGCACGAGCCATACAGGCCCTGGGTCCTAACCTATGGAAAGCCATGCTCAAGGATCAGCAAGGTCTGACCATGCTGGCCTTGGATGAGCTGGAGGCATATGGTGAGAAATATGCGGACTCACCGCGCGGTAAGATCATCAAGCAGGTGTTTGCCGATCCTCAGCGCCAGGCCATCTATGCCGACAATGCTATGACAGCTATCGAGGATGCAGATCCCAGCACCAACAAGAAATACACGCAATGGATGGCTCGCCAGTTCATGAATGGCAGCGAAACCAAGCTGGAAGACGTGACTTCAACACTGGCTGACTACGTTGACAAGTTTAACAGGCTGAACCTCAAGCGCAAGCTGCCACCAGGCGAGAACGACATCAATCGCTACAAGACTGCTGGTGCGCTGTATACTGCGATGGATCGCTATGATGATCCAGTTGACGACGGTGATCAAGGCAAAGCTGACAAGGTATATGAGGACGGTGATGTCAAGGTAGTCGTACCCAGGGACCAGGCAGCTGCCTGTGCCTATGGTCGCCAGACGCGCTGGTGCACTGCTGCTACCAAGGGCCAGAACTATTTTGAGCAATACAACAAGGATGGTCCTCTGTACATACTGCTGCCCAAGGAACCAGACACTCCTGGCGAGAAGTATCAGCTGCACTTCCAATCAGGCAGCTACATGGACCGGGACGATGATCCTGTGGACATCGGTGATCTGCTCACGGATCGCTTCCCCAAGCTGGGCGAGTGGTTCCTCAGCAATCCCGACACAGCTGATGATCTCAAGGATGAAGTGGCATTTGCCAGCGACGAGCTGCTGCAGAAGATCAGCGATGACATCTGGAGCATCGTGCAGGATGTGGTCATGGACGACTACAGCCAATGGGAGAGCAGCGACGACGGCTTCTATGATTGGCTGCGCGAAGAAGGCTATGTGGATGAGGACGGCGACATAGACTGGGACCGGGCACCGCCCTATGAGAAATACAATCCAGATGCCATGCGTTGGATCACTGATGTTGAGGAGTTTGCCCATCTCAGGCCCAACCAACTGAGGCGTGCTGCAATGGATGCCTATTACAGCGGAGATCGAGATGATCGCAGCGTGTACAATCTCGAGAGCGCTATTGCCTGGAACCTGCGTGAGAAGATGAAGCACGATGACTTGAGTGGTGAGGGAGTGGCTAACTGGATAGACAAGAACATTATCATCAAGCGCACCGCAGATGGTCCAAAAGTGGAAAAAGTGGTGCGCAGAGCACAGCCATGATGCTGCGATGGTTGGACAGCTTCATGATCGAGCTACACTATCTTATATCTTGTGTGAGGCGCTCAGCCTAGCATAAACTATGTGATAGGAGAACTATCACATGCTCGCAGGCACGTTCAAGGACCTAGACCGCGGTCTTCTCATCAAGCTGGTCATCATCCAATCACTGCTGATAACCATCAGCAATTACCTAGCTCATTACAAGTTCAACATCACAGGTTTCCCCTTGGCATACTCAGTTTGGTGCACACCTGCTTTCATGGTGGTCACTGACCTGATCACTCGCTTGAGTGGCAAGCAGCTGGCACGAGCAGTGCTCATAGCCACGCTGATCCCAGGTATCATTGGCACAGCTCTGGGCGCTTGGATATACGGCAGCGGATTGGTTGATGGTGCACGCCTCACGCTGGCCAGTGCTGTGTGCTATCTCATACCCATGCTGTTGGACGTGTATGTGTTCAGTTGGATACGCGAAAGGATCACAGCTTGGTTCGTGGCGCCAACTGTAAGTGGCATCATAACCACTGTTTTCATGACCTATCTGTTCTGGGGCGCAGCGTTCGCAGGTGGCACTGATCCATTCCTCAGCGAAAATTGGTACATACTGGCCACGAATCAAATCATAATCAAGAACGTGCTTAACCTAGTGTTCCTGTTACCGCTGTATGGCATGCTCTTGGCTTACCTCACACGCAAGGTGCAAGCTGCTCATGCAGGAGTATAACGAGTTGTGGGATAGGTACAGCAAGAACTGGGACCTGCTGAAAGCTCCCATGCGCCCCACGCAGGCAGTGATCGACCTATTGGTCAGAGAAATTGGCCAGGGGCACATACTGCAGTTGGGCTGCACGCCTGAGATACATGCAGCATTTGACAACATAACCGCAGTGGACAAGGATCCAAACATGATCAGCACTGTGTGGCCTGGTGATACTGGCACCAAGCGTGTGATGCAGGCAGAGTGGGAAGAGATGTCATGGAGCAGCAACATCTTTGATGGCATAGTCAGCGACTGCGGTGTGGTCATGCTCAGCACTCTAGAACGCCAGCGTGCGTTCCTGGCCAAGTGCTACGATTGGTTGGTACCAGGCGGAACTTATGCGCAGCGATACTTTGAACGCCCTACTGACAACATCACGCTGGATGAGCTTCTAGCTGACATGAGTGGTCCAGCTCGCATAAACTTCCATGCGTTCAAGTGGAAGATGGGCATGTACATCGCAGGTCAACATGGTGCTACCACGCCCAGCAAGCGCATACTGGAACTGTTCCGCGAGATCAGTGGAGATAGAGAAGAGTTGTGTGATCGCACAGGTTGGCCCAGTACTCACGTGCACACGGTAGACTTCTACGAGACCAGTGGTCAGATAGTGACCTTTGCCAACCGTGAAGAATATCTCAGCACCATACCTGCTGATGCTATAGACGTGGAATTCCTCTACACCACTGACTATGATTTTGCTGAGCGCTGTCCCATCATGTGTTGGAGGAAACCACTGTGAACCTAGAAGGCGTTGTGTGGCCGAGGATGTATCAGGGCCCCCACCTGGTGCTGATGGCATTGTTAGCAGAGCTGGATCGAACCATGTGGCTTGATAACAAAGAAATAGAAACAGAACAGTTCAAGCAGCTCAATCTACTGCTGGCACATCACATGGGACATACACCCAGCTTTGCTGCTCGCATGCTGGCTGCGGGTTTGACAGTCAAGGACATCACTGATCGTGATAGCCTGCGCAAGCTGCCTCCGCTGACACGCTTGGACATACAGCGTGCCGGCGATGAATTCTATAGCAAACACGTTCCGCAGAGCCACGGCACACCTGGCGAGACACGCACCAGTGGCAGCACAGGTGAACCCGTGAGGATACGCAAGACACAGATTGACGCGCTGTATTGGACCGCACATGCTATCAGAGATCATCTGTGGTCGCGGCGTGACTTTCGTCACAAGCTGCTTAGCATTCGTGCTGACATATTCAAGTACAGCGAATCGCCCAACTGGGGACAGCCCATAGCTGACATCTGGCAGACTGGCCCTGCCATAGGCATGCCAGCTACCTATGACATGAGAGAACAGCTGCGTATCATCAAGGAGTACAAGCCTGGCATACTCTTGATCTATCCAAACAATCTCAGCATCATACTGGACGAGATGCAACAGGATGGTGGCGACTTCAGCTATATCAAACACGTCAAGACCATAGGTGAGACCGTGCACCAATGGCAACGTGACAAGACTAGCGACCTGCTAGGACTCAAGATAGAGGACAATTACAGCAGCAACGAGATGGGCTGCATGGCCATGCAGTGCCCAGACACTGACAACTACCACGTGATGACCGAGACGGTGCTGATTGAGATCATAAATGAGGCTGGTGAACCCTGTGGACCTGGTGAAGTTGGTCGTGTGGTTGCTACTGACCTACACAACCATGCCAGCCCGCTGATACGCTATGAAATAGGCGATTGGGCAGAGGCTGGCGAACCCTGCAGCTGCGGGCGAGGACTACCAACCATAAAGCGGTTCGTTGGTCGCGAGCACAGCATACTGACACGCCCAGATGGTACGCGCATATGGCCAATATTCTATGGAGCCAAGATGAACGATATTGCGCCAGTTCGCCAGTATCAGTTCCGCCAGAAGACCCTGACCAGCATGGAGTTCCGCTGTTATACAGAAGAACCTTTGACCGCGGAGCAGCGTGCGGGATTGATTGCGCTAGTTCAAGAAGCACTGGATTATCCCTATGAGATGGATCTCATAGAATACCGCCAGCCGTTGCCAACTACCACACGCGGCAAGTTCCAAGAATTCATCTGTGAGATAGTTTAATGAGAGTGATATTCTGCTTACCAGGACGAGAGTTCAGCGACCAATGGGTGCGCAGCTGGACTGATACCATAACCACCTTGGGTCAAAATGGCATAGAATGGGCCATGAGCATGGCCTATGATCCTGTAGTTTACTACGCCCGCAACCGTGTGCTGGGTGGGAACAATGTAGACGGGCGCGGACAGAAACCATTTGGCGGAACGGTTGATTATGACTACCAAATGTGGATAGACAGCGACATGGTTTGGCGTGCTAGTGACGTGATGAAACTGTTGCAATTGAACAAACCCATAGCCAGCGGTTGTTATCTCATGGCCAACGCCGACGAGTATCCCATAGTGGAGACGCTGGATTACGACAAGCTGTTGGAGCAAGGTACTTTCAAGTTCATGAATCGTGTTGACATGACTGCCAAGACAGAACCATTTACTGTGAGCTATGCAGGATTCGGATTCATGGCAGTGGCCAAGGGCGTGATGGAACGCTTGGAGTATCCATGGTTCCGCCCCCGCTGGGTTGATCAAGAAGACTTCCTTGAATTCACAGCGGAGGACGTGGGGTTCTGTTGGTCAGCTGCAGAGATGGGCGAGCAGATCTGGGTTGATCCTAGCATACGAGTAGGTCACCAAAAACTGCTCACATTGATGTGATCAGTGATAGAAATGCGTCAGTGTCAAGCCGTATTGAGTGGCTTTGCTGCGTAACAGAGCATTTAGTATGCGTTTGATCATTTCTTAGTACCCTGATTGATTATGATCAGTTCTTCTTCTGTATAGGGCCACATGTTGCTGTCCTCACATTCCAAATGCACGTTGATTATAGGTGAGGCGCTCATATTGCCTGCTGTAATACTCGATATCGCGTATGCTCTGTGGGTTATGGGCCATGATATAACGCTCTTCTGGCGTCAGCTTGCGTCCTTGCGTGTTTTCTTGGCTGACGATCTTCTTGCCAACCAGCTTGTTGATCCACTTGATCATTGTTGTCTCTCCTGATGTGTGTGTTAGTGCACCATATAACAGTGCTTCAACAGTATATGCGTATTTACTGCACTGCACAATGGTTTAGCCATGCACTGCACAATGGGCTACCTTGCAATGCCACGATACCTATGTTCTAGTGCATGACAGTTTCATGACGGTGGCGGATAGAGCATAATTATTCACAGCGAGGAACAGCATGGGTATCTATCTAGCAACAAAGACATACGCTCACAATGATGGCCTCAGCTGCTGCTACAGGCAGTGGCGCGCCACAGACAACCGTGCACGCTTGCATGGATACAATCTCAGCATCAAGATGGTGTTTGAGTGCCATCACCTTGATGACAGTTTCCAAACCGTGGATCTTGCAACCATTGCTCCAATTGATGATTGGGTACGCAACCAATTCCATAACACCACGCTCATAGCAGCTGATGATCCAGAGCTGGACACCTTCCGTGCTCTAGCTGACAAAGGTGTGATCGATCTCAGGATCGTAGAAGCAACTACGGTGGAAAAATTCGCAGCAAGCCTGTTGGTATTTGCCAAGCAGTGGATGGAATCCACCGGTTTGCTCACTCGTGCTACCATACGCAGCGTGGAGTGCAGCGAACACGACGGTCTCACTGGACTCTATGTAGAATAGCGATCAATCTCTGGCCCATCTTGGCTAAATATCCATTAGCATAGCCCGGAGAATCACAAGATGGCCACCTTCTCACCTTTTGCAGCGTATTACAGGATTACCTGGAACCTGACAACACCAAACAACTACACTGGTAGCAACAGCACCGGAGGTGGTATCAATCCGTTTAACAGCAGGCAATACCACAGCATGATCGCTACCACTGGCAACGTTGATGTGTCGGGTGGTTACGGTGGTACAACTGGCGATGAGTTGTTGCTCAACGGTTACATCATAGGCCCATTCACCAACGGTGATACTGTACCAACCATAGTGCAGCGTTTCAATACCATGAGCAACTGGACCAACGTGATGGCCAGTGCTGACGTCAATCCAAAATACATCACCTTGAGCTGCGCCTATCCCAGCGTGCAGACTGCCGTCACGTTGGCCAATTACGTTGGCACGCCTCTGTCTAGCCTTGGATTCGCAGCTGGTAGCTTCACATATGCAAATCCAATCTACGGCGGTACCTTCAGTGCTCCAACCAATAACCAGAACATTGTAATCAACGGTACAACGGTGACATTTACTACTGCTGGCGGTCTAAGCCTCAGCGGTGTATGCTCTACTATTAACAGCGTCACAGGCGTGACCGATGTGGTTGCTACGCCAGCTGCTGGCAATGTGCAGCTTAACAGCGCCAGCAACAGTCCAATCTACATACTCAGCGGTACTGCTACCAGTGGTTTGGGATTCACCAACGGCACTGCTTATGCTGGTGCGATGACCTACGCAGACGCCGTAGAAAATGAGCAAGGTTTCCTGCGTTGGAAATATGTGGCTAGCAGCATTGAATCTCTGGTTACACCTACTTACTATGCAGGTGTATCTTACAGCAACACCACGGTACAGAGCACCAACGGTGTCAATCCTCCAGCGCAGTTCAGCTGGACTCTCGGCGTTGAACACATAGATGCTTTGACAACTGTTACACTGACTGGTGAACCAGAAGGTGCTGGTGTGCAGCTCAGCGGTCCTGCCTGCGTAAAGCGTTTGGTATCGCGTGCGTTGACCAACAGCTACACTGAAAACTGCAACGTGTACAATCCAAACATCACCATAGCTGGTAGCTCAGTGATAGCATTCAACACCAGCCAAATGGTAACACAATCTATTACTGCTAGTGCGCTGGATGTAACGGGTAACATTAACCTTATAGAGCAAAATCTCACCGTTACTCAGATATACAACGTCTGATAGCCTTGACAGGCAGCAATAGGCCGTTACAATCTAAGTTGCTGGCAAGGAGATTCTCATGTTGACCACTCTGCTAATGTTCGCCGCTGCTGTATCTCTAAGCGGTGTAGCAGGATACTACTCAGTCATTGGTCTCACCACCATCTTTAGTTCAGCTTTCATTCCAGTGCTGATCATGGCTGGTACGCTGGAGACCAGCAAGGTCATTACAGCCAGCTGGCTCTATAATAATTGGCGTAAGACTCCGTGGCTGCTCAAAAGCTATCTCACCGGAGCAGTGGTAGTGCTGATGTTCATAACCAGCTTGGGCATCTTTGGCTTCCTCAGCAAGGCACACGTTGAACAGGCAGCTGCTGGCGCAGAACAGCAGGCCAAAGTATTGCACATCGCGCAGAGCATCGACCAACAGAATCAGATAATAGAGCGTGCCAAGCAAAAGTTAGCCAACGCAGGCAAGGGTGACGAAGCCAGCAATGCTGCTATCAACACACGCATTGCAGATGCCAATAGGATCATAGACAGCGCTAACAAACGTGTGCAGCCTCAGATTGATGAGCAACAGAAGATCATAGATGCAGCCGCTGCCAAAATAGAGCTACGAGCCAAGAGCACGCAGAGCCAGATTGACGACATTGACCGCCAGGTAGCCAACCTTGATAGCATCGTCAAGAGCCTGATTGATCAAAAGAAGACCAGCCAAGCACAGGCACGCCAACAGGAGCAGCAGGCTGATAGGACACGACTGGCAAAGCAAAAGACCGAACTGTTGAAGCAGATAGATGCCATGCGCCAAGCAGCCGATCCCCAGGTTGATGCTGCCAAGGCCGAGATAGCACGTTTGCGTGGCAAGATAGATGACGAGATCAAGCAGGCACGTGCCGTGATCGATCAGCTTACAAACAAGCTGAGCCAAGGCAGTGACACCGACAAGCTGCAGGCTGAGATAGATGCCCAGAACGACAAGATCAAGGCAGCGGAAGCGGAGATAGAATCGCTTAACGCAGAGAAATTCAAGCTGGAAACAGAAGGTCGCAAGCTGGAAGCTGAAACAGGTCCGATCAAGTACATCGCGCAGGCACTGTATGGAGATGCTGTAGATCAAACGCTGTTAGAACATGCAGTGCGCTGGATCATCGTGCTGATCATCGTGGTGTTTGATCCACTAGCAGTGTTGATGCTGATAGCAGCCAATCAAGGCCTCAAGGAATGGCGCGAAACCAAAACAGACGATAGACGTAGAACTGAGCCGGCAGAACAACTTCCCGAAGAAGGCAAGCTAGAAACAACAGTAGATCAACAGCTGCAGGAATCTCAGCAGGTCACACTTAACATAGAAGGCAAGGATGAACTCATAGCTGTGGTGGAAGGGCTGCGCAAAGAGATGGCCGCTCTAAACGCCGCTATAGCTGCTGCACCTGCAGAGCCTGAACCAGAGATTGATTTTGCCAATCTGTCTGGGGTAGCATACTCTGACACTGAAACGTTACCAGAGCCTGTGCGTGTAGAGCCTCAAAATCACACTTTTAGCTTTGAGGCCAGCACAAACACTATAACTGTTGAAACAGATACTGTTGCTGCGATACCACAAATTGAAGATGATTCACAGGCTAGTTTTGACTTTGATGTTGAACCGGAACCGGAGATCTTGGTAAAGCCTCCAATAGCAGCAGATGAGATACAGCCTGAAGACATAGCCAAGTTGGTAGTAGCTGAGCCAACAGAACCAGTGCAAGACACTGCTAGCCAGTGGCAGATAATAGACACACTCCCAGAACCTCGCGAGACCGAGACAGGAAAGACAGTTCATGATTTCCTAAATGAGCTGCGCGATGCACATCAGCAGCGCATAGATAGGCATCTAGCTGCCAACAGTGATACATAATAACAGAGGAGTTTGACTAAGGTGGCCAAAGACAATTCACGTCCTATCTTCTCATGCAGCTTTTGCAGCAAGACCAATCTAGAGGTCAGCAAGCTGATCAATGGCAACGACGTCTACATCTGTAATGAATGCGTTGAACTCTGCCATGGTATACTGGTTGAGGAGAAACACACAAAACCCCTAGCACAGAGTGATCTAAGACCAGATCTGATCAAGAAATTCCTCGACGAGCGTATCATCGGACAGGATCATGCTAAGATGGCCATTGCTGTAGCTGTTTATAACCATACTAAACGCATAGCCAATCCCAGCATCGATGGCGTTGAGATAGACAAGAGCAACCTCATGTTCATCGGACCTACTGGTTGTGGCAAGACCTACATGATCCAGCAGGTTGCCAAGATGATGAGCGTGCCCATGGTGATTATTGATGCAACCAGCATCACAGAGAGCGGTTATGTTGGGCTTGATGTGGAAGAAGCCATAGCACGACTATATCAGGCAGCGGATCAAGATATTGCCAAGACAGAAAAGGGCATCATCTACATAGACGAGATTGACAAGAAGAGCCGCAAGAGCGAGAG
>Ga0208257_1000480_pt1 | contig 11404 bp, 20 predicted proteins | sample CryBogCBH10Sep07_FD_184610 | JGI IMG/M metagenome (GOLD analysis project Ga0208257, IMG submission 184610) | Freshwater microbial communities from Crystal Bog, Wisconsin, USA - CBH10Sep07 (SPAdes) | ecosystem: Environmental > Aquatic > Freshwater > Lake | place: Crystal Bog, Wisconsin, USA... | reverse complement strand
ATGGTGGGTTAAGATCTACAGTTATCTATACTGGTGGTCTTTTACTGAGTGGTAATAATATTGGTGCTGATCCTTTATTCAGTAATCTTCCAATGAATATTGGAACAAATGGTTTACCTGCTGTAAATTTTCTTGCCCCGTTATCTGCTCAAGCCGATACATATTTAAATAATCTTTCTGCTAATAAAGCATTAATAGGCAAAGATTTTTCAAACTTTACTGTTGTATCGTTGGTAACAAACACCACAGCAATTAGTGCTGATTTTTCAAAAGATACACTTATTCATCTTCACGCTTTTAAAAATGGTACAGTTAATTCAGTATCTAGTCCCTTAAAAATTACACCTATCAATTTTACAGCAGGTAGTACTATTGATATTCTTATTTTTAATCCATTACCTAGTAATGGTGTTGTATATTTGGACTGGGGTGGTGTTAACGCAACATTTCCAAATTATCAAAACGGTAGCGGTGCACCATATATTGTTGCCTTAAGTAGCATTAGCACAACACAGACTTACCACTTTAAATATATTTGTATTGATGGCACTCTGGCTAATACATTTATTACTGCGTAGATCTCACTGCGTATAGTAGTGTTGATAATACCGACTCTGATAAGGTTGTTGTTATAAACTCTTTAATGAGGGAACTGCTAATTCAAGCTTAGTTGCTACAATGAACTTTATTGAAGCGCTCTAATTAATGCTTCTTTAAAACAGGAACGTCGTGACGATGACGTTTAGGAAGATATGCGCTCTTACCTTCTTCGATAAGCTGGGCGCGTGTCTTATAAACAGTAACAGAAGAAGGATTGAGCTTTTTTTGATTAAAAAGCTTGCCAATAAACTCCTTGATCATCTGCACCATAGTGTAAATTTATTTAGTAACCTATGGCGTAAAATTTCTCTACAAAAGAGAAAAATTATGCATTAAGTGCCATTACAATGCCAGACCTTACTGCAACACCTGTAAACGGTCCGTATAGAATTGTTGGATTAATTGACTGCCCGGTAAGAGCGTTAACAGTGGATCCTGTTGCTGTTAATCCGTCAAAAACCGATGCTGTGACAATTTGAATAGCACCGTATATACCGTAGCCTGTTTGTGCGGTTGTAAGCGAAGTAAATCCACCCTGACCGAGAATAAAGTCTTCAGAGTTTACAACGTAGTTAAGAGTTGCAAACTTTGGATAAACTGTTACAGCGGTTAAAGCTGGAGGTGGATTACTAGGGGTAAAGAAGCTACCGGAAAGAGGCTGGGTTCCAAGCTTTATATCAGATTGAATGTAAGCTTGTGTATTATCCGGCCATGCATTATCCGTAACAACAACTGTTGAAATCGCTGGAAACCGTGTATCGTTGTTAATTTCAACATAAATTGCCTGTTCGTACTGTGAGCGATTAACAGAACGCGACGGGTTATATGAAGGATTTGAAATAGGAATCTGTGGATCGGGCATAGTAGATACAAATATTTAATGTAACAGAATTAAAAAATAACAATTGTTTTTTACTTTTTAGCGTATAATATATTGAATATGTCCGACAAATATATTGTATTTCACATTGATGGTGGCGCTGGTAAGAATATTATCGCAACTGCGGTTTGCCGATCAATTAGAGCTGCTTACCCTGAGCATAAGCTTGTTGTAGTAACAGCTTGGCCAGAAATCTTTCTTCATAATCCAAATGTTTATAGGGTTTATAAATTCGGGGTTGTACCATATTTCTACGATGATTATATCAAGAACAAAGATTCAAAGATTTTGAGACTTGAGCCCTATCATACAGAAGACTTCTTATACCGTCGTAAGCATCTAAGTGAGATTTGGTGCGATCTTTTCGGTATTCCTACAACAGGTGAAAAGCCTGAGATCTATCTTACACAGAGAGAGCTTATGTATATTGATCGTAAGCTAGAAAAGAACGGACCGGTGCTTCTTATTCAGACATCTGGTGGTGCTGAAAATCAGCAACATCCTTATAGTTGGGCTAGAGATCTCCCCCCGTCAATTGCACAAGATGTAGTGAATTCTGTCAAAGATCAGTTTAATAAGGTTCTTCATATTCGGCGTGATAATCAACCAGCTCTTGAAAATACCATCCAAGTTACAGATAATCTAAGAAACATCTTCTGCTATATTGCTCTATCGGATAAAATTCTCGGAATTGACTCGCTTGTACAGCATGCAGCTGCAGCTCTCGATAAGTCAGCTACTGTATGCTGGATTACTAATTCTCCCGATGTCTTTGGATATAAACTACATACCAATATTTTGGCTAATGGGCATAAAAACTTTAGTCATCAAATTGATCACTATCTTGATCAAGCAGATTGGATTGGTAATGCCTTCTATCAATGTGATTACGCTGATCTTAATTCCATATTCAGTCGTGATCAGATTGTTGAGTCAATCTTTGGAACAAAGGGTAAAGAATTGCTATTTGATTTTGATGTAAATGATCATACAATTACAGTCTAATATATGATCTTCTTTAATTCATCTATGCCTCGGTCGATGTCGACCTTGCTTCAATGCATTCTTAATCAGAACCCAGAGGTTTGTGCTACACCTACCGATGGTGTTCTCGAGTATCTCTACGCTGCAAGAGCTAATTATACGAGCACACCTGAAGTCAAAGCTATTGACTCAGATCTGGCTCTAAAGACATGGAGAGGATTTTGCTGGGGTGGTCTTGAAGGTTACGCTAAGACATATACCGATAAACCTAATTTCTGTATTAAGACAAGAGGTGCTACAATTCACTACCCGTGGTTTCAAAGCTTTATGCCCTATGACATGAAGTGCATTGTTATGGTTAGAAATCTTAAGAGTATAATTTCATCTATGGAGAAACTTTTTAGAGCTAATCAAGAAAGCCATCAGGAGATTCAGAATCACGCACAGATGACTGGTACCGTTACTGCGAAGCGTGTTGATCAATGGTTTGCTAGTCCTCCGGTTGGATTGGCTCTTGAACGTCTTAATCAATGCTTCCTTGAAGGTACAAATAAGAACTTCCTTTATGTTCGCGCTGAAGACCTCACGAGTTATCCAGATCGTGAAATGAACAAGATTTACAAATATCTTGGACTCGAGCCTTTTAAGCATGATTTCGATAATGTAGAGCAAACTGTTAAAGAAGACGACTCTGTATACGGATTATCACCTGATCTCCATACCATTAGAAAAGCTGTTCGTCCATTGACACCTGATTACGATAAGGTGCTCGGGCCTCAGATCTGTGATTGGATAGATAATGCTCATCAGAATTATCAGCGTCTCTTTGGTTACATCAAGTAGAGATTAAATACTTTATGTGAAAGACGTAAAGTACGATAAGAACGAGCCTTTTTTTAATAACGTTTACGGTAAGCTAGTATTGTATGTATTAGCGGCTTCGCTTACATCGCTAGGTAATGATCTCGGTCATTACACATGTCATGATTCTGGGTGGAAAGATATTACACCGGTTCACTGGGCTACCATTACTATTAATCTCGTCGTACAGGGATTAATTGCATGGAGAGCATATATCGATGGCTCTGCTGAAAAACTTAGAGAATACAATAACCATAACAAACACTAATGACATTTAAAGAATATCTCAAGACTCCTAAAGGGAGACAAGCAGCTATTAAGCTATATAGAAAGCTTAAAAAGAAAAGAGAAGCTCTTCCTCAATGTAAAACATCTAGGTATACTGATTCTCGTTCAATGTCAAATACAGCTTCGTTACCTGCTGCTGGCGCCAATCAACCTGGAATGAGTTGAAATTCTAAAAGGATAGAATAACTATCTATACATATGAGCACAAATACCTCTAATACTCTCACTGAACTCGCCGCTACTTTTGCTACTGAAGCTGAAAAGTTTTATGGCGGCAATAACGCAGCTGGTGCCCGCGGGCGCAAGGCTTTGCAGGAAATTATCAAGTACGCTCGTACAGAAAGAAAGAATATTCAAGAGACGAAGAACGCTAGGAAGATTGCGAAGGCTTAATTGGTTTCCAGTAACCTAAGTCACACTCGGTACTGATTATTTTAAGCTTTGCAATAGTAGAGCAGCCACATTCAGTACATTCACCGGTATTGTTATAGCCTGTAGGATTAAAACTCTTACAGGCTATAACATTTTTGGTATCTTTCGTTATATTGCTCGTCTGTCGTAAGACCAAAGTCATTTTTTGACCATTCAACGAGTGCTTGCGACGCTCTTCTAACTTTTGAAGACAACGTATGCTTCTTCTTACTCATCGTCGTAATTAATAAAACCCTCACCAATTAGATACTTTGTGAGTTTGAGTAGCTCTTCTTCTTCAACATCATCATCTATATTGGCATATTCAATGTAGACGGTTGTCTTATTCTTCCATACTTGTACGTCAACGACATAATCAACACCTTGAAAGGTAATTTCAAAAGTATTAGACGTATTTGCCATAAAAACTTCTAAGCTTTGTTTTGGTAAACTTAGAAACCATTATGATTATTTATACAGCTCGGCGTAAGAACAACAGCGCTTTAGGAGCTGAAAAAATATTGAGATAGAAATTCTTACCATCCTTCTCGTAAACTGTTCCCCAGGCCGTGGAATCACTACTCAAATCACGCTCAACTCTACCAACGTTTGACCAATTATTAAGTTCAAAAGCAAGCTGAGCTTCAGCTAGAACCTGTAAATCCTTTTTAATAGTTTCGTTTAACATATGCGTAATATTTTATTATACGCATATCTAGTATTCTACAGCTTTTTAAGCTGTATCTCTGTTTTCTCTAATTTGTCACCTTTCTTCCAAGTCCTACCATCACAATCACATTTATATTCTACTTTATTACCGACGATATTACCGTTCTTCCCTTTAATTTGACTGACCTTGGTTACCTTTCCTTTGCTTTTATACTGAACACAGTCCTTGTTATTATCAAGCACCTTATCCCCAGGTTTAATTTCATTGGGTTCAAGGTTAGTCTTTTCGACAAATGCTTTAAACGTGTCTATCACGTTTATATTTATCGACGCCTACGCTTAATAAATTGTCCCTTTTTGTTTCGTAGACGAGCAACGGGCTTCTTCTTAGAAGTCTTTTTAACGGATTTTACTGTTTTGACTTTCTTTGCAGGCTTTGAGATAACACTCTTTACCTCATGAATAGCACGATCAATGCGCTGAACCCACTCGCGGTGATTACGATCATAGAGAGCATGAAGAGCTTCAGCGGTAAGGAAATCAATACGCTTAAAAATATATTCCTTATGATCTGCATGATGGTCATTAAGAGCAAGCTCACGAATAGCAATAAGTGCATTCTCTACATTATCATCGCCACCGTACTCGTAAGGTGCTTCAACAAGAACTTCAGGCGTGTAAGCCATTTGATATACAATCTTAGCTCTACGGTTAATATCCTTGAGAAGCTTGTTATTATGAAGATTTAAACGACAGAAGACCGGATGCACTGCAGCTTTAGTTACTGCGGTTGTAATACCCTGATGAAGGTACTTTGCGATCTTTTCTTCTAGTTTAGTAGACGGTGTTGTGCTCATTCTTTATAGAGTGTAGGGCCGGTAGAAGGAAATGGCAACTCTATTTTTTTACACTCTATATTATAGAACTTAAAGATATCGAGAGCACCGGTATCTTTTGTATAGGTGTCTCTATAGACAACCTTTTTAATACCATGTGCAACAATTTGACGTGCACAACAGGGACAGGGTAACAATGTACAAGCGATTAATCGTCCTTCCCCGCGTTTAAATAACGATAAAAGATTCGTCTCAGCGTGAAGTATATATGGACGGCGTCCATCTCTATCAGCCCAAAAATAATCAGACATCGTAGTACCAGGTGATAGTCCATTGTACGCAACACCGAGGACTCTATTATCTTTGTCAAGAGCGCATGCACCTACACGTACGTACGGATCTTCTGATCGAAGTGATGCAGCTTCAGCAAGACGTAGTGCATATTCTTCCCAAGTAGGTCTCATAATTACTTTTTATTATAATACTTCTTTTTCGGATTAAAAGCTTTAAACAGAACTTCATTAGGATCGTAAACCTTGCATTCCTTTCGTCTTTGCTGATAGTATTGATAGTCCTCTTTAGACATCCAGATCTTTTCTTCAGGAGGTTCAGGACGATACATTATAACCGAATACTTTCAGGTTTGGTAGAACGGATATAAACCTCTCCGTAGACTTCTAAGATACCCATAGCAGCTTGGAATTCACGCTGGGACATTTTATCCCAATCTTTGAGCTTCTTATAGGTTTCATCAGCCATCATCTTATAGTGTTTATCCCTATCTTCCTTCTTAGCATGCTTAATAGCGTCTTTATAGGGCTTAAGCTTTGCTTTATAATGAATAGCTGTTAAAAGGCTATAACCACCTTTCTTCATAGTCATCTTTTCGATCTTAATGGCACCAGCTAATCGCTTATGAAGGAATTCCAAGAATGAGTCGGTTGTATTGAGTGCTGACTTAACCGCCTCCATTAATGCTTCTAGTTTGCTCATAGAATTATTTAGTTAAGTTAAGATACACATCTCTGCATAATTGATAAAAATCATTAATTGTCATATCCATCCGCGCTTGATTAGCTATTTTATGTACTAATTGAATATTAGTTACAGTATAACCTTTAGTGTTGTTGATCCGGTCAATGGATACTTCGCTTATTTTTGAATCATTACATAAAGTCATAGGTCGACCGGTAAGTGCGCATTTTTTATTTTGCTTTATATAAAGTTCGTATATATCATCGGGTGTTATTTCTAGAGAAAGTCCGCGGTGCTTTGTATTACTAAGCAAATTGGCCCATAAACGCCCCGGTACATGGGCATGGTTTAGCTTTGGTGAATTACGCTTTACACCGAGTTGATAAGCACGAAAACGTATAACATGAACTGATTTATTCAGTACTTCGGCACAAAACTGCGAACCATATTTAGCATAAAATTTTTTTATGAAAATATCATCTGATTCGATGTATTTTGTGCGCCATTTCTCGACTCTTTTCTTATGACCACACTTCCTACAGCCTTTTCCCTTCAAATGTCTATAAACCCCTTGAAAAAATGACCCATGTATTGGACAGATAATTTCAATATTTTTAGTGTGCCCTACATAAATTGCTTTTGTGTAATCATAAAAACCACCATGACGCTCTGAAGCATCTTTTATAAAAGCACTAGTATTGTAATCAAAAGCGCGTCTCATGCTTCGCAGCTCTTACAAGCTAAGATTGATCGCGCGAGAACTTGTGACGGGTTACTCGATCTCTGATAATATAAAGCTTTGATGCCCTGCTCCCAAGCAAAAATAATAAGTTCGTTTACATCTTTAGGCCTTGTATTTGGCGGGATCATTAAATTTAATGATTGGCCTTGATCGATATATTTTTGTCTCCCTGCTGCTTGAATAATAATTTCTTTTTGACTTATTTCACCAAATGTCAAAAAAACATCTTTTTCATGCTGTGACAGGAAATCGAGATGCTGTACAGAACCGCCTCTTAATAAGATTGATTTCCATGTCTCGTCATCATGTTTACCTTTCTCTTTGAGAAGAGCTTTAAGATAGGGATTTTTATATGTAAATTTTCCTTTTGCTAAATCACGAACATAATAATTACTGTTATGTGGTTCAATAGAAGAACTCACTTGACCGAGAATAAACGAGCTTGATGTAGTGGGTGCTACAGCAAGAGTTGTTGTATTACGACGACCATAACCCTTAAGAAGAGGCGGTTCACCGAACTCCTTAGCTAAGGATTCTGAAGCCTGATCTGCTTTCTCGCGGATTGTCTTCCAGATCTGATTGTTAAGAAGCTTAGCAGCCATTGATTCAAACGCAATCATCTTCTGCTGGAGAAGAGAGTGCCATCCAAGAATACCAACACCAATAGCACGTTGATTAATAGCAAAGTTTCTCGGATGATCCATAAACTTCATCCCTTCGGTCTTATCAATGAATTCAGTCATGACTGCATCAAGGAAATAAACAAGAGTCTCAACAGCATCTGTATCCTTCCAATCTTCCCAGCGCTCGAGGTTAAGAGAGGAAAGATCACAAACAAACGATTCATTAATACCATCGGAGAGCATAATCTCCGAACATAAATTGCTATGATGAATCTTTAATCCCTTATCTTTATAGACTTGTGGTGCTTGATTATTAGCATTATCAGTAAAGAAGATATAGGGATACCCTGATTCAAAACGCTTCTTAATAACCTGGCCCCAAAGAACACGCTTATCTCTATCTCCCTTAATCATTGATTTCATCCATTCATCTGATACACAAACGCCAATTGAAAGATTCTGAATATCATCTCCTTCACCGCGAATTTTAAGGAACTCTTCAATGTCAGGGTGCTCGATAGGGAGATAAGCTGCAAACGACCCGCGACGAACATTGCCCTGAGAGATATAATTTGTTAAAGATTCAAAGACAGTTAACTGATGATGTACACCCGTTGCCTCTCCCCCTGAAGAAATCTTTGCACCTCTCGGGCGAATTGCACCAAAATATCCAGACGTACCGCCACCGACCTTAGACATAACACCGACTTCAGACATCTTATAAAGAATATCATCCATATCATCATTAATATATGAACCAAAGCAGCTAATTGGCAAACCACGATCACGCCCAAAATTACTCCAGATGGGGCTTGATAGCGAATAATATCCCAATTTTAAATATTCTTCAAACTTATCTGCAAAACCTTTAATCTTAAGATACTTTTCAGCGGTCCTTGCGATGTCAGTAATACGTTGTTCGGCAGTTTCGCCTTCAAGAAGGTAACCACGTTCGAGAAACTTTCTCGAATCTTTATTAAGCCAATATATATCCTTATGCATATTATTTTATTTTAATAGCTAGTTTGAAGATAACAACTAGAATAGATCGTCTTCTGAAAAAGATTGATTTTTCTTTGAATACTCTACGGGCCTAGAGCTAAAAAAGTCGGTCATGTTGTTACCAAGTAATTCCTCCGTAAACCAAAACGTAGACTTGACAAGTTCTTTATCAGTCTCAAATGCATCAGGGAACCCAATACCACGAAGTGATTCATTGAGACGGTCCTTGATGAACTCCTTAAGAATAGGAGCTGAGAGACCTTCTTCCTTAATACCATTAACCATCCAGTCAACAATCTTAGCTTCTGATTCATACGCTTCCTTAGCTTCATCGACAATTCTATCGATGAGTTCTTGATCAATAAGTTCAGGGTATTCTTCCTTGATTGTATTGATGATCTTAGTACCTACAAGACCGTGAATATTCTCTTCATTACGAGTATACTTAACTTGTTGATCGGTGTCTTTAAGGACGTTCTTGTTACGAGCAAACCAGTTGATAACGTAGAACTGTGACATTAATGAAACGTTCTCTACGAAAAGTGTAAAAAGAATCAAAGCATAAAGATACTGCTTTTTTGAATCCTTATAGAAGCGGTGGGTATACTTCTTGAGATACTTTACTCTACCCTGAATCCAATCAAGCTTCAGGTTCTGTTCAAAGATATCTTCGAGTCCGAGAACGGTAAGAAGACGTTCATAGGCGTTATTATGAATAACTTCTGTATTAGCCATTACATAACCAAGATCTTGAAGTGAAGGATGGGGTAAGTTCTCACCTAACTTAGCCCAGAATGTCTTAACAGCTACTTCAATCTGACCGATCGCCGAGAGACAGCGTATAATAATCTCCCTCTCCTGATCGGTCAAATTGACCTTAAATTGCTGTACATCGGATTTAAAACTGAATTCCTTATCCGTCCAGAATCCATTATGCATTGATTCAATGAATTCATCAGTCCATTTGTAGTGATTTGGTTTACGTGAGATTTGTTCGTCAAAGATCATGGCTTAATTCGTTTTTATTTATCATGATTTCACCTGTCATCTCACCTATGCGGTGAAACTTTTGTTGTAAAATCTAACCCGATTATAGTATAAATAACGCCTATAACAACTGATAACTATCAGTAAGCGCCATATTTTACAACCATATCATCATCAGTATTCCATTTCTTAAAATCATACTTTGGACTATAGGTGCGTACTTTCTTTTTAGGTTTAAAATCAATGATACGATAGGGATTTTCGATTGTATAATGCCAAGCGTATTTGCGTAAATGAGCTGTAACCGCGCTCATAGTCTTGTATGGTGAGCACATTGTATTGTCCCACGCTTTACCTGTCCAACGTTGAATAGTAAACATTATTTTTTATCGCGAGTAGAAAATCGACTAGGACGTGAAAACGAATAGAATATTACAGCGGCAGCCAACCACGTTGATAGCGTATGAGGAATATGAAGATTAAACAGTGTATTAAGCGCCCAGATCAAAGCGTATGGACAAACAATAAAAATGGCAAAAGCGATAACAATAATAATAGATAGCGAAATAAACTGTTTCATGTTACGTTTATATTAGAGTACAATGTAGGAAACGGCAACTATAAACGGTTCGTAGGGGTTACGCTCCCCTGCTACTAGAGTGACAGTCTAGTGTACTGCTATTATACTAACGAACCTAAAATTTGGTGCGCCGAGCTGGACTCGAACCAGCATACTCCAGTTACTCGGTTAACGACGGTTTAGAAGACCGTTGAGGTACCGGCGCTTTAAATCATTTATGTTCTAGATGAGGTAATGGTTTATAAGATCGAATATAGTTCTTAATAGGATTGCTACAAACAAGACTTACTGATGCAATAACTAGTATAATAGCCAGGCAACCATATACAAGCTTCATCTTTAGAACTTGAACAAGTGTTTGTTCTTGATTTTGTTCTAATCTCATTAAGCTGCAACGTTACGTGAAAAGTTCTTGACACAGCTCCTACTACCGTTTGGTTCGTAGTACATCTTTGTCTCTTTAAATGATTGCGGTGACATGATTTGAATCTCTGCTCCTGTCTTATGAGAGAAGACCATACGACCAAGTCGAGGTTTAACTACATTATGCTTATGAGCACAAGCCGAGCAGAATACCGTACTCGGAAGAACCTCGAGCCGTTCTTGCTCTATGCTGTTATTACAAACGCGGCAGTTCATATTACTTCCGCTTCTTACCTGCGTCCGAACGCTGGGCTCGACTCTTTTGACCGAACATGCGTCGACGTGCAGCTGTTTCTTTTTGTTCTCTGTAAGCGAAACTATTCTTTGAAGTAGTTGCACCCCAGACCTTTACGATGTTGTTTTTTGTTGCCATAGATTATTTGATTGGTAGCACCAGTGGGATTCGAACCCACACTTTCGAAATTTTAAGTTTCGTGCCTCGGCCAATTGGGCTATGGTGCCATATTTACCAAATTGTTAATACCAGTTTAGATAGACAGGCTTGCCAGTGCAATCTAAAAATTCATTTTGTTTGAATTCTAC
>Ga0208257_1000479_pt1 | contig 11412 bp, 10 predicted proteins | sample CryBogCBH10Sep07_FD_184610 | JGI IMG/M metagenome (GOLD analysis project Ga0208257, IMG submission 184610) | Freshwater microbial communities from Crystal Bog, Wisconsin, USA - CBH10Sep07 (SPAdes) | ecosystem: Environmental > Aquatic > Freshwater > Lake | place: Crystal Bog, Wisconsin, USA... | reverse complement strand
CTGTTCGTACATACGATCCTCCTATTCACCTGTCACCTATACCGATTCCCGGTACGTACAACAGTATCCTGCCGGATACAGGACTGATGGGGGACCCGGAGTGAATATAATAACTTTGGACCTAGAAACTCATTATGATTCAAAGACTTACACGCTGAAAAAAAGCACTACCGAAGAGTACATACGTGACCCGAGGTTCCAAGCGATTGGTGTTGCCGTAAAGGTCAACGATGGAGAGACAGATTGGGCGAGTGGTACGCACAAGGAGCTACGTGGTTTTCTGAAGAACTACGACTTTGAGAACTCCATGCTGGTCTGTCAGAACACCATGTTCGACGGGTTCATCCTGTCCGAGATCTTTGGTATCCATGCCAAGCGGTACGCTGACACGATGCTGATGGCTAAGGCCATTCATGGGTTCGACGCACCCGCATCGCTGAAGGCTCTCGCTGAACTCTATGGTGTAGGGCAGAAAGGGACTGAAGTTATAAGTGCCGATGGTATGAGACGTGAGGACTTCACAGAGGAAGAACTTAGTGCGTATGGAGACTACTGTATCAACGACGTAGAACTGACCTACGATATCTTCAGCCAGATGGTCCGAAGTGGTTTCCCTAAGAAAGAAATGCAGCTGATAGACCTGACATTGAAAATGTTCGTACGTCCATTACTTGTACTGGACCGTAGTCTGCTGGCTACGCACCTCAAGGACATACAGCAGAAGAAGGAAGCTCTGCTCACTGAGGCCGGGCATGACAAGGATGACCTGATGAGTAACCCGAAGTTTGCGGAGTTGCTGCGGTCATACGGGGTAGTACCTCCTACGAAGATAAGCCCAACGACGGGCAAGGAGGCATTTGCATTTGCCAAGACCGACGATGATTTTAAAGCCTTAGCTGAGCACCCCGATATCCGGGTACAAGCTATTGTTGCGGCAAGACTCGGGACTAAGAGCACAATCGAAGAAACCAGAACAGAACGCTTTATAGGCATATCTGAACGGGGTTTGTTGCCTGTACCCCTTAAATACTACGGTGCTAAAACGGGGCGATGGGCGGCTGAGGGTTCTATAAATCTACAGAATGTCCCCCGTGACTCCACATTAAAGCGAACCATAATGGCTCCAGAAGGGCACGTTATTGTCGGCGCTGACCTATCGAACATTGAACTTCGCGTGGGTTTGTGGATAGCAGGTCAGATGGACAAGTTAGAACTCCTAGGTAAAGGGGTTGATCTCTACAAGGACTTTGCCTCTAGCGTGTTTAATACTCCGTATGACGAAGTAACTAAGGCGCAACGGTTCATCGGCAAGACCTCGCAGTTGTCGCTCATTTATGGCGTCGGAGCGATCAAGATTAGAGCCGCTATCAAAGCCGGATCGGGCTCGGATATAGGTGAAGATGAAGCGAAGCGCATTGTCTCGAGGTACCGGTCAGAGTACGCAAACGTAGCTCGTGTGTGGCGAACAGGGGAAGAGGTACTCAAAGCTATTTCGAGAGATGACACGTACTACATAGGTCGTAACGAGTTTTGCAAGGTAAACGGTAAAAAAGGATTACTACTGCCGTCTGGTCTGTACTTACGCTATACCGACTTGCGATGCGAAATGAACGATGACCGTCCCCAATGGGATTACGCCTCAAGATATGGGCGAGATAAAATCTATGGGTCAAAAGTATTTCAGGGTTTGACACAAGCTGTAGCCCGGTGCATTATGGCTGAGCACATGCTTCAGTTAAGTAAGCACTACCCCATTGCTCTGACCGTGCATGATGCGCTTTATATGGTAGTCCCAGAGGACGAGGCTGACGCGGCTATGCAGTTGACGTTATCCGTAATGCGAACGCCCCCTGATTGGATGCCTGATATCCCACTGGATGCGGAAGCCGGCTATGGAAAAACCCTTAAAGATTGCTGATTCGTGGAGAACGCAACCTCGTGAACGCAAACGGACCCTCCCTAGCATGGTGGGTACCACACAAGGTCTGCTGACTATAAAAGACGAGCGCCGGATTAAATCCGGCCTCGGCAAGTCGGTGTTCGAGGTGTATGTCGTGTGCGTGTGTGGTAAAGATAAATGGGTAGACGAGCGCTCGGTGCGTCGAGGCCAATCAACCTCATGCGGTGGGTGTGCTAACAAAACGCACGGTAAGTCCAAAATCCCAGAGTACGCCGTGTGGCGTAGCATGATGGCGCGTTGTGACAACCCAAATCACAAAGCCTACAATAACTACGGCGGTAGAGGAGTGCGGGTGTGCCAAGAGTGGTACGACTTTAATGTGTTCTTCGCGGATATGGGCAAGCAGCCTTTTAAGGGAGCGTCTATAGACCGCGTAGATAACTACAAAGGATACGCAAAGGAGAACTGCCGGTGGGCTAATGCCGCTGAACAAAACAATAACCGGCGCACTAACCGCGTACTTACAATCACTGGTATCAGTATGACCATTGCGGAGTGGGCGCAAAAAACCGGCATTAGGCACAACACGATCTCTTATCGATTAGCTCATGGGTGGAGTCCCGAAGATGCCGTGTCCGTGAGGCCTAATTTCACAAATAGAGGGGGTAATAATGACTAGCATTAATGTGCTTGAAGAAGCGCAGGACATTATTTACGGAGACCGTGAGAGGACGTACGGGCATCCGTCTAAGAATCTGGACTGCATTGCACAAATGTGGAACTCCTATCTGGAGTCAGTAGGGGATCGATCCCTTACCAACAAGGACGTAGCCGTAATGATGATTTTGTTGAAAGCCGCCAGACTAGCTAACGACCCGGAGCATCGGGATAGCATTGTGGATATCTGTGGGTATGCCGCTCTCATGGAGCGTTGCTACGAATGAGTAAGTCCCCGTCATGGTCGTTTTCTTCGATTAAGAACTTCATCACCTGCCCTAAGCAGTACTACCATTTGAAGGTACTCAAGGAGTACCCTATGGAGGAAACGGACGCTATCCTGTATGGGAACCGCTTCCACAAGGCGGCTGAAGATTACATCCGTGACGGGGCTGACCTCCCTAAAGAATTTGAAAGGTTTCGTAAGGCGCTCGACGGGCTCAACAAGTTGCCGGGAGACAAGCACTGCGAACTGAAATTTGCGCTCACAGAGGATCTGGAGCCGTGTAGTTTTAAGAGCAGGGACGCATGGTGGCGAGGTATCGCTGACCTCCTTATCATTGATGGTGATCGTGCATTCGTCATTGACTACAAGACCGGGGCTTCTGCTAAGTACGCAGACTCTGGACAGTTGGAACTCATGGCAATGGCTGTGTTCAAGCACTACCCAGAAGTGACGAGGGTAAAGGCCGGGTTGTTTTTCGTGGTAGCGGGTAGCTTCCCCAAAGAGAAATACAAGGCTGAGGATCAGGATAAGTTGTGGGTGAAATGGTTGACGGAGTATGGCCGGTTACGTTCGGCGTACGACAACGGGGTGTGGAATCCGCGCCCATCGGGACTATGCAAGAAGCACTGCCCAATTTTAGAGTGTGCACATAACGGACGAAACTAATGCCCTACGTAAACAAGCCACGCCCTTACAAGCACGAATATGAAATGCAAAAGAAGAGGGATGAACTTCCACGTCGTATGGAGCGCCAACGCGCTAGGCGAGCTCTCGATAAGAAGTTACCCGATAGGAACGGTAACGGAGAAGCGGACGCCCGTGAAGGTAAAGACGTAGCGCACCGCAAGGCGCTGGACAAAGGTGGTTCGAATAAGGACGGTGTATACATCACCACTGCCGCAAAGAACCGATCGTTTAAACGTGATAAAAAGAGTAACCTCGTCTCTGAGACGAGCAAGCGAGAACGCAAGAAGCGTTAAGATTTGTTGGATTCGGCTAGCCGTACGGTGTGAGTGGGCTAGTCGAGGGTTAGATTGCGACCTACATAATAAACCGCACCAGCCGACACCGCTGTCTCTCCTGTCTTGTCTTCATTAGCGGGGAATCGGCACAAGAGTAAGGGGTAAGCAGGGAATAGGGCCTGTTTACTCCTCTCTTTGTTCGTCTAATAACTAGGAGAATGACATGCAAGTAATTGATAATAAAGCATTATTGTTGAACGTACGTAACCCCGGACGGATCACAACCGTGATTCCCAAGAGTAAGGACATGGGCGATGGGAAGGTGCTTGTGCACTGGAACCTAGAGGAAGCCCAAGTTCTGAAGAACCTACAGATTAAGGACGTACCGTCCCCCATTCTGGGTCGCTATGACTGGCCCGGAAGATACAAACCCTTCGAGCACCAGAAGGACACCGCATCGTTCGCCACCTTGCATCGCAGGTGTTTCATTCTTAATGAACAAGGAACCGGAAAAACAGGTTCCGTTATCTGGGCCTCTGATTACCTGATGAAGCTAGGCAAGATCAAACGGGCACTTATTGTCTGCCCCCTGTCCATCATGGACTCGGCGTGGCGTGGTGACTTATTCAATTTCGCTATGCACCGCACAGCAGATATAGCCTATGGAGCTAAGGACAAACGGGTCAAGATCATCAATAGCGGTGCCGAGTTCGTCATCATTAACTACGACGGATTAAATATCGTAGAGGAAGAAATAAAGAAAGGTGGCTTTGACTTAATTATCGTCGACGAAGCCAACGCCTATAAGAACGCTCAGACGGCTAGATGGAAAACGCTTAACCGTATCCTGACTCCTGATACGTGGTTATGGATGATGACAGGCACTCCGGCGGCGCAGTCCCCGGTAGATGCGTATGGTCTAGCCAAGCTCGTCAATCCGAAGGGTGTGCCTCAGTTCTTTACGGCATTCAAAGACATGGTGATGACCAAGGTCACTACGTTCAAATGGATGGTTCGTCCCAACGCAGATAAAGTGGTATTCGAAGCCCTGCAACCGGCGATCAGGTACACCAAGGAAGAATGTCTGGACCTCCCCGAAATGACCTACGTGGTACGTGATGTAGAGCTAACCCCCCAGCAGAAGAAATACTACGAGGCCCTACGCAAGCAACTCGTCGTGCAGACAACGGGCGAACAGATCACAGCCGTCAACGCCGCCGTGGGACTCAACAAACTGTTACAGATATCTTGTATAGCGTACAATACGCCTGTCCTTACGGAGTTTGGCTGGATACCAATCCAAGATGTAACACCCCTACATAGAGTTTGGGATGGAGAAGCGTGGGTCAGGCAAGATGGGGCTGTATTCCGTGGGGGAAAAGAAGTGAGTGAGTGTTACGGAGTAATGATGACTTCGGACCACAAAGTACTTACTACCAAAGGGTGGCGGACAGCGGAGGATATTATTTATGGCAAACCCAGCAAAAGACTTAACCGGGCAGAAGTTCGGGTACCTGACAGTTATAGAGAGAGCTGGAACGACGAACGGAATTTCGGTGCAATGCGCGACGTGGCTTTGCCTGTGCGAGTGTGGGCGGAAGGTGGTGCGAAGAAGTCAGTATTTGAGAACGAAGCACAGGAAACACCCGAGGAGCTGTGGGTGCCACCACGGCAACGAAACACACAAAATGAGCAAAACAAAAGTTTATTCAAACTACAGCAATATGCTACGGAGATGCCACGATCCATCGGACAAGGATTACGGAAATTACGGGGCACGTGGGGTCTTTGTATGCGAACGCTGGCGGTCTTCATTCGAGATGTTCTGGTCGGATATGGGGCTTACACACAAGGTTGGACTTACGCTAGACAGGATAGACAACAACGGCCCGTATTCACCGGAGAATTGTCGGTGGGCTACACCCAAGGAGCAGGGGCGCAACACGAGGGTGAACACCCTTATAGATACACCGAATGGAAAAATGACTGTAGCACAAGCAGCAGAGGGATACGGGCTCAAGTCTGTCACTTTGAGGAGGCGGCTGAAGGCGGGTTGGCCTATAGATTTAGCTCTGACGATACCGCCAGACAGCAGAAAAAAACTTACGACTTACTTAATTGCGGACCCCGGTCTAGGTTTGTTGTAGCCGGTAAAGAAGGTCCTATCATCGTCCATAATTGCGGTGCGGTATATGCCGATAGTGGAGAGACTCTCCACTTTGATATTGCCAATCGGTATAAGGTACTCCGAGAGGTCATCGACGAGACAAACCAGAAGGTTCTCATCTTCGTTCCGTTCAAGCACACTATAGAGCTGCTCCGTGAGAAGTTGATGGGTGATGGCTTTGATACAGACGTAATCAGCGGCGAAGTGTCAGCCGGGAAACGGGCAGATATTTTCAGGAGATTCCAAACTCAATCCGATCCGCGTATCCTGATTATCCAACCACAAGCGGCGGCTCATGGAGTGACGTTGACCGCTGCTGATACGATCGTATGGTGGGGACCCACTTCCAGCCTCGAAACTTACGCACAGGCGAATGCCCGAGCACACCGGGCAGGGCAGCGTCATCCCGTCACAGTGGTAAAACTCCAAGGTTCAAACGCAGAGAAACACGTCTACCGTATGCTCGACAACCGGATCACAGAGAACGGAAAGTTAATCGATCTTTACAAAACTTTGCTTGACTAAGATAAAGTTTGATAGTATGTTTTTCCCATCGGCATTAGACCGAGTTCAACTGGAGAATGAAATGTCAGACGTATCTTTAGATCAGCTTGTCGGCGTGTACGTAAAAATGTACGCCAAGAAAGAAACCCTAGATGCAGAACTCAAGGACCTTGAGCAGAAGATGCGCCGGGTGAAGATCGCTATCAGCGATGAAATGCGTGAGACCGGAATGGAAACCATCAAGACCAAGGCCGGCCTCGTCTACCGCACAGTGAAGACTACCTACGGTACGAGTGATTGGGAATCCATGCACAAGTTCATCTTGGAGAATCAACTGCCTGAGCTCCTTGAGAAGCGCATCCATCAGGGGAACATGAAGGCTTACTTGGAGGAACACCCGGAAGACCTCCCGCCGGGACTCAACTCAAACATGGAATACTCTGTGACTGTTAAGAGGAACAAGAATGCAGGATGAACCGTACGTCCCGATCGACGACCTAGCGAAGCACTTCGCTGTGTCGGTCTCTACCGTTCGGGCTTGGGTCAGGAACAACACCGTGCCGCATTTAAAGGTGGGTGGCGTATACCGATTCAAGGTAAGTAAGGTAGAGGAAGCCCTACGGGCGATTGTCGAAGAAGCCGGACTCATGCCGGAAGATGATCGTCAGATGACTATTAACTTTGATCCCTCAGAGGATCTTTAAGGAGAATGAACGTGAGTGAATTAGATCTGTTTAAAGGTGGCCTTCCCGCATATCTTCGTGGTGCGGGTGCTGATGAAGTAACCAAAACCCTAGCCGGGGAATCCTCCGGGGGCATGCGCCGTATCAGCATCAAGGGTAATGCGTTCCGTGAAATGATCGGTGGTAAGGAATACCGTGTCTCTGAAGAACGGACGATGAACGTCGTCATCATCAAGGCGGCACCGAAAGTATCCCGTACGTACTATGAAGGTACTTACGCTGAAGGTGAATCCAAACCGCCGGTTTGCTGGTCTAGCGATAGCCAGAAGCCCGATGAAGCAGTCAAGGATAAGCAGTCTAATACCTGCTTGAATTGCCCTCAGAACATCAAGGGTTCCGGTCAGGGTGAGTCTCGTGCTTGCCGTTACAGTCAGCGCCTCGCTGTGGTTATCGAGGGTGAGATTGATCGGGAAGAGGTGTATCAGCTCGTACTTCCGTCGACTTCGATCTTTGGTGATGGTGAGAAGGGTAAGCTCCCACTCCGTGCGTATGCAGAGTTCCTCAGTTTGAAGGATGCACCGATGTCCGGTGTTGTCACCGAAATGAAGTTCGACATTGCTAGTCCGGTGCCTAAGCTGTTCTTCCGTCCGATCCGTCCGGTCACTGAAGAAGAATGGGAAGTTATTCAGCGCCTCAAGGAATCCAAGGAAGCCAATAAGGCGATTGAACTGACCGTGTCTCAGGCTGACAACGTGCAGAAGGAAGCCCCCCCTGCGCCTAAGAAGGAAGCTCTTCCCGTTCCGAAACCTGCTCCTGTGGAGGAGCCGGAAGAAGAGGAGGAAGTTATCGAAGAGCCTAAGAAAGTTGCTCCGAAGAAAGCCGCACCCGTCGCAGAATCTTCATCGCTTGAAGATCTGATTGGCGAGTGGGATGACTGATTAGTCATGTGGGGGTAGGGTCATCCCTACCCCTTTCTTTCTTCAGAGTAGCCGTGTATGGACAGAATACAATTCTTAAAAAACATCTTAGGGGACGATGGCTACTACTGTGCTACAGGGCTCGGAGGGGAGTATCCGGTAGAAAAGCACTACAAGGATATCGAGCAGCTATGTGCAACGGCAGATGACTTCTCAGCTAACAAGCTCGAATCGTACTTCGCACTAGCGACATTCAATAATCCAAAGCGCCAACAATCCAACGTAGAACAGCTTCGCTGTCTATTCCTCGATATCGACTACGGCCCTCATCATGCGAAGCCGGCCCGGTACGAGGATGCCAAAGAGACGCTCAATGCGCTCAAAGATTTCTGCAAGACTGTGGGCCTCCCACGTCCTTACCTTGTCAACTCCGGTGGCGGGATTCACGCATACTGGCCCTTTGCCGAACCTGTTGATAAAGATACGTGGCAACCTCTGGCGCTACGCCTCAAGGAACTCTGTATAGACAACCGGCTGTTTATAGACACAGCCGTACCCGCTGACTCAGCACGTATTCTCAGGGTGCCCGGTACCCAGAATCACAAGATAGACGAAGCACGTAACGTACAGATCCTCTATATGGGAACAGAACCCGGCACTGCCGAGTTCTACAAAGACCTGTTGGGGGAACCCACGAACTTCAAGAGGCCCCACTTTAATCGAGGTGAGATGGATGAGGTCACTCGCTCCATCCTTGGTAACTACGTAAGCTACTTCAAGACCATCATCGATAAGACTTTTAAGGGTAAGGGCTGCGATCAGATTAAGTATATCTACGAGAATCAGCACACCATGAGTGAGCCTCTCTGGAGGGCGGGTCTATCGATAACCAAATACTGCGAAGACGCCGACAAGTCTAGCTACCTGATGTCTAGGAGGCACCCGGAGTACACCTCGGAGAATACCCAGAAGAAGCTCGATCTCATCAAGGGTCCGTATCACTGCACGACCATCAGGGAGCTGATGGCTGACGAAGATAGGGCACAAATCTGTAAGGACTGCATCCATTGGGGAAAGTTTAAATCCCCTATCTCACTTGGCCGGGAGATAGCCGAGGCTACCGACGAAGACCTCGTTGTTCACTCCAAGCCGGAAGGGTCAGAGGATGACGCTGAATTTACCTACGTCATACCTAAAGCCCCGAAGCCCTACTTCATGGGCAAGAACGGCGGTGTGTTCAAGAAGATAATCAAGGATGATGAGGAATATGAAGTCTGTGTGTATCACAACGATATCTACGTATCACGTAGATTGAACGATAAGGAGTCCGGGGACTGCATCGTACTGCGGTTGCATCTCCCTAAAGACGGGGTACGTGAGTTCACGATCCCCATGAGCGTCGTATCTACCAACGACGAGTTTAGAAAGCAGTTGTATTCAAGGGGAGTTGTCGTCCAGAAGGTCGACGAATTAAAAAACTATATATTGGAATCGGTGAAAGAAATGCAGTTCAACTCAGTAGCGCAGACAGCGCATAGGCAGTTTGGGTGGACCGATGACAGGTGCGACACCTTCATCATAGGTGACAAGGAAGTACAGGCAGACATCATAGAGTACAACCCGCCTACGTCCGTTACCGGGCATCTGTTTTCGGCTTTTGAGAAGAAAGGAAGCATGGAGGAATGGCAGGATGCAATGGAGTTCTACAATCGGGCAGGTATGGAGCTGCATCAGTTCATCATAGGGCTCTCGTTTGGTTCTATCTTCACTAAGTTCACAGCAGTTAATGCCGCTCTCCTGCACGTATTCAGCCCCGACTCAGGTCTGGGTAAGACCACCGCTCTCTACGCCGCCGCTAGTATCTGGGGGGACCCGACCAAGCTAACCCTCAAGGAGTCTGACACCATCAACTCCAAGATGAATCGGGCTGAGATCATGAACAACCTGATTATGCTGTACGACGAGCTGACCAACGCACCTCCGATGGATCTGAGTAACCTTGTGTATCAGCTCACATCCGGTTCACAGAAGAACCGCTTGGCTCCCTCAGCTAACCAAGAACGAGTCCGCGGGGAACCGTGGAAACTGATGGGGGTCAGTACCGGAAACACCTCGGTAGTAGAAAAGATGATGGCCTTCAAAGCCGTACCCAAGGGAGAACTCATGCGAGTTCTGGAAGTACGGGCACTCAAGGTGCCGGGGCTGACCAAGGAGGAAACTGACAAGCTCAGTCTCCAACTCATTAACAACTACGGGCATGCCGCCATCCCATTCCTCCAACATGTCATAACCAACATCGTGACGGTCAGGGCCAAATACAAAGAGGTCCAGCGCAGGATGGACTTACGCTTGGGGCTTAGTTATCAGGAGAGGTTCTATTCGGTGATGGTAGCCAACGCCCTGACCGGGCTTATGATTTCTAACGAGCTCGGCCTCACCAAGTTCGATATTAAAAAGGTCAGACTGTGGCTGGAAGGGGTTATGAATACAGCCCTTACACGTGCCAGTTCACTGCAGCTTGATCCTGAGCAGATCCTCAACAACTTCTGGGCTGAAAACTGGAACAACACCCTGCGGATTAAATCGTCTCAAGACCTACGCACCAACCCGGCTTCCGAAGACAACGACAAATTTACGGTGGCCGATGCTACCCCGAGAGGGGGCCTTGTATTGCGTTACGAATACGACGTGAAGAAACTGTTCATCATGACCGCACCCTTGCGGGATTGGTGCGTACGTAGGCAGGTGTCATACGAAGGCTTTATGGACGAGCTGAAAGCAGGGCGTACCAGAGCAAAGATGGTCAAGAAACGCATGGGTAAGGGCACCCATTCCAACCTTCCACCGGTAAATGCTATCTGCGTAGATTGCAGGGAGTGGCTAGATGAACAGACGGAAAAAACCATTGCCGAGCTTGGCTCCTACCAGACTATCGAGCACGGGGACGTTGTGTCCTGACGGGGTGCCTATCTCAATCGATTGGAAGTTTTTTGAGCCGGGGATGTCCATTTTCATCCCCGCCGTCGATACCATAAAGCTAAAAAGTCAGGTCGAAAGGCTGGCGCAGAAGCGCGAATTTAGGGTAAAAGGTATTGAGAGGATTGAAGGAGGCCTATTAGGAATGCGTTTTTGGCGAATCTCGTGATATGCTTCGCCGCGTGATGAATTCATTCTCCATCACATCGTCCTCCCCGACGATCTAGTACCCCCGGTTTCCTCCACCGGGGGTTTTTTTATTCCCCGTCCCACTCCCGTTCTTCTTGTTCGATCTCTTTGAGCATCTTCTTGGAGTAACGGACACCGTGGCGCATATCCTTGGTTGCGGCCTTCTAAGCC
>Ga0208257_1000477_pt1 | contig 11429 bp, 4 predicted proteins | sample CryBogCBH10Sep07_FD_184610 | JGI IMG/M metagenome (GOLD analysis project Ga0208257, IMG submission 184610) | Freshwater microbial communities from Crystal Bog, Wisconsin, USA - CBH10Sep07 (SPAdes) | ecosystem: Environmental > Aquatic > Freshwater > Lake | place: Crystal Bog, Wisconsin, USA... | reverse complement strand
ATTTAGATTCTATAATTGATTGGAATAATCCAAATACAACATTAAATCAAAATGTTTCTACATTTATAGATTGGTTAGGTCATGAAAATACGGTTGATCAAGTATTATCATATGAATTATATAAAGTATTAGGACTTTTAAATAATTGATAACATTGATTTTACTATAAATATATAAATAATAATGAGTTCTCAAGCATATAACGTATCAGTCATAGGAAGTTATCCTCAAGAAGCATATGAGGCTCAACCAACATATCCTATAACAATACCGTCTGCACAAAATCAGGCACAGCATTATTTAGTATACCAAAAAAGAACAAATAATGATGTTATTAATTTTAAAGATTCATCATTATGGAATAATTCTGTTACCAATAATAGTTCATATTATTTAAATTATGTTAATGCTACATATTATCCAACTTTAAATATTACAAATAATACTGGAAGTAATTGGGTTCCAAATTATACAAGTGTTACATTTAATAATAATGCAGCAATTTATTTTAATTTAAATACTTTAAGACAAACATATAAAGTTCCACCAGTTATGAACTTGTTTTATTTCGTGGTAGATCCAGTAAGCAATGCATCATATGGTTATATTTTATATCCATATCAAATTGTTTTAAAACCTACAAGTATTTTTAAAGTAAACAACGGTTGGAATTTAAATACTACAACAAATGTAATTTCATTTTCTGCTGTTTATTTTAATTCTACATCTTTTGAAACTGATGCTTATAATTTTCATAAAACCGTTTATCAAGAATCACCAACTATTTTAAACTTAAATGATGCAAGTTTAAATTTATCTTCTTATGCATTAAATTACAATATATATTCAGCAAGAACAAGAGTAGATTATCCATTTATAACATTTATTAATAATGCAGCACAGTATTCAAGTTATAGTCCATCTACTCCATTAGAGTCTGATTGTATATCTCTAAATTTAGATTCAACTTGCGTTACTTTTAGTGCAACTGTAGTTGCTTATACTGAAAAAATAAATGCATTAGTTGTTCAAACTCCACAAGATGTTTATACTACAAATAGTGCATATACATTCCACTCAACATATATTTGTGGTTTATATAATAATGGTGGAGTTTTATATCAAACTTTTCAATTAGCACAAGGTTTAAAAAATTCATCAGTATCTTTAGGAGATAGATTAAACACTTTATTAGAATTTGATTACAATCTTCAAAATTTTTATGGTTCATATATTAATAATCCTTCAACTCCAGCTGGAACTGGTTATGCTGGATATGGTATTTTAAATTCAATTTTAGGAATTAGCTATATTGCTGATTGTTCAAAAATAAAAGCAACTGGAGAAACACCTACAGCGAATCTTACATTAAATGGATCTTCATACGGACCAAATTCATCATTCACATCAAGTCAAGTTGGAACTAATACTATTACTTGGTTTACAAAATATCCACCACACTATTATTCTTATAAAGTAAAATTATCAGGAGTTAATTTAAATTATTATGATTCAAATAGTTTAAATTTTTATTTAACTACTGAAGTGTTACCAGATTCTACATCTACCGTAGCACATCTTTCTAGTTATATTTCATCAGATTTCGAATTTTTAAGTTATAATTTACAAGATAATAGTCAGTTTGATGAATATTTAAGTTTTAAACTTTTAGATATAAGTGCAGATTCAAAATCAAATATAACAGCACAATATGGATCATCGTTCCAATATAATTACGATTTAAATGTATGTCCATTTGTACCAGTTTCACAAGGTACAAATTTAAGATTAATATATAATACAGCAACAGGTCCAATAACATTTAGTTTAAGAGCATCATTATCATCAGTTAATGGTATTATTGATGCATTTGAAGCAACAAATATTCAAATGGGTTATGTACAGGCATATGTTGATACTAATCCATTATATCTTGAAGTATTAAGTGAAATTTCAAATCAAATAGATATAAGTGCTCAATTAAATAATAGTTCTGTAAGCTGGCCTTGGAAAGATTTAACTAATAGTAATATTAGTTGGTGGTATCAACCTAATAATTTAAATTTACAATTAAATGCAATTGATTCTAATGGTAATTTTACATCTCAAATACAACCATCAGCAACTATTGCATTTGGATCAAATACTTCATTAATTAGTTTATCTGGATATGGACCTCAAACCGTTTCGGTATTTTTGTCATCACAAAAATATAATCAAATTGTAAATTTATCATCAAATCCAGCTTTATTTGATTATTTTTCTGGTAATACTTTTAATATAGTTCCTACAGTTCAATTAAATAATTTAGAAAAAATAAGAACAATAACTCTTGCAGCTGAAATACCTTATGGTTTAAATAATTACAATATTCCAGCTAACACTCCTTTATATTGGACTTGGCAATATGATGATGCAATATCTCCTAGCACACAACCAATAACAGGATATAATGTAAATAACGGAAAACAATATAATTTTGCATCTAATACAATATCTAGTAATTTTAGTTCAATTAATATACATGTAAATCCTCCTTATAATTCAACATCACCAAAACTTCATAAAATAACAGTTAATGTTTATTCTAATATAAAAGTTCCAGTAATGTCTGGAACATATAGTTTTTATGTTGATGAATTCCCATCACCAAGTATTTTTAATACCGATTTTAAAACATTCTATTCTGCAAATCAATCAATAGCAATTGCAGATACAAGAAGTGGCATCAATACAATAACTAGATCAACTGGTTCAAATTTATCATTAAACTTTATACCATACAGTGATAGTCTTTCAAGATTAACAGCAAATAATACATTATTAAATTGGAACATTGATGGGAAAATTTATCCATTAAATTATTCAAACCCACAATTAAATTTAGATTTCAGTAGTGCAAATTCGGGCGTAACATCTGTATCATTAAATGCATTAAGTGCATTTGCTACAGGATGGTTAAGTGCTCATAATATTGAAACATTAAATTACATATATTCAATACCTCAAAATGAATTTAATACACCACTTAGTTTTAGAGTGTTTCCAGAATATGCATGGTTCCAAGCCACAACAGCAGCACTATTAAATAATGATCCATATTCACAAAATTATTATACATATTCATATTATCCTTCAGCATATGGTAATAAAATTTCAAATTCTCAGACATTTTATCTTTCAGCAAATAAAGATAAATTCACACATTACAAATATCAAAATTTAAGTAATAATGCAATTAACAATGTATCATCTTATTATGAATTAGCAGATATACCATATAATATTAATAATGTTTATACAAATGGTCTTCCGTTAAATTTAACAGCTTACAATGATACATCATACCCTGAAATAAATGGTATTAATTATTATGATCTAAATGGAACAAGTTTAGTACAAAAACAATTTAACAATTTTGCTCAAACTCAAAATGGAACTAGTGATGTATTCAGATCAATTCCATTAATTTTACCATATAATAATTTAAATTTAACATTTAGTGTTGCAAGTACATCAATTAATTTAGATTCTGTATCTGCTAGAGATATTTATATAAATCAAACAATAGCAACTATTCCACCAAATGCACCATGTGTTCCAGTTGATGGAACTGTAACTTATGTATTATCTAGTTATTATTGGTCTGTAAGTTCTACAGTTCCTTATACAAATGGTATATATAAAGCATTTACATTAAATTATGGAGATCCATATGTACCATTATATACTGGTGATTTAGGTATTGAAGAATTTGAAATTTACGCAATACCAAAAATAGTACAACAGATTCCACCATCAACTTTCCCATCAAATTATACCAAACAAACAAACCTTTGGAATAAGATATATCTATGAGTATTATAACTTCTTCACCTATAAAATTAGAAGCATATACTAATATCTTTAATCAAGAATATTATATATCAACATATTATAGTTTAACTGGAAGTGATGTTTCTATAGAATATAAAGGATTAAATCCTCATGCATATACAACTACATCTAGTAGAATATCAGGATATATAACTGATTTTGGTGATAATAGTGAACTTGTAACAACCGATAGAACTACTCCAGCAAAACATCAATATAGCAGTCAAGGAACATATTATATAAAATTTTCTAGTGTTTATGAAAATAGTAATATTTTTGAATATACTGCAACTTCACCTGTTATAATTGAACCATATTGGAAAAAATATGATCAAACACAATTAAGATTAATAAATGAGTTGTTTTTATCATTACCATACAATTTAAACCAAATTGAAATTCAACCTAATGAGTGGGGAGTTGAAGATATTTTTAATATCGGCATACAAAGATTACAAGCAAATTTAGATTATTTAATAACAAATACTCAAACAATTGGAAATAAATCTCCTAGTATTTTTAATGGTTGGTTAGGAAACAATTCAACATCAAAGGCTATTGGTATAAGATGGTTTACAAATACATATAATTCAGAATATATAAATAACATTGAAACTTCAACTACTGGTGGACAGTCTTATTTTTCTAATTTAAGAGATTCAACTGAATCATTAAATTACATATATGCTTTGGATGGAACTAGTTTTAGAATGTTTTCAAGTTATGCTATACCAGTAGAAGTTAATTTTGTTAATGCTCAAGAAATATCTGAAATGTTATTAGACCCAAGATCATTTGATATAAATGAAAAAGAAAATTTCGTATATGTTTCAGATACCATAGCAAATAAAATTTACAGATTTAGTATAGATTTAATAACTCCTGCTATCGACATACAACTTGTAACAGGTAATTTAGGATCTTATAAAGATCATGATAAATTTAATTCACCAACTGAAATTAAATATGTAAATGAAAATGTTTATGTATTAGATTATAACAATTTTTGTATTAAAAAATATAATAAAGATTTAAATTGGCTTGCGACTTATACTTCAACATATTTAGATAATGATCAACCAATTAGCTTTGCAGTAGATCCTAATACTTCATTAGTTTACGTTTTATCAAAAACAAACAATTTATATATTTTTGATTCAAATACATCATATACAATTCCATTTGCAAGCGCACATTTAACAGAAACGGTTGACGGTAATGAATTATTAAAAATACATTTTGATGACGAGGGAGATTTCTTTTATGTCTTAACAACACAGAATATATTTAAATATTCTATTGATATAACTTATATAAATGATTTAAACATACCTAAAAATTCTTCAATAAATTATACTAATATAAAAAGTGGATACAATAAAACATTATTATTAACAACAAAAAATGCAATAGTAAAGTGTCAAGATGTATTAGATATATTCACATTAGGTGGGGGATTACCTTACAAATATTGGACTATAGATCAATTAAAAGTTTCAAGTAATGAATTTGTTTCTGATTTAAATTATAATAGATCATTAATAAGAATGGCTCAAAATATAAAATCATTCAGAGATACATTAAATGCACAATTTGTAATAGTATCACAACAAACATATACAAAAGTTGTAAATTATCTATCATGGATACCATTAGATTTGAAAAATTTACCACTATTAGATCCAGATGTAGAAAATGAAACATTGGGAACTGGTGTTAATGAATTCAATGTTCCTCAAGTTTTTAATAGAGAATTTAAAAAATTATATACTTCTTTAGAAAAATTAAATTCATTTTTAGATGTTAAAAATGCTTCAATTGATAGTAAAAATAAAAATTTAGACTGTACTGGTCAATTTTGTTGGTCTTGGAAAGCAACATCTTGTTATGATTTAACTTTACCAGTTATAAGAACCTGCGATTTAAATCCAGTTACCCATTTAGAATTACAGGGAAATTTCCCAGTAGATTTAACATATGTGCCAAATGATAAAACATGGGGAGATGCATATTCTAAATGTTGCAGAAAGTGAATACTTTAAGACTAAGTATTTTATATTCGAAAAAGTAACCAGAAATGGTTCCTGAATAAAATCAGAGGCTTGAGAATAATATGAGTAATAGATTTCACGCAAAATTCCACAGATCAAACCACCACACCTATTTAAGGGATAGTAATCCCGATACAGGTCATGATCCAATTGCTAGTAGAGAACAACCATTCAGAGGTGACTTTATTTTATGTGGTGCTTTAAGTGCAAATGCTGCTTTAAGTGCATTTGCTGGTTATTTTTATAGTAGTTATACTACTCTTTGTGCATTTGCTGGAACAAGAGGTGCATATATTCATAGTGAAGGTCCAATGGGTATTGAAGTATATAGTGCTCAATATACAGCATTAAGTGCTTTAGCTCCAACTGTAGGTGTAATAACTGGATCTGGAAATATAGCTCTTAGTGCTTTTGGTAATAATATAGGTATAGCAACAACATCACCAACATATGCATTAAGTGCATTCGGTAATCAGATAGGTATTACTACTGGTTCAAGAAATATAGCTCTTTCAGCTTCTGCTGATTATATCGCTTCTGTTGCATCTTCTGCAAACATAGCTCTTAGTGCATTCGGTAATCAAATTGGTATTACCACTGGTTCAAGAAACATAGCATTAAGTGCATCCGCTGACTACATTGCAACTGCAACATCATCAGCTAATATAGCTCTTAGTGCATTCGGTAATCAAATTGGTATTACTACAGGTTCAAGAAACATAGCTCTTTCAGCTTCTGCTGATTATATTGCTACTGCAACTTCTTCTGCAAATATTGCATTAAGTGCATTTGGTAGTCAAATAGGTATTACTACAGGTTCTAGAAATATAGCATTAAGTGCATCAGCAGATTATATCGCTTCTGTTGCATCTTCTGCAAACATAGCTCTTAGTGCATTCGGTAATCAAATAGGTATTACTACAGGTTCTAGAAACATAGCATTAAGTGCATCAGCAGATGTTGTATCAATAGCATCATCATCTGCTAATATAGCTCTTAGTGCATTTGGTAATGTTGTTGGAGCATCAATATCATCACCGAATGTAGCATTAAGTGCATTTGGTAATGTTGTTGGAGCATCAATCGGTTCTCCATATGTAGCAGTAAGTGCATTCAGTGATAATATGGCTGGTGTATTTTTCAGTAATAATGTTGCTCTTTCGACAAGAGGTGGCATTTATGATGCATATCCAGATAAAAATAATCCATATTATGGTCCTCCATATATAACAAAAAATGTTTTTAATAATAGGACAGGTATTTTTACCGAAAATCCATTATCGGCTTTCCACGTAACAGGTGGTTCTTATTTAGATGGTCATTTAACAGTTACTGGAAATCTTTCAGTATGGGGCGATCAAACAAGATTTGATACATATGTTTATATAACAAGTAGTACAGAAATTGTAGTTCAAAATAATTCTGATACTACTCCAGCTTTATTCGTATCAAATGCTGGAAATAACATAATATTTGAAGCATTTGATGCTGATACGTTAACACCTGCACTTGTTGTAGATGGACATAGTTCAACACCTGGATATGTTGGTATTGGTGTATTAAGTCCACAAGTAAGATTAGATATTTATAATAATAATGGAAGTACTGCATTAGTTCCACAAGCTCCAGCAAATGGTACAGTGATTCATTCAACACAAGTAGACAATGCAATAAATAGAATTCTATTAGATTCTTATGGAACTTCTTCTCGTTCATCATTTACTGGTAGATATGCTCGTGGTGGTGTGCAAACACCGACAGCAGTTCAAGCTAATGATGTATTGTCAGAAATGACAGGAAGAGGATTTAATGGTTTAATTTATCCAGATAATTCTAATGGTAGATTAAAAATAATTGCAGCTGAAAATTGGGATAATGGTAAGAATGGCACATATTTAAGTTTTGATTCAACTCAAATCGGAACATCAACTCCTAGAGAGATTGCACGTTTTGCTGATACAGGATTTTTAGGATTAAATGTAACTAATCCAAATCAACAATTAACTGTATCTGGAAGCATTAGTGCAAATGGAACACTTTCAGCATCATATATCGAAATTACACCATTTATAGGAAATTATACATATTTGCCAAATACTAGAGCAGCATTTGTTTCAAATGTTAATTCTTATTCTCAAGTAAATCATCAAAATTTATTTACAGGTGCGAGTGCATCTTCCGATTTCATAGCAACAACCGATATAGGAACCGATTCAACTGGTTATATTGATTTAGGTATTAATAATAGTGGATTTAGTCAATCTGGAGTTTTTGATATTGTTGGTGCAAATGATGGTTATTTATATACTCAAGGTGGTAACTTAGCTGTTGGAACTGGAGCATCTAAAAATTTAGTATTCTTTACTGGTGGTACATTGGCAGCTAATGAGAGAATGCGTATCGATGGATCTGGTAATATCAATTTAGGTAATAATGGTACTGCTACTTTAACAGTTAAAGGTCAAGCAAGCATCAATACAACAGGTTCAGCATCAACAAATATTGCAACAGGTACAGGCACATTAGCATTAGGTAATTCTTCTGCAACTACTAATGTATATGGTTCAACTGTTTCGATAACAGCACCTACAACTATTTCTGGAAATTCTACAATAGCAAATACTGATGGAAATACACTAGTATTAGGTAATGGTACTGGTTCAACAACTTTAAGTGGTTCTATAATAACATTAGGTGGAAATGCAACATTAAATGGTACTAATTTATTAGCACCTAATCAAAGTTATCAGTCTGGTAGTTCTATATTAAATGCAACAATTGGTGATTCTAGATATAATACTAAATCTATTTTTAGTACTACACGAGTTAATGTTGGTAATAATAATTCTTCAACATTATTAGATGCAGTTTCATGTACTTTATTATCTGGATATACGTATCAAATAGATGCTACAGTTGTAACTGTTGCAACTGCTAATAACGGGGCTAAAGCTGAAGTTTTTTATTCAGGTCAAGGTTCAAACATATCAATGATGTTTAGAGGTGCTCAAACTAGTAGTTCTGGAATAGTTTTACCATTATATAATTCAGTAAATAATGCTGTAATACCAAGCGGTTCAACAAGTGGAATAATAAATTTAGCTACCACTGCAAATCCTGATATTTGTGTATTCTCTGTAACAGGAACTATGTATACCACAACTGGTGGAAATATTTCAATAAAAACTAGTATATATCAAAATACTGGATCGATAACAAATCAATTGGGTGCTTTTATAAAAGCAACACCTTTAATTTAATATACAAATTGATATTTTAAGTTAAGTATTATTAATGCCTTCGTATCAGCAAAATGTTTTATTAAATACTAATAATCAATCTATTGAGGTTGATACATATGCTCCTTTGGAATTATCAATTTATCCATATAAGGTAGTACTTGCTAATAAAATAAGAAAGATTGATTATATTTGGGGAGATGGAACTCAAGATACTGTTTTATATAAACCAATTTTATCTACAGACGATTCTACTCGATATTTTTATTCTGAAATTGGAGATCCTAGAAATTATAACAAAACAAAAAAATATAATCTTTTAGCAGGAATATCTTCATATAATATAAATGTTAACTTTTACGAATTTGGATCAAACAATCCTTTTCAATTTAATGTAACGGTTAAATTACAAAAACCACAATTAGATTATGGTAATAGTCCATCATATGATGAATTTCATTTAGTAAAAACAAGAATGGTTGGAGTTGATGATAATTTAATTTATTGTTTTGAGGGAACTAAAAACAATAATAGTGATTTGTATATGTCTATGGTAAATTGGAGCAAAAGACCAGTTGCACCACCGATACCACCAGCGGATTTACCAAGACCTTATAAAATCGTAGATCCATATGCTGCAAAATATCCTATTCCAGAAAATGATCATATACAAATAATACCATATGTTTTCAATAATAGTGTAGATTTAAATACTGATGATGCTAGAACAATTAATAATCTTTATGATTATGTCACAAAACCAGATTTGTTTACAAATGTAACAAATGCAATTGATAGTAGAATCTTAGGAAGAGATCCTACTGGAATATTATCTATTTTTTCCGTAGAAAACGATCAAACAAATACATATGTTAGAAATGGTCAATGTTGGGCATCTAATTTAGACTTAACAGGAATAAGTCCTTGGAATTCTGATGGTAACAATAAAAAAGGTGGAACACTTATTACTCCTAGACATATTATAATGTCTGCTGATAATGAGATATCTGAAGGTTCTACTATAAACTTTGTAAAAATAGATAATACCGTAGTAACAAAAACAATAACTCACAAATTAACACATCCCTCCTATTCTCCATATTTTCCAGATTTAACAATTGGAGTTTTAAATAGTGATGTTCCAAATGATATTAAATATTATAAATTATTAGATAATAACTGGAGATTATATGTATTAAATGATATCAATTTAATACCTATTTTATATACTAATGCAAACAATGAAGCATTAATTTGTGATGGATCTAGAGCAACTACTGTAGATATAAGATATAAGTCTCCTTTCAATAGACAAAGACAAAATTTTTATAAAGATTTAGTAACACCTGATGATTACGGTAAACCATCATTCATGATCATCAATAATGAACCAATATTATTAACAACATTTTCACCAGATGTTCCAATTGGTGGAACTGATTTCTTTTATCAAATTTCAAAAATAAATCAAATGATTAAAACATTAGATACTACGGCTGGTCACAATACAGGTTATCAAGTGTCTCAGGTTGATTTATCTGGATTTCAAATATTACAAGACGCAATATCATCAAAATGAACTACTATAAAAATAAAAATATAATAGGAAATTTATGGCTTAGAGATTATAATAATAACGTAAGACCTGCAAATCAATTATTATCTGCAATTTATATAAAATATAAAGATGTTTATCCAAATATGTATTATGATTTGGAAAATAATAATATTATAAATTTTGATACTTTTTATGATTCAATTTATATAAAAACTAGTAGTGGGTTTTTCTTTGAAAAAATAGCAATTGAAGATAATATTATATATCCTTATAGTGAATTTGATTTCTATTTTAAGAATGGAATTAATGATATAGATTATTGGTTTGATGAAAGATCAAAAAAAGTTTATTTTTGTGGATTTGATAAATTATCAGGTTCAAATGTTTCTAAATTAATATTTTCAATATATTTTAAAGAATTTAGTATAACAGATGCTTATGTTAAAACTCTTTTAAATAAAACTGTAACTTTATCTCTTTCAAGTCAAACAAATTTATCAAATTCCAACGGAATAACCGAAGATCCAAAATTGACATTTAATCCAGCAAGTAATACGTATAATATTTCATTCTTAATCAGAAATGATATAAACCAAGCTGGTTTGATCAGCATAAATTTAAAAAATATAAATTATCTAGAAATCGATAGAATAGATGCAACAATTCCTTTTGGAAACTTAGATTCATATAATTCTTCAATAACAG
>Ga0208257_1000468_pt1 | contig 11546 bp, 27 predicted proteins | sample CryBogCBH10Sep07_FD_184610 | JGI IMG/M metagenome (GOLD analysis project Ga0208257, IMG submission 184610) | Freshwater microbial communities from Crystal Bog, Wisconsin, USA - CBH10Sep07 (SPAdes) | ecosystem: Environmental > Aquatic > Freshwater > Lake | place: Crystal Bog, Wisconsin, USA... | reverse complement strand
CCTTGGCCTCAAAATCCCTGACAAGTTCAACACCCAACAAACCATTGAAGCTGTTGACAACGAGATTGGCAAACTCTACAACACCATTCTTCCCCAGATTGGCACCATAGAGCCTACCAACAAAGCCAATCGCTTGTCACAAGCTAGCCTCTTGTACGCTCAAAAGAACATCAACGACCCTGCAGTGCTCAAAGAGTACAACCAGATCGTTAACATGATTAACAAACGCTACGTTACTGACCCAAGTGTTGGGAAGTTCATGTACGCTAGAAACTTCAAAGACCTAGACTCTAGGCTTGGAGCTGAGATCAATAGTGCTTTTAGTAGTACTGCAGACAATGCTGTAGACCAAAGAGAGAAGGCCAAAGCTCTGTTGTTGTTACAGCAAAGTCTAAGGACCATGGCTGAAGCCAAGGACCCTACAGGCATTCTTAAAAAAGCTAATTCAGCAAACACTGCACTTGCATTGCCTCAACGTACTGCAGGCACCTATGTTGAAGCTATGAAGCAGGAAGGTGCCTTTACGCCTTCCCAACTTATGACTTCAGTCAAGGTAGAGAATACAGCCAAGAACTTAGCTAAAGGCAAAGGAAAGCTCCAGCAGGAAGCTCAGGCTGGTGAACAAGTATTTGGTCAGAAAGCTCCAAGTACGGAGCAGAGAATGCTTGAGAGGGCTGTTGCAGGAGCTGGATTGGGGTTATCAGGGTACTTGGGTGGCCCCGAGACAGCCGCGCTCCTCGGTGCTGGCGTCACTGCAGGCACTAACGCTGTCTACAACCCATTGGTCCAACAAGCTCTGGTCAAGACCTTAGTTAATCGCCCTGCATGGGCTAATAGCTTGACTTCACCTGTTGCCAAGGTTGTTCAGAAACTCACACCTGCAGTCAATCCTAGCCTGTCTACAGTAGCTGGAGCACCCTTAGCTCAAGCTGGTCAAAGAATGATGGGTAATCAGATGGCTACACAGCCTATGCAACAACCTATTGATCTAGGTACTGTTGGTGGTTCACCTGAATAACTTCTAGCAGTTGCCATGCAAAGAAGCGTTTGGGGGGGATTACGGTCCCCCCCGTTTTTTATGCATTACCCATGGTATGAGTCATGAGAAATCCCATCTGCATACCTTGTTCTTCGATATCATCCATGGCACAGTTGTATCCCATTTCAAATATCAGGCCACAGACTTTGGCTTTGTATGATTCTTCTGAACGACAGCCACGATCATAGGCATCCGAGAGGGCTTTGATTTCCTCCCAGTTTGCCTCTAACTTACCATCAGTTATTTTCATTAAAATCATATTGTTTGGCATCCAAAACGTCATCAAAATACTTCATTTCTAGCCTGTCCCTAGGATTATGATTGAAAGTTAATGGTTTGGCAAAATCCCTGATGAAGCTATACCTGTCAGCATCTTTGATAGAACGCTTCAGAAAGTCTAGAAAGTAGGGTAGAACGTCTTCCTCCCACCCTTCTCCTAGAAGTTCTGTAACAACGTCATCTGACGTCACAGAGAGCCTCTTTTGTCTCGCAAAGCCTTAGCTACCTCAGTATTCAAAGACTCTACAAAGTCAATACACATGGCTCTTTCTGTTCGAGCTATGTGAAAAGAAGCAAACAAAATCAACTTGTCTGCAAATTCCAACAATTCATCAAGATCAAACTCTCCATCTATGCCACTTCCAAATAGAACTTGTTTGACATCGTCTTCGTTAATCCATTTATTTTGCATTTTTACTACCCCTTGGTCTACCTACTTTTTTGGCTACTTTTTCGTGACCATGTTTTTCTACAAATTCAGCCAATGCAGTGTTGAATGAATCAATGTTTACTTCTTGAATTTCTTCATTGCCATATTTTTCCATGACTGAATCAAAGTGATCAAGAAGAAGTTGTGCTCGATCAGCAATTGATTTTTTAATAAAAGTGAGATCGTGAATATCGAGTTCGATTGAAATTAAATTTGCCATTATTTTTCCTAGTTAAACCAAAGATAAAACCCATGGAGGATTCCAATGGGGAAGAAGATGGCTCCTGCGAGGAGGAAGCCCCATGCGGCATGACCGAAGCAAAAGAATATATGCGTCAGCCAAGCCCAAAAGCACAAAAATGAAACAACATAACCCATAGATCACCTGTGTTTGTTTTTAGCTTGCCAATAGTTGAGTAGGGATTGGAACATCACCCACCCACGTTGGAGGTCCTCTTCGGACCATTCGATGACCTTCACGAGACCGGGTTCGGTCACCGATACAAACACATTTGCACACCTCGCTGAAGGTATCCCTAGCCCTACCCTGTAGGCTGAAAGTTGCATCAAGTGCTCGTCATAGGCTTCTACAGTGCTTGGGTCCTTGAACTCCTTAGTTTTGAAGTCCACCACCACACCTTGACCACTCGTGGAGTGCAAGTCCACCTTACCTCCAAAGCCAAGCTCGTGGCAGAAAGACTTCTCTGTTGACCATTCAGGGGTGCCAAAATCAGCTTGCATGGCCTTATCGACACCTGTTTGGTAGTCCATGAAGTCTGCAAGGTAAATGCCCTCGTAGAAGCTTTCTAAGGCTCCGTGGATGGTGGTGCCCCGTTCGGCGGCCTGCCTTGCCTGTTCTTTCGAGTCCTTCACAATCCTCGTGATGAAGCTCTCCTCTGTCTCCCCTTCTACTCGTGGGAGTGTCAAGCAGGCATACATCATTTGGTTGAGTTTCCAAGCCTCCAAAGCAGGCTTAGAGGCACAACTGAGGATGGTTGTCACTGAGGGTACCAAGTTCAGCTTTCGAGCGTCTCTCAGCGTTGTAGGCCTTTGTAGGCCATTTTTAGCAGTCACTGAGTATGCAGGTTTTCCTTCCCTGTCATACCAATGTTGTGATTCAGATGCTCTTACTATCATAGATTGCCCTCATTACTCGTTGTGGTTTGCCTGAGCGACCGTTTCTGCGTTCGCCAGTGTCTTCAATTAACTTTTTAATCAACAAAGCCCTGTATCGAGCTGTGACGCTAGAGTAAGGAAGATGGTTGAATTTGGCTAAAAGGTCATCACTGATACAACCTTTTTCACCATAACTCTGTATGGCCTCAAAAACCTTTTGTTCAAGGCTCACTGTGTTCACAGACTTAGCTGATTCATGGCTAGTGTCTGGATCGTTTTTTCGGACAAGCTTTCTGATCTCTGTCCCAAAGATAGGAAGTTTAGATAAGTCCATGATCAAAAGGGCACATCGTCATTCATATCGTCAAACCCACTAGGTGCTTGAGTAGTTTTTCTGCTACCCCTCATTTGCCACTCAGGTGAGGACTCAATCTTGTGTCTTAGGCCTTCTCCAAAGGTCTCAAATATCTTCATATTTGGGTTAGAAATCATGAAGATTTGGTTCTCGTTAACAGGCTCAGGAAGGCCTGCTTGCTTGATCAAAGTAGGAACTGGACCTACGCCACCTACGTTTGCATAAACATTGTTCTCAGTAGCCTTGTGTACCACATTGATCATGCAATAGACACCAATGACTGTCTTGAGGTCAAACTCGTCCATCTCTTTGGCTGAGAAAGCTTTGTTTCTCCATGACTGAAGGTCTTTTCTCAGGGTTGCACCATCAGCCCATGACATGGTGTAGTTCTTGAAAATAGCCATGGGTTTTCCATCTTCAGTGAGCAAAGGATTGCCTTCGTCATCCTCACCAAACAGCTCCCAGCCAATCATGATTTTGCGTTGCATCTTAGGTGTACCCATGTAGTCTGTCTTCTGGGTACCAAGGTCTACCAAACGATAGCATCGTGCAAGGTGTGAGCCTGCAGGAACTAACTTAAATTTACGTTCTGTGTTGTTACGTCTAACAATAAAATCATCCATTTACTTCTCCAAAAATTTGTTTAAATTGACTAGTTAAATTTAATTCAACTTTCTTTGCTAACTGCTCTAATACCCACAAGTCATACTCGCCTGTTTCTTCTACCTCGTTTCTCCATTCTTCAAACTCTTCTGTTTCAAAATATGTTCTGTTACTCATTATGGTCTCCAAAATGTAAGATCAAAAAATACAACAATCATTGCAATTAAAAAAACTACTCTTGAGAAAATTTCAAAAAATTTGTGTTCGTTCATGTTCTAACCCATGCCATCAAGATTGATACAAAAGTAACGACTGTGGAACAGTAGACAGCAAACCAAAAGGTTCTGCGAAGTGACCAGTCATGCTCTATGCCTAGTATGACTGCTTGGACACGCTCTTCGTCTTTATTCAAGCTCCTAAGAGGTGGTGTGTAAAGGGAACCAATCTTGATTCCTGTGCGAGTTGTGTAAAAAATTTTTTCCAATTGAACCTCCAAATAAACGCCAAATCGACGCAAACAAATAGTACCACGTTAATTAAAAGTAAATCAACATTTAACTCACAAATGTAGTTGCACGTTAACAACAAGTTATGGTAAGATGCATTTGTTGGCGAAACGGTTTAGCTCCGTGAGGGCAATTCTTAGAAGTGTTGTGCAACCTCGACACTGCTTTATGTGAACGCCAACAACAACAGGATAAAAACAATGACGTTAGACGAGTATTTCAAAGAAGAACCCAAGGGAGCCATCATTGAAATGGCAACCTATCTAGGTGTAAGTTCGACATGGTTGTCTCTCTTGATTCATGGTCACAGGATACCTTCTGCCAAGCTTGCAATAAAGATTGAGCGTGCAACATCAGGGTTAGTCAGTAGAAAAGTCTTGCGTCCTGACATTTTTTTAGAGTAGAATTTTTTTGGACAAGGCTAGGTTTGGACTGATCCTCCATACCGAAAAGACGACTCTTTCACCGTCCTGCCCCATGTTCCTTTAGTGAAAGCAACCAATGAAAGTAGGTTTATGGCAACATTAACGCTCAAAAAGTCTAGGGCTTCTAAGCCTGCATCAGACAAGCCAGTCAACGATTTAATCGACAAGTTTGTTGTAATGCGTCACTCACGCAGTTACAAAAGCTTTAGATTTACTTGTGTCCACGACACAAAAGATACAGCAATCATTGAAGCCAAAAGATTAGTTGGTGTTTTTCCAACTGAAAGGTTTCTTGTCCTTCAAGTTCTTGAGGGATATGAATCATGAAAATCAAAAACTGGCACAAATTCCAACATTTCAAAGACCGTAAACCACCATGGGTAAAACTTTATCGTGACCTGCTCGACGATATTGATTGGCATGAGCTTGATCCAAAGTCAGCAAAAGTGCTTGTCATGCTTTGGTTGATAGCAAGCGAAGAAGACGGAAACATACCTGAAGCAAAAAGACTTGCTTTTAGATTAAGGATGTCTGAAAAGGAGACTAAAGAATGCCTTATCAATCTGTCTCACTGGCTGGATCATGATGATATCAACACGATATCAGAAGGATATCAAGATGATGCACCAGAGACAGAGACAGAGACAGAGGTAGAGACAAAGAAAGAGAGAGAGAAGAAGGCAACTGGCGTTGCCTGTCCACCCACTGTCGATCAACAAGTTTGGAACGATTGGTTGGTCATCAGGAAAGCCAAGAAACTCCCGATGACAGAGACTGCTTGGGGACAAATCCAAAACGAGTTCCGAAAAGCCAACTTGAGCGACCAAGATGGGGTGAAGTACTGTTGCCTGAGCAACTGGGCCTCCTTCAAATTTTCTTGGTACGAAAAACAAATGCAGGAGCAAAACTCTGGCTTGACAAAAAGTGCTCAAGCCAAGCAAAAGGTTCTGTCTGGTCTAACTCGTGGATTGATTGGAGGCTCAAATGTCAAACTACTCGGATGAGAACTTTTGTACAAAAGAAGAAGGCTTGGACTACATTTTTGCCTACATGAGTGCAGTTTATGGTTCAGCCTTTGACAGACACTTTGAAGCATCAGAGCCAGCTATGGTTAGAAAAGTGTGGATGGACATCATCGGTGGTTTCCTGACCTACAAGCCATCCATGGATTTTGCCTTTGAGCACTTGCACCCTGACTTCCCTCCTTCTGCGATCAAGTTCCGTGACTTGTGCAATTCTGGACCATCTATTCCACAAAGGGGAGTTGTGCAGATTGAACACAATCCAACACCTGTTGACCCTGAAGAGCTTGAGAGAGTCAAGCAAGAGGGCCTGAAAAAGTTAAGAGAGCTGAGAAACACTTACAAAGGAAAATTTTAATGTTGCCAAAAAATGAGCCAAGAGAGTTCGACGAGTCAAAGTTAATGTGTTCAGCCCATGGCTGTCCAAACAGATGGTCTGTGAATATGGGTAAACCTTTGTGCTCTGCTCATGCTTGGGCTGACCCTGAGCACTGGGGTGCTATCACTGCAAGGATTCTTGGCAGAAGACACTTGGGTGAGGAGCATGGTATTGCAAGCTACTACGAGCCAAAGGACGAATTTTGAACTACTACCAAGCCCAAGAACTTTTGACTGCTGTAAAACATGGACGACCAACCCCAATCCGAGACATCAACATGGCGTTATATCTCACTGGAGACTATTGTGGACCACTATGCGAAGATGGCCTTGAACCCTGCTTCGATAGACCATGCAAGGTATCGAGTGAAGGAGATGGAAAAGGACGAAACTGGTTTGTGGGTAGGACTTGGCAAGCTAGTAGCCCAGAGAATCAAGGAGCTGAAGGATGTTGATTTGCGGAATTGACGCTGGTTTCTCAGGAGCATGGGGCATGATTGACCACAATGGCAAGTACTGGTCCTGTGGCGATATGCACACTTCCCCTGATGGCACCCTCGACTCTGAGCGAATCTGGGACGAGATGCGACAAGCAAGGGATGGTCAAGACTTAGTCGTTGTTGTGGAAAAAGTACATTCCATGCCCAGACAAGGCGTTGCATCCACCTTTAAATTCGGAACGGCATTTGGAACGGCCCTATGCCTCGCCAGACGCTTCAAAACGACCATGGTAATGGTAACCCCTCAAGAATGGAAAAAATCGCTCAAAATCGATTCTAGTAAGTCTACAAGTTTGAATCTGGCAAGGCAAAAGTTCAGTGAAGCACCATTGAGACTGGTTAAGTATGGAGGAAGAGCAGAAGCTTTATTGATAGCAGAGTGGTACAGAGGAAGTTTAAAAAGGAGTTAAAAAATGACTGAAAAGACAATAGACCCAAATGATGCAGTTGATTTTATGTACAGCCAAGCTGTGGTTTATGCACAGGCAAAGGCAAACAGGTTCTACCTAGAGGAGTATCGCAAGACCCTAAAGGCAGAGCTGATGAAGGATGCCTTGCAGACAGGTTTTGAAGCAGTGAATGCCCAAGAGAGGGAGGCATACAGCCATCCTACTTACAAAAACCATTTAAAGGCCATCAGAGAGGCTATGGAGCTGGAGGAGAAGCTTAGGTGGCAGTTGATATCAGCTCAGGCTCGTGTCGAGGTATGGAGGTCTCAGGAAGCTTCCAATAGAGCCATGGATAGGATCGTCTCATGAACAACAGTTTAACGACCGTTCAACGGGCGTACATCGAGCAAGTCAAGCTTCTGCCCTGCTCAGTGTGTGACGCTCCACCACCAAGCTCTGCCCACCACATCAAGCAAAGCTCCCAGTACACAGTGGTAGCTCTATGCTGGGACTGCCATCAAGGTCCTAAGCTTGGCTGGCATGGAGAAAAGCGTATGTGGAAGATAAAAAAGATGGAAGAAATCGATGCACTTGATGTAACGATACAACGTCTTTACAAAAACTTTACACAAAATAAGGGTTTGCCCTAGTGTTTATCATTAACTTTGAGTTAAAGTAGAGGTACTGGATGTCCAGTGTTATTTGAAAAGGAAATTAAATCATGACTACAACAACAGCACTCAAAATCGTAGACGAACTCGGTTTGATCCAAGACCAGATCGAGCAACTCATGGAGCAGGCAGAGTCTTTAAAAGACCAGCTCAAATTGCTCGGAGCAGGTACATACAGTGGCACTATGTACATCACTCAAATCAAACACACACCAGAAAAGAAAAGCACTTCATGGGCATCAGTTGCCAAAGAGATGAATGCTCCTAAAGAATTGATTGCTAAGTACACAACAGTGTCTTACAACCACCTCAGCGCAACAACAACAGCATTGTCTAACTAAGGAGCCAACATGAAATACAAGCTCAATGTAAAACGAGATGTTGACGTGGATGGATATGACGACCTTGTCAGCTACATACTCAACCTGCCATACGGGTTCAGATTTGATGAAGATGGCAATCACGTCAAAGGGTATGACAGCATGAAAGAGCTGAGAGCTGACCTTAAATACATTGAAAAGTGTGAATGCAAGGAGTGTGAGGCTTACCTCAAAAAAACACCTATAAATTTCAAACACAACGCTCCAGTGAACCCAATGTTCTTGGGAGCACAACCAGCCCGCAACGGACAAGATTACTAATTTAATAGCCCCTTCGGGGGCGTAAAGGAAAAACCATGAAAAAAATAGACTACAAAGCAATTTACGAACAAGCCCTCGAATCAGCAAAAAAAGCAGAACAAGAATATTTTGAGAAGTATGGTGAGCCATGGTACTGTGGCTTTGCATGGGTTGACTTTTCCAGTGCACGCACTCCCTTTGTTAACTGGTGCAGAAAGAATGGCGTTGGCAGTAAGCATTGGAACAAAGGCTGGCAAATTTGGAACCCAGCAAACAATGGCACCCAGTCCATGGACATCAAAGAAGCTGGTGCTAGAGCTTTTGCTGAGGTATTAAATAGCCATGGCATCGACTGCCATATGAGTTCAAGAGCAGATTAAGGAGAACAACATGGAAGAATTACAAACAATTATTTATAACCAAAGAAACGTCAGGGTATCAATTGACGAGTGGCATGGAGGACTCTGGTTAAATCTTCAGGCTGAAAATGCATCGTTGCACACAACCTTTACTCGTGAAGAGGCAGAAGAGTTGTTAAAAGGCTTACAAAAGATTTTGGATAAAGAGGTAGTATGAACAAGATCGAATTTGGCGATAACAGAAAGACCATGAAAAGATGGGCTGAGGAAGGTGTCAAGGTTCAAACTTGCATCACCTCGCCCCCCTACTATGGGCTTAGGGACTATGGGACTGGGACATGGCTTGGAGGCGATCCAGATTGCTCTCACAAGCGTGACTCCAAGCACTCAGACAAAACCATCACTGGACATGCTAATCCTGACCTCGTGGTTGGTGATGCCATTTACAAGTCAACTTGCTCCAAATGTGGAGCTGTAAGGGAAGACTTGCAACTTGGATTAGAAGATACTCCAGAAGAGTACATAGCCACCATGGTGGACGTGTTTAGGCATGTTCGAGACATCATGGCGGACGACGGAACGCTGTGGGTGAACATTGGTGACAGTTACTGCGGAACGGGTAGCAAAGGCGATTGGGTTGACCCAAAGAACCCCCATGGTAGGAACGGTCAGGTAGAAAGTAAAACGAAGAAGCTTGCTGGTTATAAGTCAAAAGACTTGATTGGTATCCCGTGGATGCTTGCATTCGCGCTCAGGGCGGACGGCTGGTATCTCAGACAGGACATCATCTGGCACAAGCCCAATCCCATGCCTGAGTCCGTTCAAGACCGTTGCACCAAAGCACACGAATACATCTTCCTTCTGAGCAAGTCAAAGAATTATTACTTTGATCATGAATCAATTAAAGAAATGGCTAATTCAAAAAGTGAAGGAGTTAGATTTGGTGGCAACAAATATGGTGATAATGATGACCCGAAATATGCATCTGGCAATGTGAGTAAAGAATACGAAAAAGCAAATAAACGTAGTGTTTGGACAGTAACAACTAAACCATACTCAGGAGCGCATTTTGCGGTGTTTCCAAGCGATTTAATCGAGCCATGCATACTTGCAGGTGCACCAATCGGTGGAATCGTTCTAGACCCGTTTATGGGATCAGGCACAACTGCACAGGTTGCACAACACTTGGGTAGACAGTACATGGGGTGTGAATTAAATCTTGAATACAAAAAATTACAAGATCAAAGATTGGCACAAAGTTCTTTTGTTTTTGAATAACCTTACTGTTGACAATACCATTAACTAGAAGTTAAGATACAGAAAAAGGGGAAACAAAATGATTAGCACAGAATATGACGATGGATTCGATGCAGGTGAGATGTTCATGGCTCATGCAATTGACGGGTTTGCCAAGAGGACTGGCAGAGACCTTTCTGAGCTTCTAGCCTACCTTGGGTACCAGTACAACGAAAAAAACGAACTGGAGGCCAATGATGACCGTTTAGGGCTACTTCCTGATGAGTTTGTAGACCAATGACTATTTTAGTTTTTATTGCACTCTTGTGTGCTGTATGTTCAACAGTAGGGATGCTGTTGATTGTTTGGTTTATTTACTCGGTACTAAATCATGACTAAAGAAGAAATTATAGAGATGGCTAAAGAAGCTGGATTGGCTATTGGCGTTGCTTTGGATGGCTCAAAGTCCGTTGGAAAGCATGAAGACAAATCGTTTGCTGTTGGTCGTTTGCCACTAGATGACTTTGTGGCTTTTGCCAAGCTGGTAGCAGAAAAAGAACGTGAGGCGCTTGAAGTTGAATTGCTAAAGATGAAGCAAGGCGTTGCTTCCAAAAGCGATTACATCCAAGGGCGATGGGATTTGATTGGAGAGTTTCAAGACATCATAAGAGCGAAGAGTAAGACATGATTGACGCTTTGAACAATGCTTTTATATTGCTTATGTTTGCATTTTGGATGTGGGCAATATTTCGATAAGGAGAAAAACACATGACTCAAGATGAAATAATTCCTTTGCACATAGACGATAAATATGTTTACGACTATTTGTGGGAGAGAGCTTTGATTGCGATTGATGACCCATGTTGTCGTAGCCATCCGCATGAAAACATGAGCAAGTATTGCCAACACAAAACCGAACTTGCACGATTAATGAACCAAAATTCGCAAGGAAAAAAGAATGACACAAGATGAAATCATTAAGATGGCTCATCAAACCAGCAAAGAATGGCTTAAAGAATTTCCAACGCCAGAAGAAACGGCGCACCCAGTGCCTAAACGCTTTTTGGAAATCTTTGCCAAACTGGTAGCAGAAAAAGAACGTGAGGCGTGTGCTCAAATATTGGCAAACACTGATTTAGGTGGGTTAAATGACCACCCATTACAAAACTGGGTTGCTGGTATGTTATTTGAGTATATCAAAACAATCCGAGCAAGGGGACAAGAATGAGCACAATAATAACTGCGAGTGAATTATCAAAAGAAATTTGGGAGATCATTGATAACATTGCGCTTGATTATCCCGAAGAAGATCGAGAGCGATTGAAGGCAGTATTGCTTGGTGGTTTGGGAGCGTATGTGTTCAATGGTCCGAAGAAGAAGAATAAGAAAAAGGGGAAGAAGCATGAATAAATTTGGAATGGCAGAAGTAAAGGGTGAGGGTGAGCCAGTCTTTGGGAATGACTTTGTACCGCCAGAAAAAGAACCTATGAACGCATACAAGGAACTGATGGACTTCTTAGAGGACGGTGAAGTCGTAGAGGGTATTGTATTTGGTGAGTACGGTTGGGGTGGATATGGAGAAGAGGAAGACCACAAGGTTCAGCAAGAGCACCAAGGC
>Ga0208257_1000463_pt1 | contig 11702 bp, 11 predicted proteins | sample CryBogCBH10Sep07_FD_184610 | JGI IMG/M metagenome (GOLD analysis project Ga0208257, IMG submission 184610) | Freshwater microbial communities from Crystal Bog, Wisconsin, USA - CBH10Sep07 (SPAdes) | ecosystem: Environmental > Aquatic > Freshwater > Lake | place: Crystal Bog, Wisconsin, USA... | reverse complement strand
CTCTTAATTTGTACACCAGATAATTTTGCTAGACCAGAACCTGCATCAACAATATTTTCTTTTAATCTTTGGTCTGATGTATTTGAATACACCATGTTTGAACCATTCCAAGTAATAGTTCCTCTGGAAGTAACTGATGTTGTTGTATACCAACCAACAAAATTGTTTGTTGCTGATGCACCGCCATTAACTATTGTTAGTGTTTCAACACCAGAATTACTGCCGTCTTGGTTGTTATAAAAAGTTGCAGCAGAATTCCCGCCAGTAGCCCCAACTTGTATTCTTTGTGAACCAAAAGCACCACCTGAATTAGGAACAACGCCTACACCTAATCTACCGCTACCATCAATTCTTGCTACTTCAGTTCCATTTATTTGGGCAATTAAAGGCGCAGTTGAAGCAGCACTATTTAATGTTGTGGATTGTGCTGTGCTTAAAGTTATGCCAGTAGTAGGTGTGCTACCTGACTGAAGCTGAAGTATTCCAGAAGTGTCAGAAGATAACGCTGCGCCACTTGTGGCTGTTCCCGCTGCTAAAGTTGTACTCATAAAACCACCCACCTTTGTCCATTAGAAACTGTAACTGTGTAGCCTGACGCAATAGTTATTGGGCCGACAGAAAAGCCGTTTTGCCCAGTCGCTATTGTATAACTAGCCGTTATAGAATTGTTATTTATTTGAATAGCGCCACCAGCTTGTGCGCCACCTAAACCGCCCCATCCAGAGCCGTTATAGCCCTCAAATGTCGCAGTTGTCGTGTTAAACCCGTAAAGTCCCGTCACCGGAGTGGGTCTAGTCGATGTTGTCCAACTATTTACCACGGGCGCGGTAAAAGTCTTGTTACTTAGCGTTTGGGTTGTGGCCAAGCCCACAAATGTGTCAGTCGCAGCGGGTAAAGTCCAAGTATAAGTAGCAGAAGTGTTAGTTCCGACTACGTTAATTACGCCTCCGCTAGTCTGTTGAAAAACTAAAAGTCCCATATATTTCCTTTAAAGAACTACCCACTTGCTGCCAGAAGATACGGTTACAGTAACGCCATTGCTTAGGGTTACTGGCCCAACCGAACTACCAGCAGACCCCGATGGAATTGTGTAACTTGTTGCTATTGTCTTGCTGTTAACATAAATTCCCCCAGTAATTTGCATATTTCCTGAAGTATCTATCTTTGCAATTTGAGTATTCGCTACGCCACCGTTATAAAACCCAATACTGTCGTTTGTTCCTGCTGAAATACGCCCAATTCCAGTTGAATAATCAACGACTATTCCATCAGCGTATGACCCTGTGTAAGAACTAGACGAATAAAACCCTGCCGTAGCAACAAAAGCAGATGAACTTAATATTCCCGTGTTAGGCACATAACTTAATTTCGTACTGCTTGTGGTTTCGCCAGTAATCGTACCCGTAGTGGCAGTTGTAAGCGTTGGGTAATAGGTGCTAGATGAACTTGTGTTGTCGGTAATGGTTATACCCGTTGCCGGTGCTGCTGCCCAAGTAGGTACGCCACTAGCCAAAGTAAGAATATAACCATTGGTTCCGGCCGCCAAAAACGTTGTAGTGCCTGAAGCAGTTTGGTAAGGTACTGAACCGTTAGCGCCCCCAGCAAGGTTAGTTGCCGTAGTAGCGCTTGTGGCTGTGGCTGCGTTTCCACCAATGGATAATGAACTGGCCGTACCCGTTAGCCCTGTTCCGGCACCGCTAAACACCGTGGAAGTAAGCGTACCCGTGCTTGGGTTGTACTGAAGTTTGGTGCTGCTTGTGTATTCTGTGGCTAGGTTTCCGCTAGTTTGGTTAGCAAATAACGGATAGCGTGTGGCATTAGTGGTTGTGTCATCAGTCACCGCAGCATAACTAACCGGTGTTGCCCATGTTGGGGCGCCTGTACCGTTACTTTGCAAGAACTGCCCACTTGTACCGGCTGCGCTTATTGCAAATGCCGTGGCCGTAGAATAAACAATACCCCCAGCTACTGCCGTTAAATTAGCGTTAGTTCCACCGCCTGAAAGCCCTAAAACACCCCATGTAGGTGTAGCACTAGAACCGCCTGACAACAAAGGTTGCCCAGCAGTACCGAAGTTTGTAGTGCCTGAACCTGTACCGGCTGCCAAATTTGTATTTAAACCAATAGCGCCAGAAGAATTAATAACGTGCGCAGACTGCCCAGTTGTTCCCCATGCAAAGTACAGTTTTTTACCATTGCCTGAACCTACGGTTACATCACCGTCATGCGCTGAAAAGTAAATGCCGTTATTAATGCTAAAGAAATCTGCGGGAACACTAGCACCTGTATATACAGATGAATTCATACCGAATTCACCGTAATATGTGGAATCTGTGCCTAAGTCATTAGAAATAACGTAATTAGTAGAAGCCCCGCTAGTACCGCTTAAGTTCTGAATAACCAGTTGATTATATGAATTAGCGGTTGTTGACCCAAACGATGCTATGGTATTTGAAGCATTAAAACTAAGTACCGGCGTTGTGCTAGTAACCGTGTTTGCGCTTAAGGTTGTAAAGTCACCACTTGCACGGGTTGAAGCGCCAATAGAAGTACCGTTTATCGTACCCCCAGTTATGACCACCGAATTAGCGTTTTGGGTTGACATCGTGCCAAGCCCAGTAATTGCCGTGTTGGGTATAGTGGTAGAAGCCGTAAACGCACTTGTACCGTTACCGTAAACATACCCTGTAAGCGTTGTAGCGCCTGTTCCACCGTTACCAACTACAAGCGTACCAGCAAGCGTTATAGCCCCTGTGGTGGCCGTATTTGGGGTAAGGCCAGTAGTACCCCCAGAAACGCTTAAAACGCCTGTGTTGGCTATGGTAACCGCGCTAGAACCGTTGTAACTAGACCCTGAAAGGCCTGTGCCAATGGTTAAAGCATTTGGGTTTGCCGCTGTTATGGTGGCCGAACCACCTAAAGAAATAGCGCTACCGTTTACCGTTATGCTTGAATTGGTAAGCCCTGAATTCGGTATGGTTGCGTTAATTTGGCTAGGCGCAATACTGATGGATGTATTGGTTACAGATGTCACTTGACCAGAAGCATTTGTAACAAATACCGGCACTTGGGATGCAGAACCGTAAGTTCCCGCAGTTCCCACGGGCGTAATACTAAAAGTGTATGAAGATAAGGTTAACCCAGTACCCGCAAAGTAAGATGCTGCGCTTGCAAGCTGCGACCATGTAACCGGCGTAGCGCCAAGCGTTCCACCCGTAGAAATGGTGCAAACCCACCCTGAATTAGCTTGTGTGCTGCCGTTTTGTATGAATGTAAACGCTGAAATTAGGCTATTCCATGTGTTTGCATCGCTACTGCGTGCCCAAGCGCCTGAAGCGGCCACATAAATACCGTTTTGGGCTTGCGTTGTTTGGTTTTTTACCAAAACACGGTCACCAACAAGGGTTGTATAGCCGTCTATGGTTTGTAAACCGCTAAGTGTTAGGTTGCCGGTTGATGCAACTTGACATTCGGCCTTAATTGCGTACCCCTGAACAAACATATCCACATAATTCTTGTTAACCAAGTCTGTGGGGTTGGCCGGGGTGGTGGAAATAGTGCCTGTGGTAGTACTAATATTGGTAAAAACCCCGCTAGATGGGGTTACAAGGCCAATAGTGGTACTGTTTATTGTGCTGTTGGTTATGTTTAACCCAGATTGCGCCGGGTTAAGCGTTGCATAAAATGGTTGCCCCTGACCTATAAACGTTTGGAAGTTTCCATTGACGTCAAAATACGCCTGAACTGGCAGTAAGTTTTGGTCGGTTGTTAGGTTAGGGGCACTCATTAATAGGGAATACAAGTCATAACTATCACATCACCAGCAGACATATTGGCCGCTAGTCCAGAAGTAATGCTAAAACCCGTCATAGTTACTGACGTTGTAGTGCTTGCGGTTTGCTGTAAGAACAAACCAGAACCATTAGTAACGTCATTAGCTAAACACATCCAACCGTTTGGGGCGGCCGGTAGTGTAATGGTGCCATTTGCTGCGCCACCTGTTCCAACCGTTACCGCAAAGCAGTTTGGCGTAACCCCCTTAATTGTGGGGCTAGTACCGAAACCACTTGCAATAACTGGCTGTGCAGAAAACGTACTTAAAAATACGGTGTTTGGCGTGTTTGTGTTTGCAACTTGGTTGGTCATGATTGATCTGCCACCGGTGTTACATAAATGGTATTGGCCGTACCAACCACGCTTAAGTTAAACCCGTTGGCGGGAACACTTATAACTGTGGGCTGGGACATATTAACACCAAGCACAAAAGAAGCAGATGAATTACCCGCAGTAGGCAATACCGCAGCAGTTGCGGACACGCTACTAGGGTTAAGCGGCGCTATGGATACAGCAACCGGTGTACTTCCAGTATTCAAGAACGCACAAAAGTTCGTTTGGTCATTACCGGCGGGAGTAATGGTTAGCGAACTACTGGCCGTTGTTGTTACCGCTACCGCGTAGGTAGGCCCAATTGGGCGGTAAACGCTTGTATTGGCCATGATTAAGCTGCGTTAGTAGCTATTGGCAAACCTTCAACACGATGGACTTTAAAGTCGTAAACGCCTGAAGCCGGTGTAATTGCTGTTGCTGCGCCTGAAGTGTTTTGGAACTGTACAGTTAAAACCCCAGCAGTTGCTACGTCACAATTTGTGATTGCAATGTTAGACGTTTGGTTACCTTGATATTGTAAAAAAGTAACAATGTCAGATGCTTGCAAACCCGCAATTGGGAAAGTTTGTAAAGACTGTGTGGAAGATGTGGTTAGTGCGGATGGTGTCAGGCTAGGCGCAATTACAAATTGCTCAAGAATGTTACCGCGTGAAATGGTGGTACTTGACATGATATTCCTTTAAAGAATGGGTAAATTGTATCGTTAAATAAAGAAAAAGCCACCCCTTTTGGGGGTAGCCCTTCCCTTAATTTAGGCTAGATTATGACTGTGTAAGGTCATAGCCGTAAACATATACGTCACCAGTTCCGGTTGCGCCAGAAGCAGTTGTTACATCAACGTATAAAGTTTGGTTTTGAATAGACAAACTTGTTGATGATGAATCAACGTAGGCTGTACCCAAAACGTTAGCACTTAGTGATGCCAATTGCGCAGTTGTCAACGCACCAAACAAAGCAGATGGGCTACCCGCATTTGTTTGTGTGATTGTTAACGCTGTTGCTGTTGACAAAGAAACTGTTGAACCATTGTTATTCACGTTGGTAACAATCATTTCCTTTGGCAAGTAGGTTGTTGTGTTGTTAACAGGAACGGGCGTAAAGCCTGTTGCTGCTAAGTTAACACCCTTGGCTACACCGATTAAACGCAACGCTTGATTTGTTGCTAGGTTACTTGGGTGTGCCGTTACTGTGGTTGCTGGTCCGGGATTACTCATTTTGTATTTTCCTTTATGTTAATTAGGCTGCAATACGGCAAGCAAGTTCAGGGTACAACGGTGCCCAACCATACAACACATCTAAACGTGTTGGAATACTATCGTTGTTAATCGTGTACTGGCGGACAACACGCATGGACAAACCAATTTCCTTATCGCTTGCACGACCAGCAAAATGGACACCCTCTGGCAGCTCGAGATCCGCTACGGCAAGCGTAAACGCATTTCTGTGGAACATTAAGTTCTGTGGTGATGTAACGCCTGTGTTGTTAAATGGTGTTACTACTGCTGTAGAAGATGTAGCATTAACAACAACGTTTTGGAACTGACCACCTGTAATGATAGCTGGGCTAACAGTTACTGATGCTGAACCACCGGAACCGATGCTAACTGTGCTTGTAACAACGAAGTTACGCGCCTTGTTAGAACCGTATGCTTGGCGGTTTTGTGGGTTGGCTGCAAGGATGTTAGCAAACTGGATAACGTCACCTTGGTTCAATGTAGCAGCAGCACTTGTTGCGCTGATGGTAATTGTTGAAGTTGAAGCCCAACCGCTAGAAATACCAAAAGATGCAGAAGTTGTATCTGTTGATAGTGTTGCAGAAGCGTAAGAACCAAATGTTTGGCTGACAATATTTTGGTCTAATTTCCAATTCACCCCAGCGCTGTCGCGGCCCATAAGGCCTTTGCGGTATTGCTCACCAATGGCTTCTTGCGGAACAAACAAACCTTTTAGTGAGTCAACAATGGTTGCTGATGTAAAAGGTTCTACAACACAAGCACGGCGGCCGTCTCTTGGTGTACCTTCAGCATCCATGTAAGCACCGGCTGTTAGGTAAGTGATTAAACCTGTGGGTGGTGTACCAGCTACGCCAACAATGTTTGCTGTGCTGTTCTTAGCCATTACTAAACCATCACGGTCAATCTTGTTTGCAATAGCAGCTACTGCGGGTTTTAATACGCGGTCGCTAAACATATCAAGTGATAATGCAAGGTCTTGAGTCGTAAATTGAGTATCCACATGGAACTGCGTGGACAATGTGACTGGCAAGCTCGTCTCGTTGAAGTCCTCAACATTAAGCGCTGGCCCCGTAGTACCAATGAATCTTCCGGGGCGTCTTACGTTGACTGTGTTTCCAATTTTCCCGCCCACTACGGCGAACTGATCGTCATAGTTACGGTCAACCTCGGACGTAAATGTAAGTTCGTTTTCTAGCACCATAAGTGCTTCATTTGTGATCTTCGATATCGTCAATAAATTATTGGCCATGATTACACCTTATTAAAAGTTTTGATTTTTGCCGTTACCTAATTTTTCCCGCCTTACGCAACTCACGCCATTGTTTTGGCGAACCATTGAAATTCCCATTTGAATCAATGGCTGGTAGTTCAACACTACCTACGTTACGAAGCGGCGTTATAGGCGCGGGCGCGTTCGATTTGGAAACGGCTCTTACGGGTTCTTTAGCTTCAAACCTTGCTTCTAACTTACCAAGTTCGCGTAGCGCACTAGACTGTGATAAACCGTTTAGCCTTTCAGCTACTTCGGGGTTTTCGGCCAAATGATAAAGTATCTTCGGGCCAACATCACTTTCTAAAATTGCATCGCGTACTGCATCGCTAACAGCGATATCGGCACTACTAGCAATCATTTCTTCGTAATCAGGCAATTCGCTTTTAACCGCATCTAACTTTTTCTGCCACGAAGTCATAACTTTCGCGCGTTCTTCGTTAGCCCGGCGTTCGGCTTCTTGCTTGTCACGGTTCTCTAACGCTTTTTCGGTTGAATACTTGGCTAATGCCTTGGCGTATTCAAACGCGTCGGTAAAGTCGCTTGGCTGCGGTTCTTTGTCCGTTGGTTCGGCTTTTGGCGTTACCTTCGTTTCTAGTTCCGCTAAACGCTTTTCTAAACTTTCCCTTGCTTCACGTTCACGCTGGGCTTCTTGCCTAGCTAGTTCGCGTTGTTTAGTTAGTTCAGAAAACCGCTTTTCCAATTTAGGATTAGGCTTCTTTTCCGTAACTTCCGTTTTGGCTTCTTCGCTGCCTTCTGACTCACTCCCACTAGGTTCTTCTACGGGCGCTTGCTCTACAACTTCCGTTGTAGCCGAAGGTTCCGCAACCGGGGCTAAATCTAACTTTTGGGCATAAAATTCCGCCGAATTTTCGCTCGTAAGAACATTACTTGCTTCTTTATCACTCATAGGTTTCCCTAAGTATTTGCCCCGTGTACCTCACGGGTAAGGTTTTAGTCAATATAACTGAAAAGGATTATATTGTCAATTATTGCTGTGGCGCAATACTTTGGTCTGCCGCCCTTATGGCTTCGTACTGTTCTTGGTTGCGCATATTGATTTCACGCTCAAGACGGTTCGTGTCCATATGGTGCAGCAGTAAGTCCATAATTGCATCAATTTCTGTCTTGTTTTGGCTAGTAATTGCTCTGGTGTTGGCATCGTGTACCCTCGCTTCCAATGTGGTTTCAGTTGCGTGCGCTTTTGTGGTTTGGCGCATTAATTCACGTTTATTCTCATTGTCTTGCTTAACTTGCTCAATATCTTGGCGCTGTTTCATGGCCAACTGTAAGGCCTGTAACTGCTGGGTAAGCTGTTGAACCTGTGCCTGTGCGTTCTTAATGGCCATTTGCGCTTGCGGTGGTATGTCGCTGTGTTCGTCAATGTTGGCTAACGGGTTAAGGGTTGCCAAACGGTCTGCAATAACTTCAGCACCGGGAAAGTCCATGTTTCTGAACACCAAGTCCGCAGCAGCGTTAAACAATTGTTCGTTGCCACTTAACAACGGCATCATGGCTTCAACGGCTTCTTGGCGCTTGCTGTTATAGCCCGGCCCAGTTTCCATTACCACGTCATATTCGCCAACGGTTACGTCATTTAACACGCGTCCCACGGCATCTCTTTCGTTAATGGTAAGTAAGTCAGGCTTGCCGTCATCCCCAATAATACGCATGGTGCGTTGGGTGTCGTATATCTTAGGCAGCATATTAAGAATAATTTTGCCCACCCGTGAAATAGACTTGGTCAGGTTGTCGTACAAGTCAAAGTTGGTTAGGTCAACCTGTTGCTGTTGGCCTTGTAGCGCCTTACCGCTTACGTTTCCGGGCACTTGTTGGCTAGGGTCGTAAATACCTATGATGGTGGCCATGTCCGCATTGATTTCTGCTGCGGCTGCCATTACCCCGGCTGGTGGTGGTTCAGGCTGTAAACGCTGTGGTGCGGGCGCTGGGTTGCCTTCAATGTCGGTTTGCTTGTAGGTTAGGTAAGCCATTGACTTAATGTTGGCTGCTGCCCAGTCAAGTTCGTGCCCTTCGTCTTGCCCTTCGGCCATAATCCACTTGGCTTTAGGTGCCAAGGCTACGCTTTCTGTCAGGCTAGTTACCCAGAAGTTATACATACGCTGCGCATCTTTAGCGTGGCGCACAATGCCAAACTTCTTGCGCTTGTCACCAATAACAATCTGGCGCCCGTACACCGGCACAATTGGTATGTCTGTGGTTACCCAGTCTTTTTCTTCAAGCACTTCAATGGCGGTTAGTTTCTTCCACTTGATAGTCTTTTTAACGCTTGGGCGCTCACCCACAATGGTTAGACCTGAACGCTTAACGCGGTCAAAGAAATCTTTGTCATCAGCAAAGCGTGCCCGCCCGTCACTTAGTAAGTAAAGCGTGGCTTTTTCGCGCACGGTGTACCAGTATTCGGCAATGCGTATATCTTCCTTGGTAATCCATTCGCTTTGCGTGTCCCCGGTACCGCGCTGAGTAAAACTGGCCGTGTCTTGCCTATCAGGGTACATTTCCCTGAATACTTCCTTAGATACCATCATGGTAATAAGGCAGCGCTCGGCATCCGAACCGTCAATGGCCACGCTGTTTGGATCCCAGTACACGGTAAACGGGTTTTCTACTGGGTCAATATATATTTCTTGGTCAAAGCTGTCTTCGCTTTTGTAGCGGTGGTCAACGCGAATAAAACCCCACCCAGCACGCACGGCAAAGTCGTAGGCTATGTCGTAGGAATTGTCTGCGTTGCTATTAACTTCAATGTGGCGCACCATGCCCTGAATAACCTTGGCTTCGGCAGCATCTTCTACCGTGTTGGTTGCGTGAACCTTAATGCGTGGGCGCTGTTGGCGTTGTTGGTTGGTTACTTGGCGGCAGTACCCGTCTAGTTTATTAATAGTAAGAACGGGGCGCGATTCCAAATTACGGCTGTTTTGTAGGTCAACTGGCCATTGATCACCGCCGGAAGCAAACTTTAGGTCTTCCAGCGCTTCTTGCCGGTTCATGGTGTCGGCATCGTTGCAAAACTTTAGGAATTGCTTTGCTTCGTCAATAATCGGGTTGTAATCGCCGTCTTGGTAATCTGATGCCATTTTGTTCCTTTAAGCCATCCATGACTGTGGATGTGCGTATTGTATTTGCTTTGGCTTGCGTGGTCTAGTTTCTTGTACGCCCAACGCAATATAGCGGAAGGCATCTGCGCCGTGTGAATATTGGTCGTGAAGCGGGTTTTTACTGAACTGCTTTGTGTCTGGGTCTACGTCATATTTGTAGTGGCGTAGGCATTGTAGGCCGTCATAGCAGTTATCCCGGTCAAAATAACAGTTCCTAAACAATGTACGGGCTGCGTTTATGCTGTCCACCACGCTAGTTTTCGGAATAATCTTAGTCTTAAACCCGGCGTTACGCACTATTTCCTCAATGCTACGGCCATTAGAACCAATAGTTTTATTCTGAGCGTCATGGGGTAGCCAATGCGTATCGTAGACGTAGCCAAAGGTTTGCAACAAGGCAAGGTAATGGCTTATGGTTTGTTGGCTGTCCTCAATGTACCTAATTAACCGTATTTCTTGGGCTATGAACTGAACTATCCAAATAGCCGTGCTGTCTGCCCAACCCAAATCCCAAACGGTGTAACAAGGCTTGGTAGGGTCGTAGCGCACTTTGGTTATGCGTTCTTCCAGTTCGGCCATTTGCATTTCACGGGCAAATACGGCACCGTCCACAGTCTGGCGGCATAACCCTTCCCATACGGTGTTGTAGGCTTCAGGGTCGTTGGCTTTTAACGTCCGGCGCTCGACATCTAAGACTTCTGGAAACCAAGGATTATCTGACCAATTGACCTTTTTGGTTATGCAATTTTCTGGTGGATGCAAAATGTAACGCTGGTAAACCGCATCGCTTTCCAGTTCTGGGTTCATCGTAAACCATATTTCTGAATCTTTAGCCCTGATTGTTGGGATAAGAATGTCAAGGGAACGGTTAGATAAGGTCTGTGCTTCCTCGCACCAAACAATCGTACACCCTTCGTATGACTTAATATTATGCGGATTGTTCTTTAGACCAACAAAGGCAAATTCTGTCCCGTTGGCGCCCCGAATGCTAGATTGTGTTATTTCGTAGAACCCTATTAATCCCAGCTCAACGATTTGGTCGCTGAGTAGCTTATGAACAGACTGGCTAATAGAGTTCTGAAACTCACGGGCGCACAAGATACGGTGGGTTTCTTTAGCGCCTTTTAACAATAAAGCACGGGCTACTGACCAAGATTTTGCAGACCCCCTCCCGCCATAGATACATTTAAAACGGCTTTTTTCAAATAGGCATTGCAGTTTTACCGGAAATTCGGCCTTTTGAATAGCTTGGTTAATATCATTCTGTTCCATTCGGGGCTACAAAAGATACTTGTATATGTGGAATTAAAGCAGAACCGTCTGCGCTTTCTAAACTGGTTGACTGGTGGGCTTTACCCTCTAACCTGTCCATTAGTTCCCGAATAGCCCAAGGTTCGCCTTCCTCTGCCTTGCTAACTAACTGCTCGGCTATGGTTCTTAAACGATGTGGCTCTTGGGTTAAGACCATACGCAGACGGTCGGAAAACATCCTAGATTTGGATGCGTTCTTGTTTCCTGTTGGTGCCCCAGCGCTCATATTGTTTTAATGTATAAGTTTTTGATTCTTAAATACTTTAAGTTATTAAGATTGTACTGGCGTATCTGTTTGTACGTCAGAAACCGGTTGAGTTGGTAATTGTTCGTTAGCCTGTTTTGTTAACTTTTGGATTAACAATTGCATATCACGCACTTTATGTTCTAGCGCGGTGATGATTAGGTTTACGTCTTGTACTTCGTGTTTGAAATTAAACATTATTTACCTTTCTTTTGTTTCTTGGCTGCTTCACGCTTTTCGCTGTACGCTATGGCCACGGCCTGTTTTACGGGTTTACCGGCTTTTACTTCGGTTTCGATGTTCTTTTTAAACGCTTCTTTTTTGGTTGATTTAATTAACGGCATTAGCAGTTCCAGTTC
>Ga0208257_1000459_pt1 | contig 11787 bp, 10 predicted proteins | sample CryBogCBH10Sep07_FD_184610 | JGI IMG/M metagenome (GOLD analysis project Ga0208257, IMG submission 184610) | Freshwater microbial communities from Crystal Bog, Wisconsin, USA - CBH10Sep07 (SPAdes) | ecosystem: Environmental > Aquatic > Freshwater > Lake | place: Crystal Bog, Wisconsin, USA... | reverse complement strand
CCCAAGGTCGTCGCCGTCGATAGGGTACACACCGCAGTAGACCATGGGCTTGGGGTGGATGTAGCCGTCGAGGGCCTCGGGTGCGGGGTGCACTGCCGTGGTGATGGTTTCACCGGAGCGGGCGCCACCGACGTCCTTGATGCCGGCGACGATGTAGCCGACTTCGCCGGGACCGAGGGCCTCGACCGAAATCATGTCGGGGGTGCGTACGCCAATCTCTTCGATGTCGTGATTCACGCCAGCCTGCATCATCCGGATCTTGGCGTCGGCGCGCAGGGTGCCGTCCTTGATGCGAATCGACGAGATCACGCCGCGGTACTGGTCGTAGTGCGAGTCAAAGATCAGCGCGCGCAGTGGGTCGTCCGGGTTGCCCTTCGGCGCCGGAATGCGCTCAATAATGGCGCGCAACAGTTCGGGCACGCCCTCACCGGTCTTCGCCGAAATGCTGAGTACCGACTCGGGGGGCAGACCCAGGACGCGGTCAAGCTCTTCGCGGCAACGGTCGGGGTCGGCGGCCGGCAGGTCGATCTTGTTCAGGACCGCCACGATTTCGAGATTGTTCTCGATGGCCTGGTAGCAGTTGGCCAGCGTCTGGGCTTGAATACCCTGCGAGGCGTCGACCAGCAAGATGGCCCCCTCGCACGCCGCCAATGAACGGGAGACTTCGTAACCGAAGTCGACGTGGCCGGGGGTGTCGATCAATTGGAGGATGTGGTCCTCGAAGTGCACGCGCACGTTCTGGGCCTTGATGGTGATGCCGCGCTCGCGCTCAATGTCCATGGAGTCCAGGTACTGCGCGCGCATGAGGCGCGGGTCGACGGCACCGGTTATTTCGAGGATGCGGTCCGAGAGGGTCGACTTCCCGTGGTCGACGTGCGCAATGATAGAAAAATTGCGGATTTTTGAGGTTTCAACGGGTAAAAGTGAGTTGGCCACGGTGCATCAAGGCTACCCGCCAACGCTCCCCCACTTGGCACCTCGCATGAGGAGGCCTATTCCTGCTAGCCTTATCAAGCCCGCCGGAGAACATCGGCGAACGAGAACGAGGTTTTTTATGGCAAATATCAAGAGCCAGATTAAGCGCAACAAGCAGAACGAAGTCGCACGTGACCGCAACCGCGCCGTCAAGTCCGAAATGCGCACCCGCACCAAGACTGCCGTGAAGGCCGTGGGCACCGAGAACGAAGAGGCCGCCTTGAAGGCCGCCATCAAGCGCATCGACACTGCCGCCACCAAGGGTGTCATCCACAAGAACACTGCGGCCAACAAGAAGTCCGGCCTCATGAAGCGCATCAACGCGCTGCGCGCGAAGGCCGACGCCTAAGTCGCCACACGATTCGAAGAAACGGCGCCCCTCGTGGGCGCCGTTTTTTATTGCCCCGTTGTGATCCAGTAGCGACGCAGTTGGTCGTCCTTGTAGGGGACGATGTTCTCGAGTTTCCCGCCATTGGCTTCGATCACCGCGGCCGAGCCAATGTTGCCGTCGAAGCACGTCACGAGTGCCCGCTCGACTCCGGCCAACCGCAAGCGTTCCAGCGCCTGGCGCAGTATCTCGGTCGCGTAGCCCTGACGGCGATGCTGCGGAAGAACGCCGTAGCCGATGTGGCCGCCGTAGCGAAACAGAAAGTCGTTCAGAGCGAAGCGAATCGACACCCGACCCACCAGGTGACCATCAACAACGGCGGCGAGAAACGCCGATTGCACGAAGCCCTCCGGGAGCGACTCCCCACTCGCCAGGCGTTCGTGGTGATCTAACCACGTCGCCCAGGAATCCTCCTCGTCATACTGGAGAAGAAACTCCCAGCCGGCCATCTGCTCGTGGCCCGCCCGCGCGGCGGCTTCGTCGCTGTCGATGAAGGGCCGCAGTACGAGGGGCATGCTCAGCGGCGCGCAGCCGACAGTCGAGCCAAGCGCGCGACCAGAACCTCAATAACGGTGAGCTCAGTCACGTCCTGGTCACTCTCCAAGTCCTTGCCGCCAAAGCTCACCGCGCCCTTGAGGTCAAGGTCGGCCTGGGTGATCATCGAAATGGCGTCAGCGAGGCGATCGGGACCCATCTTGCGGGCCATGGTCATGGCCTTGGTGGCGGTGTATTCACTCTTTACGCCCAGCAGGGCAGCCGCGTCCTTGGCCGACAAATCAAGACCTTCGAGGCGCACGGCCCGGAGGAAGTGGCGCTGGACCATGTTGACAATCTGCAGTCCGGCACGCCCGCGAGAGTCGAGCATGCGGCGGGCGATACTGATGGCCAGGGTCACGTTGCCACGATCGATGGCGTCGGTGAGATCCCACTCCGGCACGTTGCCTGCTTCACCGAGGTAGGGCGTGATGTGCGACATCGTGAGTGGGGCGCTGCCGTAGATGTTCTGCAGGGTGCGCGCCAGGGCATCGACTCGCTCGATCTCGTCACCCAGGTGTGTCGTGATGGCCGAGAGTGCGGCCGCGTCAACGGTGACGTTGTAGTTGGCGAACGTCGCTCGCACGAAGTTGGGCTTTTCGTCCTTGCCGTAGCCAAGGTCCAACGAGATGACTTCGTCAGCCGCTTTGGCCAACTTGTTCGTCTTGGAGCCCACCACACCGAGACGCAGCAGAACGCCCGGCGTCGGGTTCTTCATCCACTCCAGAAGCTCATTGGTTTCATCGGCGTTCAGGTGCTGCGCGTCACGCACCACGACGACACGGCGATCAACCAAAAATGGTGGCGTCTGCAGGGCTTCGAGGATCTGGCTGATAACTGGTGTGGCGCTCGTGGCGGCGGCGTCTTTGGCGGTGAAGTCCTGCAGGGCAATCGACGGGTCGAGTCCGTTGAGGGCTTCGTCGATGCGCTGGTGCAGCGCGTCGTAGACGAGCGTGGCGTCCGAGGCCACGACACAGAGAGTCGTACTCATGCGTGCTCCAAAATCTGTTCCACCGTGTCACGGACACGCACCGTGCCTCGCACGTCGTGCACGCGCAGCACGCGACAGCCACCGATGATCCCGAGCGCCGCGGCGCTGAGCGATGGCTCGCGCCGTTCGAGCACGTCGAGATCAAACATCTTGCCGAGGAAGGTCTTGTTCGAGGCCGACAGCAGCAACGGCCCCAGTGCGGCCAACTGCGCCGAGTCGCGCAGGAGCTGCAGACTCTGCCCCGCCGTTTTGCCTAAGTCGAGTCCGGCGTCGACAATGATGCGCTCGCGCGGGATACCGGCATCGAGCGCCCATTGCTGCCGTTCGGCCAGGAAGTCCAGCACGGTGGCGGTGACGTCGTCATAGTCGGGCGTGGGGTCGGCCACCCGTGGTCGAAGGCGAATGTGCGTGGCAACCACGCTGGCACCGGCCTGCGCTGCGGCGGGAAGGTACTCGGGGTCGGCAAACCCACTGATGTCATTGCCGAGACTGGCGCCCTGGGCGAAGCAGGCCTTGGCGACCGACGCCCGCCAGGTATCGATGCTCAAGGGCACGTCGAACCGCTCCCGAAGGGCCGCGATGGCCGGCACCACGCGGTCGAGCTCTTCACTCTCACTGACCTCGTCACCAGGCCCCGCCTTAACGCCGCCAACATCGAGCAAGTCCGCCCCGGCGTTCACAAGCTCCTCGGCTCGCTTCAGGAAGGCGTCGAAGTCAAAGGTGGCCGCCGGCTGAAAAAAAGAGTCACGCGTACGGTTCAAAATGCCCATCACCAGCGCGCGTGAGGTCACATCAAATTGGTGCTCCCCGAGTGCCACCGTGATGGGCGCCGTGGGCCAAAACGTTGCCACTCCCGCTGCCGACGGCTGGTGAGAGGGTTCGAGGAAACGCACGCGCCCAGCCTAACGTCGGCCGAGAGAAGGCCCTAGAAACGTCCACTAGCCTTGAGGGCACGAACGACAGATCTTTCAGAAGGGGGTTCTATGGATGACGAAATCTTTAGCCGCATGATGCCCCTGTCGGAGCCCGAACTTCACGACCCCGTCCTCATTTACGCCCTCGAGGGCTGGATTGACGCGGGCCTCGGCGCCTCGACGGCGTTGTCAACGCTGCTCGACGCCATCGAGACCGAGCCACTGGCGACCTTCGACACCGACTACTTCATCGACCAGCGTGCTCGCCGTCCGATGGTGCGCATCGTCGACGGTGTGACCACCGAACTGACCTGGCCCGAGATCTCACTGCGCTGGGGTCGTGACCGAGACGGCGCCGACATGCTGTTTCTTGTCGGACCCGAGCCCGACTTCCACTGGAGTGACTTCGTCGAGGCCGTGACTGACGCCGCCCTCTCCTACAACGTCCGTTTGGCCCTCGGCCTGGGTGCTTTCCCCGCCCCCACCCCGCACACCCGTCCGGTGCGCGTGATCGGGACGGCTCCCGAACAGAGCGCCAATTTGTTGAGCGTTATTGGTTCCGTCTCGGGTGAACTCGAAGTCCCTGCTGGCATCAACTCCGCGCTGGAGCTGGGCTTCGCCGACGTTGATATTGACGTAATGACCCTTTGGGCGCGCGTGCCGCACTACGTGGCCTCGATGCCCTACCCTCAGGCCGCCGGTGCGCTCATTGAGGGCCTGGCTCGTATCGGTGGGCTCAGCCTGGACGCCAGCGCGCTGCGCTTGTCGGCCGACGAAGCCCGCGGCCGCGTGGACGACCTGGTGGCGAACAACCCCGATCACGCCACGATGGTCGCCCAGCTCGAGGAAGTGGCTGACGAGGACGAGGGCAACTCCCTCGGTGACGATCTGCCGACTGGCGACGAACTCGCGGCAGAACTCGAACAGTTCCTCCGTGGTGAAGGCCTCTAGTCCTCGCTGACGTCGCTCTCGATGCGCAGTCCGAGTCCGAGGGCGTAGCCGTCGAGGAAGAGTGCGCACTCCGCTTGGCGCGGGTGCCGGTTCGCCAACTCGTAGAACGCGGGTGAGTGATCAGCCTCGTAGAGGTGGGCTAACTCGTGCACCAGCACCGCGTCGATGACCCATTCGGGGCAGGACTGCAGTCGATTGGACACGCGAATCTCCCGAGTCGCCGGCGAACACGACGCCCATCGTCGCTGCTGACTGGTGCTCCACCGTACCGACGAAGCCTCCACCCCATCGAGGTAGAGCTCGGCGAGGACGCGAGCACGCTCCTCGAGACCCGCGTCACCGGTCGCCGTGGCGGGCCGCTGGGTCAGGAGTCGCTCGACCAGGGTGTCGACAAACTGGGTCCGGTCTCTTCCGCGAAGCCGGGCCGGGATCTGCACCACAATGCGATTACCTGACCAGTGGGCGGTGCCCGTCTTCTTGCGTCGCGCCGAGGCCCGAATTTCGACCTCGGGTCGATCGAACCGTGGCGGTTCAATCGTGACCCCAGTGGTCGAAACGGGCGTTGCTTTGACCATTAGAGAATGATGTTGACCAGTCGTGGCGGGACGGCCACCACGCGAGACGGCTCGCTGCCGTTGAGCGCCGCGGCAATCGTCGCGTCCGCCAGCGCCGCGGCAATCGCGTCAGCCTCGTTGACGTCGGGGCTGACCTCAACACGGGCCTTCACCTTGCCGTTGATCTGTACCACCATGGTCACGGCCGAGCGCACGACCAGTGCGGGGTCTGCGACCGGCCAGGTCTGTGCGTGCACGCTGGGCTCGCCGGGGTGACGGGTCTCCCACAGTTCGGCGGTGATGTGCGGCGCCATCGGGGCCAGCAGTCGCAGCAGCAAGTCGAGGCACTCGTCGAGCGTCTCGCGGTGCGCACCCTCAGCGGAGCGCGCCTGCTTCGAGATGGTGTTCAGCAACTCCATCAACGCGGCCACGGCGGTGTTGTAGCTCCACTTGTCGAGGTCCTCGGTGACCCGCACGATGGTGCGGTGCACCTCGCGCACGACTTCGTCGTCAGCGGCGGTGCGCTCGTCATGGAAATTGCACTCGTGGTACTGCGCGAGACGCACAATACGGTCGATGAAACGTGCACAGCCCTCGATGACTTCTTCGGTCTGGTCCGTCCAGTCCACGTCGTCCGCCGGTGGACCGACGAACAAGTGGAAGAGTCGCAGGCCGTCGGCACCGACGGTTTCGTAGTACTTCTCGGGTGCGATCAAGTTGCCCTTTGACTTGGACATCTTCGACCCGTTGAGACGGATCATGCCCTGGGTAAAGAGGCGCTTGAACGGCTCGCGCGGCAGGCCTGGCGCCATCGAGATGTCGACCAGGGCCTTCAGGTAGAAGCGCGCGTAGAGGAGGTGCAGGATTGCGTGTTCAATACCACCGATGTACTGGTCAACCGGCATCCACTTGGCTGCCTCCGCGGGGTCAAAGGCCTTGCCTTCGGTAAAGGGGTCGGCGTAGCGCAGGTAGTACCACGACGAGTCGGTGAAGGTGTCCATGGTGTCGGCCTCGCGACGCGCGGCCCCGCCACACGTCGGGCACGATGTGGCGCGGAAGCCCTCGTGGGTGGCGAGCGGCGACTGTCCCGACTTGTCCATCGTCACATCGTCAGGTGCCAACACCGGCAACTGGTCCTCGGGAACCGGCACTATGCCACAGCTGTCGCAGTAGACCACGGGAATCGGACAGCCCCAGAAACGCTGACGCGAGACCAGCCAGTCACGCAGGCGGTAGTTGACCTTGCGCAGGCCGTTGGCGTTGGTCTCGAGGAAAGCCGCGGCCTTCTCCTTGGCTTCGGCAACGTCGAGCCCGTCGAGGAAGCCCGAGTTGATGTGGCGGCCGTCACCGCTGTAGGCGCCGCCTTCAAAATCAGCGGGCGTCTCGATAGTGCGCACGATGGGCAGGCCGTGTACCTGGGCGAAGGCGTAGTCGCGCTCGTCTTCGGCCGGCACCGCCATGATCGCGCCGGTCCCGTAGTTGCCCAGCACGTAGTCGGCCACGTAGACCGGTACCGGCTGTCCATTGAAGGGGTTGATCACGAAGGAACCAGTGAAGGCCCCGCGCTTGTCCAGTCCCGCGCCCGCGTCGGACGACGCCGTGCGCTCGAGCTCACTGGCCTGCGTTGCGCGCGAGACCAGGGCGGTGACGTTGTCGCGCTCATCGTCGGTGGTGAGCAGGTCGAGCATCGGGTGCTCGGGGGCGACGACGGCGTAGGTGACGCCGAAGCCGGTGTCGGGACGGGTCGTGAAGACGCGCAGTGCCTTGGACGAGTCCATCTGCAGTGGCAGGTCAAACTCCACACCTTCGCTGCGGCCAATCCAGTTGCGCTGCATCGTTTTGACGCGCTCGGGCCACTCGAGGGTGTCGATGTCGGTCAGGAGTTCGTCGGCGTACGCGGTGATCTTGAAGAACCACTGTTCCAGGTTCTTGCGCTCCACCAGGTCGCCAGAACGGTCACAGGTGCCGTCGGCGTTTACCTGCTCGTTGGCCAGCACCGTGGCGCAACCGGGGCACCAGTTCACCGGAGCTTCGGCGCGGTAGGCCAAGCCGGCCTCGAGGAACCGCAAGAAGATTGTCTGAGCCCACTTCATGTAGTTGGGGTCGTGGCTAAAGACTTCGCGACGCCAGTCGTAGACGGCCCCGAGGCGACGCACCGAGTTCTTCAACTCCCCCATGCGGGCGTCAGTAAAGAGACGGGGGTGGCTGCCGGCCTTGATGGCGGCGTTTTCGGCCGGAAGACCGAACGAGTCAAACCCGAAGGGCGACAGGACGGCCTTGCCCTTCATCGTCTGGTAGCGAACGACTAAGTCACCAAAGGTGTAGTTACGAACGTGGCCCTGGTGGGCCGCTCCCGACGGATACGGGTACATGCACAGGGCGTAGAAACGCTCGCGGGGGTCGTCGTTGTCGACCTCGTACGTGCCCTCGTCAAGCCAACGGGCTTGCCATTTCTGTTCGATTTCAGTGACATCAAAGGGGCGGGCCATTTATTCATTCTAGAGAAGGAAATTCTGCGGAATTGAAGGGGGCGCCCCCTAACTGTCGTAGAGCCATCAGCCCGTCTCGCGAGCGAGCCGAAATTGAATTGTGCGACACCTGCTAATATTGATTTCTCGCGGGGGTATAGCTCAGCTGGCAGAGCACTTGCATGGCATGCAAGGGGTCCGGGGTTCAAATCCCCGTACCTCCACCAAAAGCCCGGGACTCAGTGATCAATTCATTGGGCCCCGGGTTTTTTCTTGCGCCTTCACAAACGACGCGCTTGCTCTAAAGATCCGCCGCCGGCTTAGGCCAAATGAAGTCGCTCGTCGGGTCTTCCCCGACTCGACCGTCAAACGCTTCGCGCAGGAGGTCAGCGTGACCCGTGTGCCGACCGTATTCTTCCACTAAGTCAAACACCAGTCGCCGAAGCGATGCGTGAGCATCGCCGTGGGCGGCATTGACCGTCTGGTCAAGTCCACCAGAAGCGAGCAGGGCATCCAGACGACGAACTGACTGCGCCACCGAGCGGTCGTACAGGTCGTAGAGAAACTCGGGGCTGTCGTGTTCCGCCGAGGAAAATCCCAGTCATCACCGGCGGTGGGTTCAAGGCTCAACCCCAGTTCGTCTTGGGATCCGCGATCGACTTTCACCGTAAAGGTGTAGTGCTCGACGGAAGCGAGATGCTTGAGGAGCCCACCCAGCGTGAGCGTCACGCCAGGGAGTTTGAACTTGGGTCACTCTGCATCGCGACCAATCCATTAGGACCGAATGCTGAATCGGAGGCCCGCTTCCTCCGTCTTGCCGTAATAATGGCAAGCGTTGACGAGTCAAAAAGGAGGCCGGCACTATGACCACCCTGTTCGGCATTGTTGCCGTGGGCTTCATGATCGCCATGTACGGCCTCGAGCGTCGTGGTCGGGGATTCGTACTCGCCTTTGCCGTGGGCTGCCTTCTCTCTAGCGCCTACGGCCTCCTGTCGGGAGCCTGGCCGTTTGGAGTTGCCGAGATTCTCTGGGCCGTGATTGCCTGGCGGCGCTGGCGCAACGAGAAGTAGTCGACGCCGAGCGTTGGATCTATGAGGGCCGTCCGCGGCTTCTAGAAATCTGTATCTAATAGAAATTATTCCTATTAGCATCAAGACATGACCACAGTTGCCGAACCGGTAAGCACCAGCCAGAAGATTCGCGCCTCGTTCTCCCCGAGTGAGTGGCGCCGCCTTCTGGGCATGTTTGGCGTCATCCTATTCCTACACATTCTCGGATTCACCCTGTTGATCCTCGCCGCCCACCACCACGCCGCGGGCAAGACCGCGGCGATTGGTGTCGGCACCGGTCTCCTCGCGTACACCCTCGGTATGCGTCACGCCTTTGACGCCGACCACATCGCCGCCATCGACAACACCACCCGAAAGTTCATGGCCGAAGGCAAGCGCCCAATGTCCGTTGGGTTCTTCTTCTCCCTGGGTCACTCCTCCGTCGTCTTCTTGCTGACCTTGTTTCTAGGACTTGGCGTCAAGGCCCTGGGTGGTCAGGTGCGCAATAGCAACTCTGGCCTGCACCAGTTCGGTGGCCTCGTTGGCACCCTGGTCTCCGGTGGCTTCCTCTACCTCATCGCCGCGCTGAACGTGGTGGTGCTGTGGGGCATCATCAAACTCTTCATCGAGATGCGCCAAGGCCGCTTCAACGACGAGGAGCTCGAGAAGCACCTCAACGCCCGCGGCCTCTTCATGCGGTTCTTTGGCAAACTGGCCCGCTCCATTGACCGTCCGGGCAAGATGTACCCGTTGGGCTTTTTGTTCGGCCTGGGCTTCGACACCGCCACGGAAGTTGCCTTCCTCGTCCTCGCGGGCACCTCGGTGGCCGCCGGCCTCCCCCTCTGGGCGCTCATCTCACTGCCGATCTTGTTTGCCGCCGGTATGAGTCTCCTCGACACCATTGACGGTTCATTCATGAACTTCGCCTACGGCTGGGCCTTCTCCAAGCCCGTGCGCAAGGTGTACTACAACATCGCCATTACCGGTCTCTCGGTCATTGTGGCCTTCTACATCGGCACCCTGGAGTTGATGCAGGTCTTGGCCACCCAGCTCAAATTGAACGGCGGCCTTTGGACCTACGCCCAAAACTTCGACATCAACAAGGCCGGCATGATCGTGGTCGCCATGTTCGTCGTGGTCTGGGCCTTCGCCTTGATCTATTGGAAGGTCGGCAAGGTCGAATCCCGTTGGGAACAGGCCGCCTTCAAGGCGCAGCAGGCTCGCGGTGAATCGCCCGACGCCCACGCCGCCGGCATCACCCTTGGCGGTATCCACGCTCCCTTCACCATCGACGAATAGCGCCCGCCACCACTCCCGAGAGCCGTTTGGCTACGCTCGGTAGTGCGCCAATGAAAAGGTCATTCGGCGCCGAACAACGGAGTTTGTATGCGCGTTCTCATTATTGGTGCCGGCGGTGTTGGCTCGGCCGTGGTCAAGACGATCAACAAGTGGGGGCTCTTTGAGCACGTGGTCATCGCCGACTACGACCTCGCCAAAGCCCAACGCGCCATTGCCGGCTACGACGCTCGCTTCGTGGCACACCAACTCAATGCGTCCGACATCGAGGCCATTGAACACCTGATTGAGGCCGAGAAGGTCACCGCGGTCCTCAACGTTCTCGACCCCCGGTTCGTCATGAACATCTACCGGGCCTGCCTGCGCGCCGGTGTCACCTACTTGGACACGGCGATGTCGCTCTCCAAGCCGCACCCCGAACACCCCATGACCATGCCGGGACTCAAGCTGGGTGACGAACAGTTCGCTCTGGCCGACGAGTGGGCCGCCCGTGGGCAGATGGCCCTGGTGGGCATGGGCATCGAGCCGGGCATGAGCGACGTCTTCGCTCGGTACGCCGCCGACGAGCTCTTCTCCTCCATCGATGAGATCGGGGTTCGCGACGGTTCCAACATGGCAATCCGTGGGTACGACTTCGCCCCAACCTTCTCCATCTGGACCACCATCGAGGAGTGCCTCAATCCGCCAATCATCTTCGAGCGCGACCGCGGCTGGTACACCACGGAGCCCTTCTCCGAACCCGAGGTCTTCCACTTCCCCGGCGGTATCGGTGACGTCGAGTGCGTCAACGTCGAGCACGAAGAAGTCCTGCTCATTCCCCGCTGGATTGACGCCGGTCGAGTCACCTTCAAGTTCGGCCTCGACGCGCAGTTCCTCAATGTCTTGCGCACCCTGCACACCATCGGTCTCGACCGTGTTGAACCCATCACCGTTGGCGGTGTGCAGGTCTCACCCCGTGACGTGGTGGCGGCCTGCCTCCCCGACCCCGCCCAACTGGGTGACCGCATTGAAGGCGCCACCTGCGCCGGTACGTGGGTCAAGGGCACTGGTAAGGATGGCCAGCCTCGTGAGGTCTACCTCTACCACGTCGTGGACAACGAATGGTCCATGCGCGAATTCGGTGCCCAGGCCGTGGTGTGGCAGACCGCACTCAACCCGGTGGTCGCACTCGAACTGATCGACGCGGGTATCTGGCAGGCCGAAGGCGTCGTGGGCCCCGAGGCGCTCCCGCCGAAGCCCTTCCTCGACCTCGTCAATGCCCACGGTGCCCCGTGGGGTCACGACGAGCGATAAGGCTCGTTAGACCTCGCTGAGGAGGTCCTTCATGCCGTTGCCAGGCTCGACGAAGTACATCGAAGCCAGCTGGCCATCGCGGACCTTGTAGGCCCAAAGCGAATGAATGTCGGTGGGACCATCGGCACCATTGACGTGATTGACCTCGTGCGCCACAATCGCGTCTCCGATTTCAATGGTTTCGTTGATTTCGATGGTGCCCACGATGTTCTGCTCGAACAGCGACACAAACATGGCGCGCACCTCGTCATGTCCACGGGCGGCCACACCACCGTCCTCTTCAAAGATCACGATTGATTCGTGCAAGAACGGCATAACCGCCTCAACGTCACCACTGGAGACAGCGGCCGCGATGTTGCGCAAGAGTTCGGTAT
>Ga0208257_1000455_pt1 | contig 11884 bp, 12 predicted proteins | sample CryBogCBH10Sep07_FD_184610 | JGI IMG/M metagenome (GOLD analysis project Ga0208257, IMG submission 184610) | Freshwater microbial communities from Crystal Bog, Wisconsin, USA - CBH10Sep07 (SPAdes) | ecosystem: Environmental > Aquatic > Freshwater > Lake | place: Crystal Bog, Wisconsin, USA... | reverse complement strand
ATGCTCTGACCGTTAACGGGAGCGCCTTGTGCCAAGCGCTTATGCTGGGGCACGTTGATGCTCTTTTGTTCTTGATCGGAAGTTGCCATGTCATTCTCCTTGAGGTGGTGGCATTGTAGGTGCGGCGGGTGCCGCGGGTTGTTGAGCCTGAGCAATATTTTGAATTGTCTCGTGCGTCAATTTTGCGTTCTCGATCGCAATCTTTGTCTGATTGTCCTCGGTATGCTTTTGCATGTCCATCTGCAACTTGGCTTGGTCGTATTGAGACCGTTGCTGGTCTGCTTGCGTCTTGCGCTGTGTCTCTGCCATGTTGGTGTCTTTGACCACTTGCGCATCTGGCGGCAATGGCTGAGGTGCGCTCTTGCGTTGCTGTGCCATCTGCATGATCATCTGCAGTGCCTGCTGGAACTGACCAAAGACTTGGTTGGTGTCCAACATAACGTGGGCGCCAACAGTCGTGTACACCTTGTCGATCGTTGATGTAAGGCGTGGGTCTTCGTAGTCGTCCACGGGATGCCCCATAGACTTCTCCACGTAGCCATTCGAGCGGTTCAGATACCACAGCGTCATGTGCTGTTTCAGGTGCTCGATCAGGTTGTTTAGATAGTTCGGATCGGCAAACGGCGACTGACCCAAGAATGGGTTCAGTGCGAACTGCAGGTGATCTTGAATGTGAGCAATGTGATCTTGTTGCAGGTAAGCATAAGACGGCTGACCAATGAGCATGGCGGCGTTCTCGTCCGCACTGGTGCGTTGCTCAGGGGCTGGTGTGTCTTTGAGCAATTCATTGATGTTTGGCACCTTCATTTGCTTGAGTACTCGGTTGAGTACACTGGGCATATTGAATTGGTCGGGGTGCTTTTCTGCAAGAGCCAGCACGGCTTGGTTCTGAGCCATGCGCTGGGTTTCGGAGAAGATGTGCGGATCACTGACCGGCACAACGTCGGTGTTCTTGTTAAAGTCTTCACGGACAATCTCCAAGTCAGTAACGACGTCCGCCTTCTTCATCTCATCAAAGTGCCAACGGTTCAAACGGCACAAGACTTTCAGAACACGGGCTTGAGATTCGTGCAGTCGAGCGTGAATAGCCGAGAATACTGCCGCACCTTGCTCAATCAACGCTTGGGTGGTTCCTACTGGAGCCTGAGCATTGACATCTGCAATCTTCTCTTCGCTGGTGGTGACCACGCCCTTGGCGGCTTGATCCAGCCATCCAAGCAACTGGAATAGCACTTCGCTTGGAGGATTGAACGGCATGGGCATCGCAATTTGGCGAATGTCCTGCACGCCTGGAGCGCCTTCAATCTCAATCACTTGAGTCACATCTGGCTGTGCTGACTGACCGCTGATCTTGGCGCCTTTTAACTTCAGCATTGTTGCCGAGTTATTGATATGAGCAGTATCCAACAGAGCACGGAGAGCACCGGTGAGAGCAGCACTAAGCCCACCAATAAGTTGAGGCAAACCGATCGCATATGCACCTCTCCAAGGGATGAATTTGAACTCTACGACCCAATCCAGTTTGGTTCGGGTCTCGTCTTTTTCCTCCCAGTTGCGGTACAGACCAACGACTTGATTGCTCAACTCATCGATCATGAGGATGTACGGTGCGTACTCCCCCTTTGTGTTTTTGTCGTCGGTCAACTCCAAGTAGGTGTAGATGTGATACACCTTACGGATGCCGTCTTTGTTCTCTTCAAACTGTTTACCTTCAACCTTGTTGTTGGCTTGCTCGACCTTGTTCTGCTCCAGATTCATGCTGGCGGCGGCGACGTTGATGTCACGGTACATGCCAACACGAATACGGCGCTCAAACTCAAATTGTGTGATCTCGTGAACTTCCGCGGCACGCTCTGCCGTGTAAAAGTTAGTCGCCGCAAAGGGAAGGATCACCCGGTCGATTGGCAAGAACTCCACCACGGGGCGTTTCTTTTGCTCATCAAACCACAACTTGAAGTACTGCGAACCACCCAAAGGCAGTTGAGTCAATAACTGTTCTTGCTCGTCACGGAACTCTTCAATTTGCTCAGTGATTTGCCAGTTCAGGAAGTCACGCTTACGCTCAGACTTCTCCGCCTTCATCTCGTCCATCTTGCCAATGACTTTGGTCTTGACTGGACCATCTGGCGGATACAGTTCTTTGATGGCACGGGCGGCGAAGTCAACGCAACCTTCAGCCATGGCTGGATGAACGACCTTAGAAGCTCCCATGAAGGTTGCGCCACCAGGAGCATCGTTGCCCATACCAGTGCGCTTGATGCCTTCCTCGTACTGCTTATCACGCAGTGTTCGGGCTTCCTTGTCGGTCTCAAGAAGATCAAGGTATCGGAACGCCAGAGTGCCCAACTCACCTGAGCCAATTGAGTCGCACAGGTTGTCGTAGAAGTCAGGATTGAACTCGGGGCCGTCATCAACTTGGACAATGGCGGAGCCATCTGGTTGCTCTTCAGTTTCCATTTCTGGCAAGTCAACGACAGCACTGCCGTCGTCCTGTTCTTCGATTGGAAAATTGTCTTGTGTTCTAGCCATTATTTAGCCTTTTTCTTTGTTAATGCAAGTCGCATTGTGTCAATATTTTTATGAACGGTAGTTTTTTGTTGGGACTTATTGCTAACTTTTCCGCCATAACAAAAGAAGTGATCTTGGAATTTTTTCAAAGCATCAACTCTATTTTTCATTTTTTCATCTTCTGTATTTCCGTGATACGTCTCAATTCTTGAAATGCCGTGTTTATTTAAAAGGGGCGCCAATTGTTCGTGTTGTTCATGTGGAACAACTGCGCCAACAAATTCATTTAAACGCACGCCACGTTGCGGCTTGGCTTCAAAATATTCTGTAGGCATGTCTCGCAAATGACGCAAATACTCGCCAGCTTCTTGCAACAACTCTGGAGGCAAAGTTGGCTTATACCATTGACGAATGTGATGAATCCCTTTTGTTCCAACTTCTTTTAACATGTCAGAAAAATCACTACTATGCTGAAACATGTTTCCGCCATAAATTGAGTGAGGATGGAACTTTTCGGCAAGCTCAAAAAGCATATTTTGAGTTTGTTCAGCCATTGGCTTGAATTCTTGACTGGTAATGATTCGTTTGCGGGATTTCTTAATCTGCTCTTTATTTTTAAATTGAGGCGTAATTCCAGATCGAACAGTGCCAGCACCATAATTCCAGCTTTCACCGCCACGAACATTTCCTTTCATGGCTTTGACGGCATTTTCAAGTGTTAATGGAACGTATCGACGATTTCCGCTAGGGGTAAATCCTTTATAAATTTTTGTTTCTTCATCATTTAAAGATGGAAATCTAGGCGAATAAACGTCCGATGCGTAAACCGGGTTTTCTTTTGATGGAGACGCCATCTCTGGGTGACCAATTAAAGATATATCACCAAAACTGTGAAATCCATGCTCAGGATTAACGATTGCCAAACTTGGTACTGGCAATCCTCCTAATTTATCAGCCATGCCCAATTTTCTGGCGCTTATGTTGTGCATAACAAGTAGCGGGTTTTCCTCTTTATCTGGCTGACCACCGCCCTTCAATCCTTGCGACTGTGGCTGAGCACCACCCAAGGCTTGCAGGGTTTGACCTTGAGGCGTCATGGACAGCATATTGCCTTGAGGGGGCGTTTGTCCTTGTGGTGCAGGCTGACCCTGCTGTGCGCCCATTGGGGGCTGTCCTGGTGCTCCTGGCATGCCCTGTGGAGGCTGTTGAGCCATCAACTGTTGTCCAGGCTGTTGCTGGTTTTGATCCACTCCACCGATAGGCATACCGCTCTTGGTTGCTACGCCGCCGGGAGGTGGGTAGTTTGACTCATCCTTTACAGGTGGGATGTAAATCTTAGGCGTCATGTTAGGCGCCTCGTTTACTCCGATTTGTTGGAGTTCAGGACGCTGATAAAGCGCCATCTTCATTTGAGCCAGTGTTGGTTGCACGTTGCCTCCTTCGGCTTTGTGGATGATGCCACCACGCATGTACTGTGGTAAGCCTTCTTTGAGAATCTTCTCTCGCATTGGCTCAGTGATTGGGAAGTGGTGGAGTTGTGTAATCTTTGGATTACCAGATCTGATCATGCCAAGCCCAGCGTTATCTGGAACCATTTCTTCGCCAGATTCAATGGGCATCTGTCCTACTTGAACGCCATGTGGCTTACCAAGTTTGTTCAGATATGTCGGCACGATCTTGTCGTAAAAAGTTTTCATGCCATGTTCTTGGGAAACTTTTTCTGACTCGTTTTGCCTTGGATAGCGCTCAGCTTGCTCTTTGCCGGGCGTAATCACTATGCCGTGGTAGCCATGTTTAGCCGCGTGATGCAGGGCGTGCTTGAGCGCTAACTCGTGCCAGTTCTTTTTGAATGGGGCGTCGGGAACTGCACTTTTTCTTTCGGCTTCAATGCCGCCCCCAAGATTGTCCTGCAATTCATAAAAATGGTCATATTTATCTGCTGGCAATGTCCCTGCTTCAAACTGTTTGAGCAGCTTTTGATACTCAGCCATTTCTCCCGTGTGCTGGCCTTTGTAGCCATGCTTGCGGCCTTCCTGGTGCCAGTCCGACTGAATCTCTTCCAAGTGCAAGAGCTTTTCTTTATTGGGTCCAGTGCGGTCACTCATGCGAATGTGGGCGATGACGTTGGGGTGTCCTTGCCAGTGGCTTGAGTGGTACTGATCACCCATCGATGCCTTGCGTGCCTTTAACTCAGCCAGTTCTTGGGCTTGGCGTCCATCCATTCCCCAGTACTGAGGATATGAAGAGCGGCGTTTGTCAGCCTCCAACTCCATCATGCGCAGTTCATCGCTCTCGCTGAAGTGAGGCAACTGCAATAGCATCTCACGGTACTTCTTGCCTCCGGGCAACTGATAGTCCTGATACTTGGCTGTGTTCTGTTTGATCCAGTCATCAACCTTTCTCATGGCATTGCGGTCGTCCATGACCTCATCGTAGGTCTGACCGTACAGTGCTTGAGATGCAAGGTCGGCGAGTCTGTATTCGTCGTCTCCATAGTCAGAGAGGACGTTCTCAGTCACATGGGGCATCGGTGACTTTTTGAGATGCGCCAGTAACTCTGCCTTGGTCATCTTTTGCTCAGGCAGATGTAGTTTGCGGTCAACCACCTCTTCTTTGCGGAATCCCGGTTGTTTGGAAGCCTCAGCCATGAACTCTGCGGGTGTTCCCTTTGTGCGGTTCACCGCCATGGTTGCCTTCTCAAGCGGGGAATACATGCCGTGCTTGGTCAGCGCTAGGCGCATGACGTCTAGGGATGGATCGCCACCTTTGGACATATGGACTTTGCCACCACGGGCGTAGCCAGAGCCTTCTTCTGCACCAACAATGTTGCCTTTGATGTCGTATTTCAAACGCTTACCTTCTGGCGTGATGATGTTGTGAAGACGTTGAATGTCTTCGCCAGTAAGGTACTCGTGATTTGGAACAGGTTGTCCACTTGCTTTAATGGCACGCTGCTCATTTACGTTAAACACATCACCATATCTGCGAAGTCCGGCATTTTGTGGGTCTCCCACGTCAGACCAATTACCACTCTTCACAAAGTCCTGAACGTATGGCAGGTACTCCTCTTTGGGGGCGGCGTTGCTTTTGCCTTTGATTTGAGTAATGCTTGATGGCTGTTTTAATTCCTCCGCAGTTGGTGTCTGTATCATTTTTTCATGATCAACAGCATCCGCATATGATTCAAAAAATTGATTGTCACTTGTTTTGTAACCTCGCTCCCCAAACTCGCCTCTACCTTCAACAATTCTTGTGTCATTTTGTCCAAAATCGTTGTCATCTAAAACGCCTTTTGTTTTAGTCTCAATGGTGACGTGTGGCTCACCTTTTGCGTCAACCAGTGAATAGACCTTGGCTTTGCCGCTCTTGATGCCCTCCCAGCCGCCATGGCCGTAGCCAGAATGCCCCATTTTGCCAGAGCCTTCAACCCAATCGGGATGGCCTACTGGCGGCTCATAACCACGCACTGAGTGGCCCATGGCGTCAGACTCAGACGCAAACGATCCGGGTTTGTTCAACTCAATCCACTTATATCCTTCAGGATACTCTTTGTGGACAGGCAGACCTTCGCGTTTTGCCGCACGCTCTGCGTTCATCTTGGCGGCAAGCTCTTGGTCGTACTCATAGGCGCGGCGCACAGCCTGCTCCATGCTGACCTTGTTCAGTTGCTCAGGACGGATGCGGCCAGAAGCTACGTCTTCACGCAGGACGTCCATGATGTGGTCGAAGCCAAGGTCTCTTGATAGAGAACTCATGTTTTCGGGGTAATAGATTGGCGTGGCTGGATCAAGTTTGGTCAGCCAAGGGTTGTCTTCCACGGTCGACTTGTATCCCTGACGAATTTCTGTCGGCGTCAACGGCCTTGTGTGTTGCCCAGCCGTGCCGACGTTGAGCATCTCGTCGGTAATACGCTCCCAGCCTTTTGCCGCATTTGATGCACCAACATCGCTGGGATCAAAGCCTGCAACCATGCGCTTCACTGCCAGTGATTCAGGCATAAATGCATTTGCGTAGTCAATCTCATTGGCAGGCATGTGCGTGATGCCTTCCTCGGCCAGCTTGCGCACTGGGTCATCGGGCGTCGCCATCTGCTTCTTGACGTAGTTGGTCAGGTTGCGTTCCACCCAGTTGTTGAGGGCGTTGGGAATGCGAGAATTTTCAATCTCGTCTTTTATTTGACGGATCACATAATCATGTTTTTTTGCCGCATTTGGAAGCGCAGATATTTCAGCTAAATCCGCCTTTAATTCCTTCAGTTTGTCTGGACGTATTCCTCTTTCGTCCAGCAGAGTCTTCAGTGAATTTTCCACGCTGTTGTTCAACCAGTTGCCGCCAGTAGGCTTGATTACACCAGCCAATCCTCCCACATGCCCCGGTTGAAACATGTTCATCATTTGCTCACCAGTCGGCGCTGGCAGGCTCTTGGCATACGCAACTGGATCAGTCACCATGCGTTGCAAGTTGCTCGGCACGTTCTTGACTACATTGAATGCGCCTTGCAAGTTGCGCTTGGTGTTGCCAACAATGTCCAGTGGCTCATTGCCTGCGGCGTCTTTGAGTTCTGCCATCATCCTTGCAATGGTCGGATTAGTTGCCATGGTTGCCCTCAGTGAATGCCCAATTATGCCTTCGGTCGACGCCTTGGGCAATCAGGGCAGTCTCCATACGTCTGACACACGCCTAGTGCATCACATGTTCTCTTGCCGGCGCTTTTGAATCCATTCACGTAGAGCTTGGACTGCTTGTTGTTCGTTGATGTCGTTTCCCGGCTCGGTACTGATCTCGAACCGGTTAGCGCAAACCGTTGTCTTAACGTTTGCCAAGTTGATAACCTTGAAATAATTCTCGCCCACTTGGATTTCAATAAAGTCGTCATGTTTCATTTTTACTCCTAATGTTTTACTAATCTGATTAGTAACTACTTTTGATTACTAATCAGATTAGTAAGGGTTTCTACTAAGCTCCATATGGATTGGTTCTGGTTCGCATGTTGTATATCTCAGCGTCAGTGATGTCTTCCTCTTCGAGGTCGTCTCTTCGGGGGAAGTCGATGCTGATCCAGCCGGCGTCGCGCAGGTAGCGCAGGCCCTGGCTGATGCAGTCCACAAACTCATCATGCACCGTGCCCTCGGGGAATGAGCAGATTTGGCTGACCATGCCCTCGGCCCAGTCACGCACGAATCCCTTGCGGTTGCTGCTCTCGGGCACCCAGACACGGCCGGCCTTGATGATGTTGGCCACGATGGACAGGCGTTGCACTTTGTCGGCTCGGCCGGGGTTGTACGCGATGACGGGCAGGTGGGCCTGCTGCAAGTCCTGGATAAGGGAGATGCCGGCGCTCTTGTCCTCCACCAGGATGACGTCCACCAGCTTCTTGTTCTTGCCCTCGCCGTAGACCGTCTCGAACTCGTCGATAACTTTGGGGCGCAGTTGCGGGTACTGCAGGTGATCCTGCCAGCAGTCCAGCACCATGACGCACATGCCGCCGTCCAGGGGCTTGAACACGCCAAACGTGATGCACCCGGTCGGGTCGTTGATGGTCTTGTCGCTGGTGGCGCAGTCGTAGGACTGCAGGATGTACTCAAGCTTGGGGAACGGCTTGTTGTCGGGCCACAGTCTGAACCAATCCCTCTTGACGATGCCGCCCTCCTCGGGGTCGATGATCTCGGCGTGAATCTCCTGCCGGCCGAGATTGGTGCCCTCGTACTGCAAGATTTGCTTCTGGAATGATGGCGCCAAGTTGGCCACGTTGACGTAGGTGGACGCCTTGGTCACCACCACGTCGTCGCCTTCGCGCCCCAGCAAGTCCATGACCAGTGGCTTGGGCTTGGGCGTGGTCGATGCAATGATCCTAGTGCGGGTTCCCAGGCGCACAGCGAACATGATCATGTCCCAGGCGTCCTGCAGGTAGTCCCATGCGGCCAACTCGTCCAGCCATGCCCCGTGCCATTGACCGCCACGGAAGCGCTCAGGCTCACTGGCGGCGATGCCCTTGATGAATGATCCGTTGACCAGCTTGATCTCGTGCAGGCTCTTGTTGTAGTCGGCGATTAGGCTCTCGGGGATCACCTTCAGCAGGCCTGAGTCGCCCTCAAAGCATGTGCCACGGACGTCGCCACTGGTGGGGGCCGACACCAGCCAGCGGGTGTTGGGTTGCTCCCATGCCCAGAAGGCCAGCGTCTCGGCGGCCGCACGGGTCTTTCCGGCTCCTCGTCCAGCCAGCATGAGCCAGATGTTCCACCAGTCCCCTGGTGGCTCGATCTGGTGCTTGTGAGCCTCCTTGTGCCACTTCATCTGCCAGTTGACTACCGCCTGGGCGACGGGCGTCAGCTTGGCGAACTCGGCCGCAAGATACTCTGTGTCCTCCAGCAAAGCTTGGACAGCGCTCATACTTCCGACTGGCGTTGCATCTTCATTGCTTTGAGCAACTCACCGAACACCGTCACATGCATGTCCACCTGCATCGGCTTGTTCGGGTCGCCCGTCAGTTCTGTCCTGGCCAGCTTGGGCACGTGATACTCCACCACGCTTTGGAACATGTCGAACGCTTTGGCTGGGTTCGGTGGGACGATGTACTTGTCTTCGCCAGTCTCTGGGTCAAGAACCTTCACACCTGCTGCCACCTGATCAAGCCATTCAGTGAGCCTGTGAGCGTTTCCATCGACGAAGGCACCTATGGCCTGCCGAGCCTCTTGCGTGGCCTTGTTTGGGCTTCCTGCAGGCCTTCCTGCGCCCTTATTACCAGTTGCCATTCTCACCTCCAATAAATCTGAATTGTTTATTGTCTACGTGAGTGAATACTAACTTTGCTTTGTCGGTCATATTCCAGTCCTTTTTCGCGCATATCTCAGCGCATAACTGGAAGTTTAACTCCTCACTCTGTGTTTTGGGAAGACTTCCCGTCTTTGAAGCCTCTGTCGTACTCTTCTTTCAGGCGCGCCATGAACTTCTTGCTTACCCAGTCCATGAACACGATGGCGCTCATCTCGGCCACGCCCTCAAATGCTAATCCGGGGCCGTTGAAGTCCAGCATGCCCACTTCGTCACCATCTTGGTTGAAGAACTTGAGCACGCTGTTGTGCTTGGGCACCTCCATCGTCATGCTTGCCGGCACGGTGTATTTTTGGTGGCACTCAGGCCCCTCGTATTCACTCATAACTTGTCCCCAGTATCTTTTGCTCTGCGAATTTTCTGTACGCTTTGAGCTTGGCGTTCTCTTCCTTCAATTGCTCAATCTGGTTGGCTTGGTGCTTCATGATGCTTGAAGAGCGTTCGATCCATTCCTTGACCTCTTGGGGCATGGCAAACATCTCGTCCTTCTTTACGCTGGCAAGGGTGCGCTGGCTTACCAGAACGCGCTTGGGGGCCGTTTTCTTGGCTGGGGTAGGCTTGGCCACCACCTTCTTTGCTGGGGCCTTCTTAGCGGCTGTTTTTTTGGCAGTTGTCATGTGTTCTTACTCCTTAATTTGGCTTCGGTCAGTTTTACCGCCACAACTTCATCGCGCTTTGCATCGTATGCAATGTCGATTCGCTCCTCATCCGTCAGACCTACCCATGTGCGCTGCGGCGCAACAACGCCATGCTCTGATTCAAACTTCATCACCCTGCCGCAACGGCAGTTGTATTCAACTAGCTTCACAGGCTCTTGCTCTGGCTGTGCCCGAAGAAACTCTTGCATTTCTTTTTGGTTGTGTGGCTGCCCACAGTCTCCAGCACAATAATAGGCCGTGCAGTACTCCACAGGCTCTTGCTCTGGCTGTGCTGCGGTTGGCCCTAATTTACAAATACCGCACATACACTCCACAGACTTTTCCAGCGCATCTGCCGCTTCAAGTAACAGAAAATGGTCGGGGCTTGTACCATCACCCAGCCGTAAGCGTTCAATTAAATCATTCATCGGTCTTCTCCAGAAAATTCGTTAAAACATTTACGACAAACAATTAATCCGCGCAACGCACATCGATAATTACAATGCTCGCAAATCATCGGTCTTCTCCATCAAAGTTTTCAATGTGTTCTTGCAGTTCAACGATACGGGCTGTTTGGCGTTCTAGCATTGCGTCTTGATTGGCAATTTCTTTTTTCAATCTTTCATTTTCTTCACGCAAAAGTTTATTTTCAATGCGCAATTGCCGTAATTCTTCGTTCATTTCTCTGTCTCCACTTGAGGAAAGGTTGAGGATAAAAAGCGAAAAGCAGTGTCGCCATCTTTAAGTAGCACTGTTATCGTTGCGGCTTGCAAGTCACTGCCGTAGATTAGCATCAGTGCTTCCATCATTCTTTGGGTTTCGTTGTTCATGTCTTACTCCTTTATGCCGTGGGCGGCTTCGATTGCTAGTTCTTCCACTTCCCAAACATACATTGGGTCATGTCCAGGTGTTTTGTATGCGGGATACGTATCTCGATAAGCATCTTCTGCGGCTTTTGCCATATTCTCCGCACCTTCTTTTGTTCGGCTCACGCCTACGATAGAATGAATCCACGAAATACCGTCATAGTGAGGCGTTCTATCTTTTTTGCCGCTCGGTGTTTTCCTGCGGTAGTTACTTACAGCAATAAATACTGACCCATCCGTCAGCGGCTTGCGTTGTTGTGATGAGGTGTTTAGCCGATTAAGCAACCATTCCATAACATTAAGGGATACAAATTCCCGTGTGTTTTCGTAAATTTCTTGCTCAATTCTGTCTATTGTTGCCACCGGCTCCTGCTTGGGCATTTCCATCAAACGCTCATCAGACAAGCCTACCCACCCACGCTCTTTTGCGGCCTCATACGCTTCCATACCTCGCTCTCCAATGCCTATATTGGTTTGCGTTAAGGTCACCTGATTGGTTTCTTGTCTCTCAGCCTGCTCTATGGCTTGGCGTAGGGATGTGATGGCATCCATTGATTCTTTAATCTCAGGATTTTGATTAAGCGGGGGCATCATCACATCATTTTTATCACGCACTCCATACCATTTAACAATTTCTTCCAACGCCTCTAATGCTTGTTTCATTGCTTTAATCATGTCGTTTTTCACCCACTTTATCGACACGTCCTGTGGATGTGTCGTTGCCATCGACATGTGCTTCTCGTTCGCAATTGGGGCATTTAATCTCTGGTTCGGAGCCAAAGCGTTCTTCCCACCATTCACGGTTTCCTCTGTCTCCGTCATAGATGAGCTTAATTTCGCATTTGCAGCACAGTATGTAATCGCCAAGTGCCATGTTTATTCCTTTGAGTGGGTGTAGAGGGGCATTTCGTCTTTAGTCATGGTTCAATCCCAAAATGTTCTTTAATTAATTTTGCAGGTTCATGTGGTTCATAAAAACCTGTATTTGGCTCGGCTCTTTTGTCAAACGCATCACATATATCTAACACAATCAACTCGGCG
>Ga0208257_1000452_pt1 | contig 11945 bp, 16 predicted proteins | sample CryBogCBH10Sep07_FD_184610 | JGI IMG/M metagenome (GOLD analysis project Ga0208257, IMG submission 184610) | Freshwater microbial communities from Crystal Bog, Wisconsin, USA - CBH10Sep07 (SPAdes) | ecosystem: Environmental > Aquatic > Freshwater > Lake | place: Crystal Bog, Wisconsin, USA... | reverse complement strand
CTCCAAGTTACAAACTTATGGGAAGAATTCCAACAAACAACAATATACCAACAGCCTGTCAATTTAAAAAGACAGGCTTTATTTTTTCTGCGAAAAAAAATTAATAGAAAAATTACACGCAGTGATTTACGACGTTTGGGCGCAAAGATAAACAAAATAAAAAATAGTGAAAATTTACAAGAGCGCAGTCGTAGCACTAAATTATATAAGGATTTGGTGCAGGTTTTTAATTGTCAGAACATAAAGAAATAAATTTAGCTATCATTTTATGTCCAGAATCGTATGATTATAATCAAGGCGATATTGTTTATAGAATTTTAGCAAATGATCAATTAATAATTGAGCGCCATCCAATTGTTTTATCGCCTCATTCAAATCAAATGATTGTAGAAAAAATTGCATTATCCTATGCAATAACAAATCGTTTTGTCATTACAATAAAAAATTTAAAAGATAAAAAAATAAAAGTACCTCGATATTTTATTAACGGTAAAAGGTATATCAATGATGGTACAAATTTTTTTAAAACAGTACATCCTGATTGGAGAGTTACTATATTCATTTCTTAACAATAAATAATCTAGAGGTATTCACATGAAATTCGAAATACTTAACAACAAAGTATATGGTAAAATATTAGGAAAAAATGGTCGGCCAGTAATTGCTAACTATGATGAAGCTGATAAGCTCACTCAACGTTTTAATGGCACAGTTTGGAAATTGCCAAGTGGTTTTTATCTGATTAAATTGCCAGAAACTGCAACAAGAATTGAAGAATGTGATTGTGAAATTGTTGGACAAGAAGGTCCAAATAGTCAAATTATGCCATCATATAATGAAGAACCACGAGATAATGAAGTTCATATGGCTCGTGCTGATCTTTATCGTACAGCAAAATTGGCTATTATGCTGCATGAAATGTTAAAGAATGTTGGCGAAGGACAGGGATTAGATGGTTGGGTGCAGCGCAAACTAACTCGTGCCGCAGATTATATTGAAAGCGTATTTGATTATATGGATTATGAAATGCGCTATCCAGAAGAAGGCATGATGGAAGCAGAGTCTGATCCTATGGTTAATAATGCGCAGCCAGGTTATCCTCCTAAACCTGGCCAACAACAAACACCAGGCACGGCACCAAAAGCACCAGGTTTATCACAAACACCTGGCATGGTAAAAATGGCTAAAGTTGATACTAATGGTAAAGTACAAGGTCAGCCAATTATGGTACCTGCTGCTGGTGTCAAAGCAAAACAAGAAGCAGGATTCCATGTAATTGGTGAAAGCGCAAGTGCTGGTGCCAGTGGTGCTGGTGGTATTGCGGTTGGCGCAATGAATGGTGGTGCGGGCAGCAATAATGTTGGTTCGCTATTTGGTGGAACTTATAATCAGAAAAAGAAAAAACGCAAAGTAGAAGCTAGTGGCGAAACTGGTCCAAAATTTACTGGTTATTGGAAAGGAACCGACAAGGGTCCGCCAGGAAAAAAGATGGTAGGAAGCAACTAAAATGAAAATGCGTGACATCATTCTTGAAGCAAGTAGTCCAGCACAGCAAGCAGCAATTGCTATCAATATGAAAAAGCGTGGCAAAAAGCCGAAGCATGATGAAAGTGTAATGGAAGCAGATGCAACTGATACTGTAAGTATGGATATTCCGCTACTACTTCGTATGATGGAATACGCTCGTGAAGATGCAAAGACTGATTTAGATTTGCATGATGTTGCCGAAAAGATGATTGAACTATCCAAGCACCATGATTATCTTTGCATGGACAATTATAACGAAATTGTTGGCAGTGCAGCACATGATAATGTTGAAGAAAGTTGCCCACATTGTGGCGGACTGATGTATGAAGCAAGTCTTATGAATGAAAAGAAAGATGCTTGTTATTATAAAGTAAAGAGCCGTTATAAAGTATGGCCAAGTGCGTATGCAAGTGGTGCGCTAGTTAAGTGCCGTAAGAGTGGTGCTAAAAACTGGGGAAATAAATCCAAATGAAGATGGAAGATGTTCTTGGCGAAGCGTGTTGGAAAGGCTATCATAAAGAAGGCATGAAAACTATGTTTGGAAAGAAGTATCCAAACTGTGTCAAGAATAAAAGAAAAAGTGAAAGCACAGCACTCAAATGTGATCCAATTACTGAAAGCGTATTGCTTGAGCAAGTTGATTATTGCATGCACTGTGGTAATTTAATGTTGCCAGAAATGTTAGGTGAAGCAAAGGGAAATCTTCATAAATGGTTTAAAGATAAGTGGGTTAATATTGGTAAGAAAGTTGGCGGCAAACATCCACCATGCGGAACAAGCGGCAGTAAAAGTGGTTATGCAAAGTGTGTGCCAGCAGCAAAAGCACGTCGTATGAGTGCATCTGCAAAGAAGAGCGCAGTTACACGTAAGCGTAAAGCACAAAACGCAGCAGGTCGTGGCGGCAAAGATACTGGTGGCAGCGGCAAGGCACCAATTCGTGTGAGCACTAAACCAAAGAAATAATTTATGGTTTTAAGTGAAGATAATAACTATTTTGTAATCACACTAAGTGAAAATTATATTACAGAAGCAAATTCTCACGATATTTTATTTCGTAGATTAGATAAAATTGATTTTAAAAATAATTTTATTTTTTTCATAAATCAATATGAACTTTTTTTTGGTCCAAATAAAAAAAGTAATATTGATGTAAATGACAAAATTATAATTAAATTAATTAAAAAATATCACAACTTAGCATTACAAAACAATTTGCAGTTTAAAATTATTTTTGCTTTTATGCACGAAGCACCAACTTATGAAAATGATTATAAATTTATAATCGATTATATAGTGCAAAACTCAAGTTTAAATTATAAAGATATATCGATAATTTGTGGTGCGCAAAATAATGTTGATGCAACAGTAAAAAATTTTACTACGCAATATATTGCTTTTTGCAATCTAAATGTTGCTGATTTACTAAATTATGATTGCAAACATATACCAACACATCATTTTGTAAGTTTAGCAAGGATCGCAAGACCACATAGAATAATATCAACAGTTGAATTATTAGATAGAAAATTAGATACTTTTGGTTATTTTAGCTTAGGCAGTGGTTTCTATAAAGACCTCAACGAAAATAAAAATTTAAACTTAGTTCCAGATAGATATAAAAATTTATTTCCTGCTTATATCGATGGTCCGCAAATCAACCATGGCGGCAATGAGCATGTATTTGATAATGAAAAAATTACTCGTGCCTTTGTAAATTTAGTACAAGAATCAAGTTATGACAGGAAAATAAGTTCTAATTATTGGACTGTTCCATTCATGACTGAAAAATCTACTAAACCATTTGCATTAGGACAAGTACCAATCTTTATAAGTTGTTATAATAGTTTAAGTACAATCAGAAGTTATGGTTTTGATTTATTTGATGATATTATTGATCATAGCTATGACAATGAACTAGACCCACACAAAAGAATACTTTTAGCAATTGATCAATTAGAAAAAATATGCAAAACTCCACTGCAATATTGGGTAGATTATAAAGAAAAAAACATTGACAGATTTGTTAAAAATTACAAAATAGTAACCGATTATGTACAAAACATGGGGTCTAGATTAACACTAGATTTACAGAAAGCAATAGACGAATAAATAAAATACAAGGATTTATAACATGAGTGATATGCGTTCCCTAATTGAAAAACTCACAGCTATTGCTGAAGACCGTCCTATGATAGGTGATGGTGTTTATTTAGAGTTTGGCAGTATTCTACAAGTAGATACCCAAATTATGGAAACAAGTGATGATAGTATTACAATACTTGGCGATGAAAAATTACTTGCAGTTCTTGAAAGTTTAAGTGAAATTGAAAGTCGTCCAATTTCTAAAATAGCAGAAGGTGAAGTAGTTTCACTACAAGATAATCCACAAACCCTAAAGCGTTTGGCAAAGATGTGGTGGCATGGCGATGAAGGCAAGCATGCACAAGCTGTAAAAATGTTAAGCAACATGGGTTGGGATATTGATGAAGACGATGATGATATTGTGTTAAACAAGGGCGGCAAAGAAATTCGTTTTTGGATGGATGATTTGTATGAATCAATCGTAGCAGAAGCAGAATATCATGGACGTAAAGTTCCACTGAGCAAGCCAATGCGAGGCGATGTAAAAAAGTTTAAAGTATTTGTTAAAGACCCAAAGACTGGCAATGTAAAGAAAGTTAATTTTGGCGATAAGAAAATGCGTATTAAGAAGAGCAACCCAAAACGCCGTAAAAGTTTCCGTGCAAGACATCATTGTGAGAATCCAGGACCACGCACATCTGCTCGTTATTGGTCCTGTCGTAAGTGGTGATTTGAATGTTATTAAATGAATTGTTTGACCTTGATGAAGCTGCTGGTGTAGGCGTCGTGCCTGCTAATAAGAAAGCAGCAAGTGACCCTCGTTATGCCAATGCCCTAACGGTTGATATTCATCCAGGTGAAACACAAAAACAAGCTGCCAAGTTTGGTAATAAAACTGATAAGATTGGTCGCCCACCTCTCATGAATTCAAATGGCAAAGTTAATGAAGCAGCAATGAGCACAACAATACAAGGACGCCATCCAATAAGTGCTGGTGCTCGTGGTCTCATGGCGGCCCGTTGGAAGTATGATAATATTGTAGGCGAAGCAGAAGGCAAAAACATTAAAAATGCAGTTGCTAGACTTGCTGATAATCTAGATGGTATAGAAAAAATAGATTATAATAGCATTGATGATGTAATGCGCAGTATCTGTGCTGCTTTTCAAATTGATCCGAAAGACTTACATAATGCATTTATTGCAAAATATAAATTGACTCCAGACCGCTATGCTGCTAAATTAAAGCATGACCGTCAAAACCGTCCAAAATCCGTCTAATACAGTTTATACTACGATTGGTTCCGCTGGTTCAACTACATATACACCAGCCATTGGTGCAATTGGTTCATCTACAATATATACAATTTCTGGCGGTGGTGGCAATGGCGGCGCTGGATATATATCAAATGGCGGTTCCATGAGTTGGGGAACTACTGGAAGTCCATCAGTATCAATAATGGGTAAAGAATTGCAAATTACGCCAGTTGACAAAGGTGATGCAATTATTAGAACCAATCACAACGAAATAAATCTTGATAAATTATATAAAACTGTTATGATGATTGCAGATAAGATGATGATTATCGCAGATGATCCATACTTTACCGAAAAGTATCCTACACTTAAGGACGCTTACGAACAATACCATACCCTATTAGAACTTTATAAGCAAGGAGAAGAAAATGGCGACTAGGAATTTTAGTGCAGAGGAACGCACAAAACTTAAACAATTGATGAGCGAAAGCATGTCAGTAATGACCGAAGTAGAGGTTTTGACAGGTGGTCTTAATGATACTATTGCTGCTATTGCGGAAGAAATGAATATTAAACCAAATCTACTTAAAAAGGCAATTAAGATGGCACAGAAGCGTGACTTTGATAAGGCACGAGAAGACCTTGATATCATTGAAAGCATCTTAAATAGCACTAATAACTTGGATAGCGAATAATAATGGCATATGTAGATGCGCTACTCGACAGACAGAAAGAAAAAGTATTCGTTGTTGAACGAGTAGATGGCAAACGCATCTATAAAGACTATCCAATAAATTACGTATTTTACTATGAAGATGGCAACGGGAGTTTCAAAAGTATCTATGATACTCCTGTTCGCCGTGTAACTTGTCGCAGCAGTAAAGACTTCCGCAAGGAACTTGCAATACATAGTGGCAAGAAATTATATGAAGCTGACATTAATCAAACATTCCGTTGCTTGGCAGAAAATTATCTAGGCAAAGATTCTCCACAATTACAAACAGTATTTTTCGATATTGAGACGGACTTTGATAGTGATCGTGGGTATAGCACTCCAGATGATCCATTTACCAAAATTACAGCGATTACCCTTTATCTTGATTGGCTTGACCAGCTAATTACACTTACCCTACCTCCTAAATCAATGGATATGGAAGAAGCAAATCGTATTGCATCACGCTTTGAAAATACTTTTATTTTTGATAGCGAACGTGAATTGCTGCTTACTTTCCTTGAACTTATTGATGATGCAGATGTGTTAAGTGGGTGGAACAGCGAAGGTTTTGATATTCCCTATACTGTTAATCGTGTTGCTCGTGTATTGAGCAAGGATGATACTCGTCGTTTCTGTCTTTGGGATCAGTTTCCTAAAGAACGTGAATATGAAAAGTATGGCAAGACAAGCAAAACATTTGATTTGGTTGGGCGAGTTCATCTTGATTATATGTTACTGTATCAAAAATATACCTATGAAGAACGGCACTCTTATAGCTTGGATGCTATTGGCGAATATGAATTAAATGAGCGTAAAACAGTTTATGAAGGTTCGCTTGATCAATTATACAACCGTGATTATGAAACATTCATTGCATATTCTCGCCAAGACGTTGCGCTGCTTAATAAGTTAGACAAGAAACTACGCTTCCTTGATTTGGCAAATGAAATTGCTCACGATAATACCGTGTTGTTGCAGACCACAATGGGCGCTGTTGCTGTAACAGACCAAGCAATTATCAACGAAGCACACCGCCGTGGTATGGTTGTTCCAAGCCGCCGCCCAAGAACAGAAGAAGTTAATACACAGGTAGCTGGTGCTTATGTTGCATATCCTAAGAAAGGTATTCATGAATGGATTGGTGCCATTGATATTAACTCACTGTATCCATCTACCATTCGTTCATTGAATATGGGACCAGAAACTATTATTGGTCAGCTACGTCCTATTATGACAGAAGCACATCTTAAATCAAAAATAGATGAAGGCAAAAGTTTTGCTGCGGCATGGGAAGGTTTATTTGCTTCATTAGAATATGAAGCAGTTATGCGACGTGATATAGGTACTGAGATTACTATTGATTGGCAAAACGGCAACAGTGAAGTATTCAGTGCGGCACAAGTTTATGATATGATATTTGACAATTATGCTCCATGGGCGCTAAGTGCAAATGGAACTATCTTTAATCTTGAACACCAAGGTATTATTCCAAGTTTGTTAGAACGTTGGTATGCAGAGCGTAAAGAATTACAAGCAAAGAAAAAAGAAGCTAACTCTCCTGAACAAGTTGCTTATTGGGATAAACGCCAGTTAGTTAAGAAGATTAACTTGAACTCTCTTTATGGCGCTATTCTTAACGCAGGTTGCCGTTTCTTTGACCAACGCATTGGACAAAGCACTACGCTATGCGGTCGTACAATTGCTAAACATATGGATGCAACTGTTAATGAACTAATTGATGGCGAGTATAACCATGTTGGTAAGTCAATTATCTATGGCGATACTGACTCTGTTTATTTTAGTGCATGGCCAGTAATTAAGGAAGAAGTTAAAAGCGGTCGCATGGAGTGGAACAAAGAAATTTGCGTTCAATTGTATGACTCTATTGGCGAACGAGTTAATGAAACGTTTCCAAAATTTATGTATGAAGCGTTTCATACTACCCCAGAACTTGGTGCTATCATCAAAGGTGGCCGTGAATTAATTGCTTCTCGTGGGTTGTTTATTACTAAGAAACGTTATGCAGTTCTTATCTATGATCTTGAAGGCAAAAGACTTGACATCGATGGCAAGACAGGCAAAGTTAAGGCTATGGGACTTGATCTTAAACGCAGTGACACCCCAAAAATTGTTCAAGATTTCTTAAGTGATATCTTAAAAAAAGTTTTGGATGGCGCGCAACGAGAGCAAATTATCGAAGAAGTACGTCAATTTAAATATACATTTAAAGACTTACCAAGCTGGGAAAAAGGCACACCAAAGCGTGTTAATAAACTAACTTACTATGGAAATTTAGAAAAGAAACAAGGCAAAGCAAATATGCCAGGCCATGTTCGTGCGGCAATTAATTGGAATAATCTCCGCAGAATGCACAGTGATTCTCGTTCGCTTGAGATTGTAGATGGCATGAAAACTATCGTGTGTAAATTACGTGATAATCCGCTTGGTATTACTAGCATCGGCTATCCAACTGATGAATCACGAATTCCGCAATGGTTTAAAGACATGCCGTTTGATCAGCAAGAAATGGAAGATACTATTGTTACTCAAAAAGTAGAAAACTTGCTAGATGTTTTGAATTGGGACATTACTAATTCAACTAACATAACTAATACATTTACTAGTTTATTTGAATTCGAGGAATAAAAATGGAATTTGTTCAAGCATTTGAAATGTATGAAAACATTGTTGAATGGCGTAAATTTTATGAATCATATGGACAATCGCATGGCAATTATGAAAATACATTAGTTGCTTTTGACAAATTGTTATTTGAATTAGATGATACTATGGTTTATGGCAAAATGCGAATGTTAGCAAAAAGTCGAATGATGACTGAAAGTTTAATTGCAAAAGATTTAGACATGCGTCGTGAATTTGTTGAAATGAACAAACTTCACGAATTAGATGTTCAAAATTTAGTAGGAACTATAAGTGCAAATATTTCGCAAATTGAACCTGTGTTAGAGTTATTTCCTGGCAGTGGGCAATTCTTACCATATGCTGTTGCTGGCGAACCACTTTATGTTGTAGATAGATATGCAGAAATTATTGACGAAGCAGCAAAATCTATAGATAATGATTTTTATGTACAAAATAGGCTGTTGAAATATACCGTAGATGGGTATAATTTATCAAATTTACCACAAGAATCATTTGGTTTAGTATATTGCTTTAATGAATTTTATCATGCCGATGAGGGTTATATCTATATTTGGGCACGTGAAATTTATAATCTGTTGCACAAAGGTGGAAAATTTATTTTTAATTTTTTACCACATGATGAAATATGGTCAATGAAAGCTAATTTTAATTTACTTTTTAGTGTAGTAGATTATAAAAGTTTAATGTCTAAATTAGAAGAATTAGGTTATGAAATAGAAAGCTACAAGATACAGCAGTTTCGCAGCAGTTATATTATTGCAAAAAAACCAGGCGAAGCCGAACCTCGCCATAAAGTAGGCGGAAGCAGTATTGAAATTATTGACACATAAAATAAAATCTAATATAATATAATAAAAAGCAAAGGTGATACATGAAAGATTTTTTAACAGATATTGTTGCGCATACACAGGCGCTTGGCGTTATTGATACTATTAAGATTACTGGCACAGACCAATCTACTACAATTGAAAGTGTAAGCGATGACCGCAGTGTTATCCTCAATGCAACATTCAATACTGTAAATCCTGCATTTAATGGCGTGTTTGGTATGCCCAACTTGACTAAACTCAATACTATTCTTAACATACCTGAATATAAAGAAAATGAAACAATTACAGTTGTATCACAATCTCGTAACGGCGAAAACGTTCCAGTTGGATTGCATTTTGAAAATGCTAGCGGCGACTTTAAAAATGATTATCGCTTTATGACAACCGAAACTGTCAATGAAAAATTGAAGACAGTTAAGTTTAAAGGTGCTAATTGGAATATTACATTAGAACCAACAGTTTCAAGTATTCAACGCCTTAAGTTTCAAAGTCAAGCTAATAGCGAAGAAAAAATGTTTGCTGTAAAGACCGAAGGCAACGATCTTAAGTTTTATTTTGGCGATCATTCTACTCATGCTGGCAACTTTGTATTTCAGAGTGGCGTTAGCGGCAAACTTACTAAGAATTGGAGTTGGCCAGTATCACTGTTCCTTTCAATTCTTAATCTCTATGGTGATAAGAGCATTCAGTTCAGTGACGATGGCGTAGCCAAGATTACTGTTGATAGCGGTCTTATTAAGTACGAGTATCTCTTACCTGCAAAGGCATAATAATGAGCACAATTGAAGATATAGCAGTAAAACACGATAATGATTTAAGAACATTTCTTTCGTGCGAATGTGGCAGTGCTGAGCACACTATTGTAATCCAAGTTTTCGATTGGGGCAATGAAATGCCTTACAAACCAGACTTTATTGTGAATATTCAAGCTGTAAATTACCGTCCATTTTTTAGGAGGGTTTGGGCTGCGCTAAAGTATATTTTTGGATCAGATTTAGTGTGGGATGATGTGCTTGTAGATAAGAAAGATATTCCTAAATTACAAGCAGCCATTGATCACTATAATAATTTGCTGCAAAATGAAAAAATATCCTGATTTAAATATCTTTCAATATGGCGGATGTGGTGCCGGTTATTTTCACCAACAATTGTTAATTGCTGGTGATTACCATAGTAATTTTATGTATAACAAAACTCCTGCAGAAGCAAGAAAATATGAATACAAAGCACCAGGTAAAAAATCATGGAAGGATCGCGAACTTCCACCAGACAATGATGCAACTCTACGTTTTGTCACGGATAAGCCAAAAATTTTCAGAGTAGTTAATAATTACAATTATTGGTATGATTTACCAGGCGAAAAGATAGTAATTTATACTGATCTGCGAACACATATACGCATGACATATTGGAAAAAAGCATTTTGGTTTCACAAAAAATTTATGAACTATCATGTTGATGAAACATATAGTGGTATTAAAAAATTAATTACAGACAATCCTAACAACATTTATCACGAATATGAAACTCGTAATTTACTGCAATATAAGACAGTTTATTTTCAAGATATTTTAACGATTGATGGGCTTGAATCTATGCTTAATGATTTTGGTCATGAAATAAATCAAGAAAATATTGATTTTTTAAAAAATTATCTTTCAGTTCATCCAACAAAATTATTAGAAAAATGCAAAATTAAAAAAATTGCTTGACAATAACACTAAAATAAACTAATATAATAACTATGGCACTGGCAAGTCCATAATAACATTAACCTCTAAGTAAAAAAGAGAAAACAAATGATTCGTAATTCAACAGTAAATCGTGTGTTCAATGATTTGGATGCATATCGTAATTTTTGTCGAGACTATGGCTATCGTTTTAATGAAGCTGATCTATATCGCCGCAACACACCATTCTCGCTCTTTGAAAAGACTAAGCGTGGTGAAGAAGTAAAAAATAACTGGACTGTTGATGCTGAATTTTTTGCTCAGCGTGGGCAGATTAACTTGCAGTAATTAATAGGGTTTTGCCAGTGCCAAATCTAGATGTTTCATTTTATAATAAAGATGAAAGAAAAATAGCAAGATTTCCGCTTGCAAAATTAAAGAACACACCAAAATATGGGCTGTGGAATAAACGCAACATAGCGATGTCTCAATTAAAAGAAATTTTTAATCAGCATGGATTACGCAATGGTCAAGATTATGTTTTTCTTCAACTTGATAATGGTCAAGAATTGCCTGTAATGTTTGCAGATGAAGAACATGTAAGTTTTTTTATGTTAGCATATGCTGTAAATAAAACATGAAAAGAATATTAATTTTAACTCCAGATGGGGTTGGAAGCACATTGTTGCAGCGATCAATGTGTATTTTTGGAAATATTCATAATTTTTACATTAATCCTCACGAATTAACAAATGGTATTACATTTGATGGTGATCTTTTAGTAAAAAAATATAGTCTGAATTATTCTCAATCTCTTACAGATATTATAAATTTATTAGAACAAAATAAAAATAATATTATAGTAAGGCTTGCACATTATCACCTATTACGACGAAATGATTCACTGCAAGAATTAAACAATTTTTATAATTATTTGAACAATAATTTTATTATAGTATCATGCCATAGAAAAAATATACTAGAATATGCTATGAGTTGGGCAATAAGAAATATTAAAAATACCAAAAATGTATATTCTTTTAAAGAAAAATATATGATACACCCAACAAATGACAAGTTTGAATTAGATTGTAATTTTATTGTAGATAAATGTAACCAATATCAAAATTACATCTATTGGGTAAATGATAATTTTAAAACACATAGTAAATTTTATTATGAAGATATAGAACATATTGATGC
>Ga0208257_1000450_pt1 | contig 11991 bp, 20 predicted proteins | sample CryBogCBH10Sep07_FD_184610 | JGI IMG/M metagenome (GOLD analysis project Ga0208257, IMG submission 184610) | Freshwater microbial communities from Crystal Bog, Wisconsin, USA - CBH10Sep07 (SPAdes) | ecosystem: Environmental > Aquatic > Freshwater > Lake | place: Crystal Bog, Wisconsin, USA... | reverse complement strand
TCTTGTAATTTTTATCATGCTTTGCTATATGGTAATTTTGTTTGCGTTTCACGATAAGCATCGCCACGTTCTAAAGTATCGCCAAGACGTTTCATTTCGCCAAGCGCTTCTTGGTATTTATCTTCGTAATACTTAATAATGTCCTGTTCCTGCTTTTGGAATAACATTGCTTCACGCATAGCGCCATAAAATAGTACAGGGTCGTAATTATCACCAAGCCAGCTTTGACCTTGGGCATTATTGACAGTGGCTATAGAGATTAAGAATCCAGAGCCAGTTCCACCAATATTGGCTGATGCTACGCTTAAAACGTCACCAGCTTGATAAAAACTACCGCCATTCTGTAATGTGACAGTTGCTACGTTACCGCTAGAATTGACCAAAATGTCACAAGTAGCACCCGAACCAGAGCCGCCAGTCAACGGAATGTTTTGGTATAAACCCGGCGTGTATAAAGTTCCAGCAGTAAATGTAGCGTTTAAAGTAGCTGCAACGCCTTGAACAATTGATACTGGGTAATAAAAATAATGTAACTCAGTGCTATATGATGAGTCAGGAGTTGGTCCAACGATAGCAGTTAATTCATTAACATTAAGAGTAGAACTACCAAAAATAGCGTAGTACTTAGGCATAGCCCAAGATGTTGCGCCATTGTTAGGATACGCTTCACGAATAAAGTTAACATCTTTGTTTAATAAATAAGTGTAGTTACCGCTTGAATCAATTACAGCAATAGAATACGTGGCTAACCAGTCAAACGGCAAAGTTAAATACTGGTTTCCAGAGCTAAATGTTCCTGTAACGTTCTTGCGCAGTGACGGTATTTGAACCGAATTGTATATACGAGTTTCAGCTTCCTGTACAAAAAACGGGATATTCGCTACAAACGTTGGTTCTGTTGTTTGTGCGTAAGTCTGTATATTGTTATAAAGCTGTTCGTAATTCATTAAGCCATTGGTCCACGAGCAATGCGACCTTTGGTAGCTGCACCATTGCCGCGAGTTTCAATACCATCTTCTTTAGTTGTGCCTTTACCCCAGCTTACTGCACTTGCTGGTAATGGGTCTTTAATATTAGCAGATTTTGCGGATTTCTCAGTTGCGTAATCACCGCTTTCCATGACTTCATTACCGTCAATAATCTTGCCTGCCATAGTATGTGGGCGGGCATAATCGCTTGCTGGATGGTCATAACGAGCCTTACCAGTCTTGATAGCTGGACTATCTTTTTTAGTAGGTTTTACATTCTTTGCGGTTGCCATATTAACGACCTCTTGAAGAAGATTTCTGGTTGGCTACACGAGCCATATTACGACCCATGCTGCGTAAGTTAGACTGGGTTACACCACCCTTAGCCATTTTCTTAACATCCATGCCGCCTTTTTTGAGCTTTAGCTTGGTGTGTTCGCCCTTATGCTCTTGCTTGTCATGCTGTTTAAAAGCTTTTTTGATTTCTTTATCAGCCATAGCTTTATCTTGCTTCATGTCTTCTTTATCCATCTTTGCCATTTGTTACTCCTAGTTTACTGTTACTGTTACTGGATTAATGTTGCCTTTTGCTACTAAATCATTTTGAGTTAATTTTCTATCAAAACCACTAGAGCCGCCCACTGGAGCATACCCCCATTGAAATACCCTACTGCCGCCCTCTGGATATCCAGCTTGATTTTTGCTAACTCCACCACCTTGTTGTGTTTCTAAACCATTTGGTCCAGAAGCGTAATAACTAATATCAGGTCTTGGTTCCCGTACCGCTTGTGGGTCATTGACCGGATACATACCCAATCGTAACTGCGGATGGTCTGGGTCCCAACACTCTGGACATACCTTAATGCTAACCAATTTGGTCTTAATTGTTAGTTTTTTTAATTGTACTAACTTATATCTTTGACCACAGCGGTCACATTCTGCAATTGAATGTTTACCACTTGCATACTTGGTTGGCATTACTTACCTCGCGTAAAACAGGTTACGAGGGACAAATCTAATGGATACATCTTCTCTATCTTCTTCAATAGCTTGCTGTAATTGCTCCATATACTCTTGCTTTAATCCAAGAGCGCGCTGCATATCCATTCCGGGCAGCTTCATGGATAAATAATATGCTAATCCAGCGACTAAACAAGTAATCCATCTAAACGGTATATCTTGAACATATACGCCAGTCCCAGAATCTTGAACCCTTCTCATACGCCAATAAACGAGCGTATAAGACGTTCCATTGTCTGGGGTGGGCCATACTGCCAACGACGGCAATTGCTGGTCATAGATAGCCGCTCCAACGCTATGGGAAGCCGCTGTAGTATTGTACTGTCCACGGTAGCAGTTTAATAGCTGATTGCCTGAAATATTAACGTATCCAATAATCTCATTATCAATCTGGATAAATCCAGTTGAGCGCATTTCAAATGTAGAGCTAAGGGTAATTGTAGTCGCTGTTGGGGTCAATGAAGCCGCTAAAGTGACGCCCGTATAAATATTAGAGTTACCAGTTTGACGGTTATACCAAACTTGAATTGGGCGTCCGTATGTCAATTTATTAGGGATGGTAGAGTAAGTAGACTCTGAAATACGGTTTAAATTGATATCTTGCTGATTAGATGCGCTTGCATTATTGGTTCTAGTAACCAAATCTAAAATATCAATGGTGTCTGCCCCAACTGGATATAGTGCTTGACCATAAACTAATGGAATGGAGATTTCCTCAACTGTCCAAAAGTTGATACCACGGTTAGCCCACTCAATGGTTAAAAGATTAATAGACCGCTTGGCGGTTTTTAAATCATATCCAGTGCGTAATTGCGAGCCACATCTTTCGAACGCTTCTTCTACAAGCTCGGTAAGGTCAAGGTTAAAGGAAGAGTTACCACTGGTATATGCCATTATTTCTTCTTGAGACCTTTAAGGGTTTCCGCCAATCTAGCCCGCTTACCCAACGTGCCGGGTTTCTTTGCAGCTGCAGCTAGTTTTTTGGCAGGAATAGTTTTGCCTTCTTTGACGCCTAATTCTTTGCGTAAAGCTCCGGGCTTTTTGATTGCACCAGCTATCCAATTTTTAGTTGCCATTTTTAACTCGCTTGTGTAGGAGTTTCTGGGGTTGATTCTACAGGAACTGCTTGAACTACAGGAGTTGGCTCTAAATGGGCTTCTAAGGTCTTTAATAAAGCTTCTGTGGTTGGATGTGCAGCACCAAAAGATTGAACCTCATGTTTAATAGATTTTTTAACAATATCCAATACGTGTTCTGCTTCATCTGCAAAGTGTTGTAATAAACTCATTTTTTCCTCGCTGCTCTCATGTTATCAACTAAATTAGGGTATGGTCTGCCAGCCGCTTTAGCCATTGCTTTGGCTTTAGCTTTCTTTTCAGGGGACATTTTTTTGTGTGCGCCTAATCCTTTTGGACGTGGCTTATTCCAAACTTCTCCGCCATCTTTCATGTAGCCCATTTTGTTTCTTACATCTTCTGGCAGTTTAGAAAGACCTACATTGTCTTCTGGTACTTCTTTTAATTCACCGCCAGTTGCGTACATATCTACAGCATCAGGATTATCTGTGCGCTCGATAATTTTCTTCTTTGGCATTTTGGAAGGGTTAATATCACCCATTCCACGGCTTGGCATCATTTCTTTTTGCCCTTAGCCATTCCGCCGTAGCACATTGCTTTTACATGTTCGTGGTGCAATTTGTGACCAGCAGAGTGAGCCTTGTAATGCTCGTGATGTTGAGCGTGACCGTCGCCGCCATGGTGTTTTTCCATGTGGTCTGGGTGAATCATATGCTCTTCAGCTTGCATATCTTTAGAGATTGGTGGATGGTCGATTTTCATAGTATTTCCTTTATTAACAATATTTACCACGGGTTTTACCACGTTGTGCGATACCATCTGCACGAGATGATGCAGTACCGCCAGAAGCCATCTTCTTAACTGTACCGCCTTTTTTCTTGGTATTAACAGGTGAACCAGTACCAATATCGTTGCCAGACATCTTAGGCATCATTGCACGGGTGTGACCTTTTAATTGGTCTGGATGTTCTCCATGAGGACGTGTACCTTTCTTGGATACAGCCATTTCACCAGCTTCAACTGGAAACTTAGTTACGCCACCAGCAGCCATCTTTTTAACCTTGCCGCCTTTTTTCATAGAAGCCTCATAAGACTTCATGTTTTTTTCAGACTCAATTGGCTCTGTTTTACCAGTATCACCTAAGTTCATGCCACGGGTTAAACCACGTTTCTGAACCATAGATTGACCAAATTTACGATGCTTGTTTGAACCAGCTTCTACGTCCTTAGACATATTGCGTGGACCCATTGTTTCTTTCATGTCGCCACCCTTTTTAAATTTTTTGCCCTTATCGGCTTTTACAAAATCCTCACCGACAGAGCGAGGGATACCTACTTTCTTAGCGAATGCTGGATTATGAGCAACCGCCTCCATTAATTTATGCTGCTTTCTAGACACACTTGGCATTATACAAAGCGCCCCTTAGTTTTACCACGCTCACAACAGCCATCAGCACGAGCAGAAGCAGAAGATACTTTACCGCCCTTTTTCATACCAGCAGCAGGAGTTACAACATCACCCATAGGATTTACATTAGGGATATTCTGTTCTGTAGTACCAAAAAGCTTATAGTCACGTTTTGCTTCTTGTTCAATACCACGTTCTTTATTGGCTTTTTCGTAAGCTTTACGCTTTACTTTTTCAGCCCCAGTTTCTTCGTATGGCATTATTTGTGTCCTTCAATAAAGCGGTCTAGCTTAGCTTCTAGTTTATCAAATCGGTCAATGATTTGTTGCATATCACTGCGCACTTCAGTTTTAGTAATATAATCACGAGCCATTTCTTCACGTGTTTTATTTAACAAAACTTGAATACGGTCTAGCTCATTAAATTTTTCTTTAACAAAAAATCCAATAATGCCAATGACTAAAGTTAATCCGGCGTTCCAAAATTGCATTAATGAGTCCATTAGCATTTCCACTTTCTTAATGCTTTATTAATACGGCTATCTGGGTCACTGGCTGTTTTAGTAGAAGTTAATTTCTTTTTCATGCCACTCATGCGGGCGCAGAAAGATTTTTTTCTTGAACCACCTTCTGGCTGTGGTGCCTTAAGATTCATGCCTTCTTTTTTAGCAGAGGCACGACCTTTGGCATTTAAGCCACCAGTAGGACTCTTGCCTTCTTTACGCTGCCACGCAGGAGTTTTAGCCATAATTAATACCCTATGTACTCGCCCTGATTTTTAATCAATTTGCCCGTAATAATTACACCCGCAGCAATTGCGGTAGTTGTACTGGTAGATAATTGCCACTGAATATCTGTTTTAGCAGGATAAATAAATGGCTCAGAAGTTCTATTAGCGGTATAAATTGAAACAAATGGCTGTTGTAACACAGTTCTAGTTACGCCAGTATTGTTATCGGTTGCTTGCACTCTATAAGTAACAATGTTGGCGCTGGTGTAACTATTAGAAGTATTAACTTCAGCTAAAGATAAATAAAAACTATATCCATTTGGCACTGTGTAAACGGTGCTTTGTGACTTTCCAATTCCAGCATTGATTTGACCAAGAATATTGCTTCCTTGTTTTGCTGTAATTGTTCCTACGTTTGATGTTTGGCTTGCTGCAACGCCAGTCATTATCATAGAATTAACTCGCAAATAGCTTCCAATAGTTGTTGCTACGGTAGTTCCTGTCAATACCACATTTTCTGAAATAGGATTAAAGTTTGCATCTAATCCATTGATGGTGACGGCTGCTGGAGAAACATCAGTTGCTGATGAGCTTGCAATTGATAAAGCAGTAGCTGAAGTAGCAAATGTATAGGCGGTAGCATTTTCCCAGATAGGAACAGCTACGTTAGAAACGGCTGCCTGATAACCAAAAATACTAACAGCAGTATGACCCGTGATTTGACCACGAGATACCTGCAAATCAAAAGGCTCAGTACGAGCTTGACGAGTAATCGAATTTAATACGTTATTTGTTTGGACTACGGAACCAGTCATAATTAATCTCCTAAGTTATTAATAGGGGAGTTTCCTCCCCCTTGGATTAATTAGTCAAAGTTACCGTATGGGTAAGTTGTCAATGTACCAATGTTGTTATCAGGCTGTGAATATTGCAATGTAATATTTACTTGACCAGCAAGACTTGTTGCAGATGTCAAAGTAGTACCAACCAACGCAATTGTTACAACTACTTGTGACAAGTTAGGCTGTGTACCGCCTTGATAGATGTCTGTAGAGGTAGAGGATTGGTTTGTAATCTGTGTGCCTGTAAATGTAGACAAGGCTTGACGACCAACAGCAGTAATAGCGCCTGTAGAAAAATAAGTTGGAGTTGCACTAGCTACTGTGTAGTTGTTAGAAACATACACATATGCAGCAGTTAATGTGGCTGTACCGCCAGTAACTGAGAATGCAGTTGCACAATCAACAAATACGTTGTCAAGGTCTGAACCAGTTGGCAGATAGAAAACTGCGCCACGATAGATAATAGTTGCGCTGTCTGCTGGAATAGTTTGAACGGTTGGAGCAGATGTTGCAGATGGTACATATACAGTAGCAGCGGTGTTAGGAACACCGTTAGAAGCAACAAACACACCAGAACCACCACCGTAGGTAGAAGTACCTGCTACGGAGTTAGAAATATCAATATCAACGTTTTGAACTAACTGTTGGTAACCAACGTTACGCAATGGACCAAAACGATTTGTACCAGCTAATACTGGACCTTCAAATGTACTACGTCCCATAATGGACTCCTTATGCAAAAGAACCTATTCCAATCGTTGCATCGTCTGCTGGGGCAGTGGCGGAATAGTAAATTACCCAGATGTTGTATTTATACACTATCCTAACAGGAATATCAAGTTTTCGAGTAGAATTTATTCATGAAAAAAAAGAACGTTACCAAGGTAAAGCCGGAGAGTTTTGCCAAGCTTCAAAAGGCAATAACACTGTTTCAGTCACAAAACTTTAGAGAATGCGCCGTTTTATGTGACCAGCTTATTCATGAGGAGCCTAAAAACTGCGACGCCTACCATTTAATGGGTGTTATGCTGGCTCAAAAAAAGCACAATGTACCCGCCCTAGAATACTTTACAAAGACTTTAGAGCTGCTTCCAACCCATGTGGTTGCCCTCAATAACCGAGGAAATCTGTATCAGGAGCTAAAACAGCCTGAGCTGGCGATTGAAGATTTTAATAAAGCGATTGCCATCAAGCCTGATTATGCAGAAGCCTATTACAACAAAGGTATTGTTTTGGGGTCTATCCATAAGATAGAAGAGGAAATTGAATGCTACGATACCGCCCTAAAGCACAAGCCAAACTTCCCAGAGGCATACAATAACAAAGGGATAGCCCTGCAAAAATTGCATCGCATGGAAGAGACTTTAGCCAATTATGAAGAAGGAATCAAGCAAAATCCTAAAGGGATAGAAGCTTTTTATAATAACCGTGGACTGGTTCTGCAAAATTTAATGCGGGTAGAAGAGGCTCTAGATGACTATAACAAAGCCATAGAAATTGACCCTAATCTGGCAGATTGTCGTTTTAACCGCTCTTTATGCCTATTACTGTTGGGAAAATACGACACTGCGTGGGAAGAGCATGAGTGGCGCTTTAATCGAAAAGTCTATCCAAGGCGCAATCTCCCCGGCACATTATGGCTTGGCAATGAAGATATTCAAGGAAAAACTCTGTTTATTCATTCAGAACAGGGTCTTGGCGATATGCTTCAGTTCTGCCGATATGCCAAATTAGCCAAAGAAAATGGCACCAAAGTCATTCTTGCTGTAGAAAAACCACTAATAAAGTTGCTTTCTACGTTAGAGGGTGTTGATGAAATCATTACTACAGGAGATAAGATTCCTGATTACGATTATCACATCCCTTTAATGAGCTTGCCTTATGCGTTTAGAACCAATATAGATACTATTCCGCATGGTATTTACCTTAAACCTGACCCAGATTTGGTGGAAAAGTTTAAGCCTATGTTGTTAGATAACGGCAAAAAGAATGTAGGAATAGTCTGGAGCGGTGGTTTTAGACCTGACCAACCAGAAGTATGGGCGGTAAACGAGCGTAGAAATATTGCTTTGTCTAAGTTGTTGCCACTAAAACTTGACAATATCAACGTATATTCTTTACAAAAAGGGCAACCAGCAGAGTCAGAGCTTGACAATTGTTTAGGTTGGAAGTCAAGGATGTGTAATCATACAAGCCATTTAAACGACTTTGCAGACACCGCAGCGTACATTTGGAACCTAGACCTAGTAATTGCAGTTGACACGTCCACGGCGCACGTAGCGGCTGCTATGGGTAAAGAAGCATGGATGATGAATCGCTTTGATACTTGTTGGCGCTGGATGATTAACCGCACCGATAGTCCATGGTATCCAACCCTTAAAATCTACAACCAGCCCAAGTTAGGTGACTGGGAATCTGTAGTAGAGTCTATCCGTCAAGACTTAATCAAGATGTAAAAAACCCCGCCTTTTGAGCGGGGTTCTCGTTGGAGCTTACTAGATTAGTAAGAACCGTATACGCCCAATGGGTCAGAGTAGCCAAATGAATAACGCTCACGAGACTTGTAACGAACGTTACCAGTATCGAAGTCGCCGTCCATGCTGTTCTGCAATGGGGTACGTACAAAGTGTTTCAAACCATTAGGTACATCAGTGGTCAAGAACCAAGCATTAGTTGCGGTCAAGAAGTGGTTAATGGTGTAACCTTCTGGAACAGAACCGTTGTTCTTAATTGCATTGATGTCGTTATTGTTTGTACCAACGCGCAATTCAGTTTCAAGCAAGCGAGTTGCAACGAACTGGAGTGCTGGTGGAACAACCAATTTACGTGGTTTAGCAGCAATCAACAGACCACGCTCATCAGTCCAAGCAGCGATTTGAATAACAGCATTTTCCAATGCAGTTTCGTTCAAGTCAGCAGGAGTAGATGGAGTGTTACCGTTTGTACCGCCGTTAACCAATGGGTGTGAAGTGCTGAACAATGAAACGCCATCACCACCGGTATAAGCGGAGTTGAAACCGTTATTCAAAATTGCAGCAGCTTTAACCTGTTTGGTATAAGCCATCGCACGAGCTAAGCCTTTGGTATAGCGAGCAGACAAAGAATCGTAGAGGTTATCTTCGATTGCTTCTTCAGTCAAGCTAAAGCCAAGAGCGATAGTTTCGTGGTTGTAGCGAGCTGTCCATGCTTCTTGCGCGTTGTCATAAGCGATTGCAGAGCCTTCGCCTTTGACTGGTGCAGCGCTAAAGCCTGACAGTTTTGTTTCTTCTTCAAAAGAACGCTCAGAAGTCTCTGTTTCGTAGATTTCTTTATGTTCTTCACCGTAGCGAGCATACTCTAATCCGAACAATGCATTCAATCCGGGGAGCAACTCTTTTAGTAGTTGGGCACGAGAAATAGCCATTTATAGCTCCTTAATTATAGTGTAGCTGCTTGGGCAGTATTGCTATAGTACTCATGGATACCGAAGTTAAACTTAACGTAAACTTCTGGATATTGAGTAAATACCAAAGTGCTTGAAGCAGGAATTGTCATTGCGGATGATGCAGTACCGGTTGGGCTGTTTACTGTTACTTGAGCGCTGTTCAAAACAACTGAAGTTGCGCCAGCAGAAGCAGCAGAAGCTACCCATGAACCTGTACCAACGTATTGACCGTTAGGTGCAATATAGCCAACTTCTGTACCAACAACCAAAGCTGAAGGAAGAGCAGAAGTTACTAATGTAGTTGTACCGCTAGTATAAATAGCAGTTGTAGCTACAGCAGTATCACGTACTAAATCAACAATACGCAATGGTAAAGAAGCAGTGTTAGCAACGTTAGAAGCTAATACGCCGTTGTATGAATCACCAGTAAATGTTGAGCCAGCTAAGTCAGAACCAGCAATGTTTAAACCAATCATTGCAGTTGCAGCGGAACCAATTGGGGTAGCGCCTTGGGTCTGAACAACAGCTACTTTAAACAAAGTATCTGGGTCATCAGTAACGATAGCAAATGCATCACCAGCTAAAGTATTAGCAGGATAGTATTGGCTAAAACGTTTTTGCTTAGTAACTGGGTCTGTGTAAGAACAACCCAAGAAAACACCTACTGTACCTTGGGAACCAGTGGTAGCACCAGCGCCTGTTGTTACAGTTGAACGTGTAATGAAACCACGTGAAATACCTACTACGTCGCCGTAAAAAATATTAGTGCCAAAGTTATACTGGATAGGAATCTGACGAGTCGAACCAGAGAAAACTTGACCACCAATAAGATTTACAGGCTTAAATCCATAAGGACCGGGGACGGTTGGATATGCCATTTAAATCTCCTAAAATTAATTTTTCGTACCTTTGCTAGTCGTAGACTTACCTTCTTTAAAGATAGGCATACGAGCATCGCTCTGGCGCATTAAATTGTTATCAACTGCCTCCGCCTGTTGTTGTGTCATTTGAGCATAATATGCAGCTTGCTGTTGACCAAACTCTTCAGGACGTTTGCAGAGTAATAAACCACCAATCTCAATATTGTCTTTAAACTGACCATCTCGACTAGCTAACAACTTGTACTTCGGTTGCTCTTCCGCCATCACTGGTTCCCATCCCTCTCTCATCTTAGATGATAGATTTCTTGGGTCAGCTTGGTTGAGCATTGATACTCGAATCCATCTGTACTCAAATCCAGCCTGTTTGTCAGGTTCTGGTAGTAACTCCGGTGGTGCCCAAGTTTTTGGACGCTCACTGAATTCACGGTTTTCTACTTCTCTAGGCGCTTTTGTTGCCATTTTAGTTCTCCAATTTTAAAAGTTCACGGACATATTGCTCTGGGGTTAATCCCAATTTTTTCGCTAAAGCTACTTGCGTGGTAGTTAGCTTTACCTTTTTAGGGGCAGTCGACCTTGTAGCCGGAGCAACAATAGATTTCGGCTTCGCCTTAGGCTCGTCCTTTGGCTCTGCTTCAACTTCCGTTTCCTCAAAATTCTCTGGAAAACGTTTCCGCATTGTTTTGTCCAATGCAGAGTAATACTCTTCAGACCCAATCTTTACTCCTTGGCGCTTGAGCTTTTCGTGTAGCCCTAACGCTGCTGCGGTCATTTCTTCGTCTTGACCAAACCAAGGATTGTCAGCTTGCCACTCCATTACCCTATCATCAGGTGGTGGAGTTACTGGGTTATGTTGTATTTTTACATCATAATCTTCTTCTTGTAAAGTAGGTAATTTAAAATTATTTGCTTTATCAAGATTTAGGCTTGCTTTTACCATGGCTTGTTGAGCTTCTGCTAACTTTTCAGAGTCTCCCATGTCGTATGCTTCTTTGTAGGCTTTTTTTGCCATCTCCAATTGCATTTCAGAAGAGTTCTTTACTGCGCTAACATACTCTTGTTCACCTGTTGTGAGCATTTGTTTGATACGCTTATTCTCTTCCAATAGCTTTTTGGTAGCGGAAATTGCTGCCTCACGCTCCCGTTCAGCGGCTTCAGCACGACGGCGCTCGTCGTTCCAAATGCGCTTCATGGTAATGATTTTTTTCTTAGCATCCTCACTGTATTGGTCTAATTCATTAACTTCAACTTCAAGTTTTTTGACCGTTTCTGGATTTGCTGGAATTCGATTACGGTCCTCTTCGGGTGTATCGTCTTCAATTTCTACTTCAAAATCAGTAGCTTCTGTTTCAATGTTGACTTTTGTAGCCTCCATTTCATCAGGGAACTGATATTTTTCTTGCTGTAATTCAGCCATTGTCGGCTCCTTATATAAATTTGCGGGAAATTCCGCGTGGGTCGTCCACAATTGCCTCGACACTATCATCATTTACGAGCCTGAATTCTCTGCCGTGGATTATTAGGCGTGTTCCAGCATTGGGGCGTACAAGGATAAAATCCCCTTGTTTGCACCAAGGTCCGGTGGGAAAACGCTCTTTATCTGCGTAACAATCAGGTCCTAGGGATACTACAAATAGGACTGTTGT
>Ga0208257_1000448_pt1 | contig 12017 bp, 1 predicted proteins | sample CryBogCBH10Sep07_FD_184610 | JGI IMG/M metagenome (GOLD analysis project Ga0208257, IMG submission 184610) | Freshwater microbial communities from Crystal Bog, Wisconsin, USA - CBH10Sep07 (SPAdes) | ecosystem: Environmental > Aquatic > Freshwater > Lake | place: Crystal Bog, Wisconsin, USA... | reverse complement strand
CTCTGAAATTTATTTGATAGATGGCGGCAATGTAACAATCGCTACAAACGGTGAATTACAAAACTGGACATTTGATCAAAACGGTCAATTAACATTGCCAAATGGTTCTGGCATAACTGGCCAACCAAACACAGCAATTAACATCTATACCAATTCTGGTGTCTATTCAGGTATCCAATTAAATGACAATGGCACTAATAGTAATGTTAAGTTGTACAGTCAAGACGGTGCATATAACTGGATATTCGAAGATAATGGTAATTTAATTTTACCTAATGCTGTTAGTGGTTATGCTGTAGTAACAAGTCCAGCAGGCAACAACATCAGTATTCAAACAGGTGGCGCAAACTATAGTCAAATTATCTTAAATGATAATGCTGATATTATACTTTACGGTAATGCGCAAAATGCTGAATATGTATTTGGTGCTAACGGAACATTTAGTGTTGGTAGTGGCGCAACTATCGACTTTAATACCAACGGTGCTAATGTTAAATTAGGTTCAAATGCTAACGTACATATCTATGGTGGTAATAGCGGTCAAGTATTACAAACAGACGGTACAGGCAACTTAAATTGGTATTCAATTAGTGCTACTGAAATTGTTAACGGTAATAGCAATGTAACAATTCCAAATGCTAACGATAATGTTTACATTTATACAAATGGTACTTACGAATGGCTGTTTGATGCTACAGGTAATACATATTTCCCAATTGGTGGTACAGCAAACTTAGGCAACTTAGTCACAGCCAACTACGCAAACTTTGCTAATGATGCCAATGTTCAAGGCAATCTTGAAGTTGTTGGCAACATTCAAACAGGTGGCGGCACTGGTGGTAACATCAGTGGTGTTAACTACTTATTTGCTGACTACGCAAACTTAACAAATGACTTAAACGCAAATGGCAATGTTAACGCTAATAATGCAAACATTACTGCTAACTTAACAGTAAGCAATGCTAATGTTACAACACTATTAACAGCATACAATACAAAATTAACTTCAGCAACAAGTACACAAATTATCTATGCTAACGGTAGTTCATACTTAGTTGGTAATGCGGCATTTACATTTGATGAATCATCAGGTAATGTAAAAATTACAGGTAATGCTAATGTAAGTGGCAATGTTGTAACAAATGCACAATTTATTGGCAACACATTAACAAGCACAGGTACATACTTAACACTAGCAAGTGATAGTGTAGCAAATGGCACATACAATATTAACTTAGTACCAGGTGGCGCTGGTAATGTTGACGTACACAGTACATACATTACAAGTCTTGCTGATCCAGTAAATCCACAGGATGCGGCAACAAAACAATATGTTGACAGTACAGCGACTGGCTTGTTTATTCACACAGCGGCAAATGTATTGTCATCAGGTAACTTGAATGCAACATATGCTAACGGTGGCACAACATTGTCTGTTACTGAAATTATCGGTAACAACACAATTCAATTTAGCACAAATCACGGATTAAGCGCAAATGCTGATATTTCATTCACAAATGCGTTTAATGGATTGAATGCCGCCCCAGACGTTTATTGGGTAGATACAGTTCCTGCTCCAAACCAAATAACATTGAAAGAAACATACTTCGGACCAATCGTTGCTAACTTAACACCAGGAACAGGCTTAAGTCAACCAGCACTAGCACAATCGGGTGTTGGCGCAACATTGACTAACAACGGTACACAAGCAGTACTTACAATTGATAGTATCACATTATCAACTGGTCAACGTGTTCTTGTTAATGGTCAAACAAATCAAGCATACAACGGTATCTATGACGTAACCACAGCAGGTACTGGATCAACTAACTGGGTACTTACAAGAAGTAGCGATGGCGATACATTCGTTCCAGAAAGTGCCAATGCATTATGTGCTGGTTCATACTTCTTTATCTCACAAGGTACAATTTGGGCAGGTTCAAGTTGGGTATTACAAACTGCCGGCGAAATCGATATTGGTATATCAAACATTTCATTTACACAATTCAGTCAATCAGGCAGTTACACAGGCGCAAATGGTATCAACATATCAGGCACAGTAATTAGTGCTAATGTTGATAACGACACTACTGCTATTGTTGGTGGTAATATCGTTGTTAAAACAAGCGCAAATCTTGTAACACCAAATATTGGCGCGGCAACCGGTACAAACTTAAGTTTAACTGGCAACTTACTTGCTGGTAATGTAAACAGCAATGCAACAATACTTGGTGCAAACATCACAGCAAACGTTGATATTACAACTACTACAGGTAATGCTAATATTGCTGGTAACATTCTTGCTAACTTTATCGTAAGCAACAATGACTTTACAACATCTACTGGTAGTTTCACAACAACTAGTGGTAATATCAATGCTAACGCCGCAAATATCACAACTGATATTACAGCAGGTGGCAACATTGCCGCAATTACAGGTAATGTCACATCTGACGGACTGTTTGCTAACAGTCTTGCTATTAACAACGGCGGTAATGCTAACATCACAGGCAACTTACTTGCTAACTACATCACTGCTAACTATGATGCAAATATCAACGGAAATGCAAATGTAACCAACACATTGTTTGTTGGCAATACATCAAGCAACGTTACAATTACTAATGGGAACGCAAACTTAACTGGCAATATCTTTGTTGGTAATGGTTCAAGCAACGTAGCAGTTACAAATGATGGTAATATTACAGCAACTGGTACTGTTAATACATATGATGCTAATATTGCTAACTCAATTATATTGGGTAACACAGCAATTTATCAAGCAACTGTAACTACAAACATGATTACTGCTAACCAAACAATCGCACAAATTTCTACAACTGGCGTTACTGGCGTAGAATTCTTTGTTAAAGGCGTCGATTCTATGGGGGCTAAATACAGTGTAGCAACAGTTCAAGCAGTTACAGATGGTACAACCGTAGATTATTCTACATATGCAACTGTTGGATTAGGTGGAGTAACAGGTGTGTTAGTTGTTAATATTACTGGTGGAAATGTATTGTTACAAGTAACTCCTTCAAGTAGTAACTCTACTGTTTGGACAACACAATTTAGGACGATTTAATGGCAGAGAAACAATTTAATTCCGTTGTTGGTTTTAGCGTAGGTTATGAAACCCCAATTGGGGTCATTGACGCTAATGCCAACGTTACGGCTAATTATTTGTTTGTTGACAATGATGCAAACGTTACAGGTAATTTAACCAGCAATACAATAACGGTAAATAGTTATGCTAATCTTGGTAATGTCGGTAATGTATATATCGGAGGCGGATCAAGTGGGCAAGTATTATCAACTGATGGATTGGGTAATTTAAGTTGGGCAAATAGTGGTTCGGGCACTGGACAAGGTTTGATGCCGTTCTATATACCAGGAAACACAACTTATACAGTTTATCAGTATCAACAAGGTTTATTTAGTATACCCATCACAGTTGAGGGTGTATTAGAAGTAGATGGAATTTTAGTGCAAGTTTAATTAGGGAAGAAACATGAGTCTTATATTAGTACAACAAACAGCAAGTTCAGTACCAACTCCGGGAGCAGGTAAAACTACCCTGTATGTTGATGCAAACAGCCAAATGAATACAGTAGATTCAAATGGTAATACTACAACTTATCTTGCTCTAAACACATCAACTGGAATTTTGGATTTAGGTAATGGTAACATCATCACAACAGGTAATGTTACAGCAGGTACATTTTTTGGTAACTTCCAAGGTAATATTTCGGGTAATTTGGTAGTACCAGGTCCTGACACTGGTATTGCGTTTAATGACGCAGGTGATGCTAATTCAAATATCAACTTCACATATACCAAAACAAATAGTTATGTATACTTAAATGGTAACGCAAACATTAACGGTAATGCTACAATTGGCAATCTTACTGTTGTTGGCGCCCTAATTGCAAATGACATTGCAGTTACAAGTATTAATGATGGCAACAGTAATGTAAGAATTGCAAACCCAGGTAGTAATGTAACTATCTCTGTAAACGGAACAACAAACGTAGCAGTATTCAGTAATACTGGTGCAAACATAACAGGTTATGCTAACGTTACTGGTAATTTATCAGCAGGTAATGCTAACTTGGGTAACTTAGTACAAGCAAACTACGGTAACTTTGTAAACAATGTTAACGTTACTGGTAATTTATCAGCAGGTAATGCTAACTTGGGTAACTTAGTACAAGCAAACTACGGTAACTTTGTAAACAATGTTAACGTTACTGGTAACCTCTTTGCCGGCGGAGCGAATATTGTTGGCAACACTACAATCGCAAACTTAACAGTTACTGGCATTTTAACTGCCGCTAACATTTCAGTTGATATTTTGTCAAATGGTAATAGTAATGTAATTGTTTTAGGTAATAGCAACGTAAACATTAGTGTTGATGGCAATGCTAATGTAATGACTGTCACTGGCACAGGCGTAAATGTTGCAGGTTACTTACATGCTACTGGAAATATTACAGCAGCCAACGCAAACTTAGGCAATGTTGTAACAGGTAATTACTTCACAGGTGTATTAACATATGCCGCACAGCCAAACATCACTAGTGTTGGCACATTAACAAGTTTAAAAGTTGGTGCAACAGCGAATAGTGTTGAATTTGCAAATGCTATTGCTATTGCGTCACAAGATGATTCAGGACAAACATTCCCAGATAATATTGGTTTAGTAGGCGAAGCCGCTGCCAATTCTGCTAATGCCAATATCACTGGTATTGGTTTAATGGGTATTGGTAGATCAAATGGTGCTACAAAAGCAACAGGTGTTCAAGGTCAAGGTCAAGTTACAAGTACAACAGATACAGGAGCCGCAGTAGGTGTAAGAGGTTACTCAGTAGATACACATGCAGGTGGTTATAACATCGGTGTTCTTGGTAACGCAATGGGGTCGGGCATTGGCAATTATGCCTTCTATGTACAAAACGGTAACATTGCATCTATTGAAAACGAAACAACATGGGATTTGATCGATAACGAAGCAGTTGCTATCGCATTCAATTCTTCAACAAAAGCAAATATTTTTGGTATTGAGACAACAGATAGTGCAGAAGGTATCTTTACATCAGGCTATTTAAATGTAGTTGGTAACGCCACTGTCGGTGGTATTGTAACTAACAACTATTATTATGCAAACGGTAGTCCTGTAGATTTCAATCAAGCAGCCGGAAATCAATGGTATGTTCAATATAAAGGTTCTGGTGCAGATTTAGCAGCCAGCGCTAACTTCCAATATAACGATTCAACACAAGTTTTAACTGTAAATGGAAATGCACAGTTTAATAATGCAAACTTAGGCAATCTTGCAACAGCAAACTATGTAAACGTAACTGCAAACATTCATGCAGGAAATGCAAGTTTAGGTAATCTTGCAACTGCAAATTATGTAAACGCTAATGTAATAAACGCTACAGGCAACGTAAATGCTAATTACGTATATGCAAACACTGGTTTAGAAATCGCAAGTAGCAGTGGCAACTTGTCAATGAACGGTGGTTACATTCTTGGCCCTAGTTATATTACAGTAGGTAATGTTTCTAATCTTGAACTATCTATTCCTAATGCAGTAATATTAATGACAGCCGATTCTGCAAACTACGTAGAAGCCGCATTAATCAATCAAAACGCAAACGCTAGTGCTGACTGGGTAGCCTATGCGGATAATGGTAATGCAGAAGCAGGTTATGCTGATATGGGTATGACTGGTTCTACTTATGATGTACCTAACACAGGATTAACACAACCTGGTGACGGTTACTTTGTAGTATCAGGCGTGCCTGGCTTTGGTGGTAACTTAGTTATCGCAACTGCTGGAACTGGCTCAAATAACGACATTGTGTTTGGTAACGGTTACGACACAAGCAACGAAGTAATGCGTTTTAATAACACATTACAAACATTCCAAATTAAACCAACAACTGCCGCAACAAATGACACAACTGGCGCATTGACTGTAGCAGGTGGCGCAGGCGTTGCAGGTAACTTATACGTTGGTGGCAATATTTACGGTAACATAGTAGGTAACATCACTGGTAACATTGTGATTCCTGGTAGCAACACAGACGTTGTATTCAATGATAACGGAAATGCTAACTCAACTGGTGGATTCACATTTAATAAAACAACAAATGCAGTTTCTATCGCAGGTAACTTAACTTCTGCCAATGCAAACTTAGGTAACTTGTTAACTGCTAATTATGGTAATTTTGCACAAAACGTAACAGTAACAGGTAATATTGCTGGTAACAATGCAAATATTACAAATACTATTGTTGCTAACGGTAACATCACATCTAATACTAATGTTATTGCAAATAACAACATGCTTGTTGGTAATGCAGTGTTTATTGGTTCTAATACTTCACAAGAAGCAAGTTTCCCCAACTCAGTATTGATTGGTAGCGCAAATGCAACAGAATATGTGGCAGCTAGTTTAGTTAATCAAAATTCAAATGCAAGTGCTGACTGGGTAGCATATGGAGATACAGGTAATGCAACTGCAGGTTGGATCGATATGGGCTTTACTGGCTCAACTTTTGCTGATCCTAATTTTGCAATAACACAACCCAATGATGGTTATGTTTTTGTTTCAGCAGTTCCAGGCTTCGGTGGTAACTTAGTTTTAGCAACAGGTGGAACAGGAACAACAAACGATATTATTTTTGCAACAAGTTTTGACACTAGTGGCGAAGTAATGCGTTTTAGTAACGCAAGTCAACAATTCCGTATCGAACCTACTACAGTTTCAACAAGTAGCACAACAGGTGCATTGAAAGTTGCAGGTGGTATTGGTGCAGGTGGCAACATCTATTCAGGTGGCTTAATTAGTGCAACGGGCAATGTGTCTGGTGGCAACTTATCTACAACAGGTAATCTTAGCGCAAATATTGCTAACTTAACAAAAGCAAACATCACAGGTAATGCTAACGTAGGTAACTTAGATTTTGGTAGTGGCGTAATTACTGGTACAGGTAACGTTACAGCAGGTAATGTAATTGGTACAATCGCAGCCGGAAGCAATACAATCACAACTACAGGCAACGCTAATGTTGGTAACTTGGGTTTTGGTTCAGGTGTAATTACTGGTACAGGTAACATCACCGGTGGTAATATTATTGGTACAATAGCCGCAGGTAGTAATACAATTACTACAACAGGTAACATCACCGGTGGTAACATCATCGGTACAATAGCCGCAGGTAGTAATACAATTACTACTACTGGTAATGCTAATGTTGGTAACTTGGGCTTTGGTAGTGGTGTAATTACTGGTACAGGTAATATTACAGGTGGTAACATCATCGGTATTATCGCAGCCGGAAGTAACACAATTACTACAACAGGTAACATCACCGGTGGCAATATCATTGGTACAATTGCAGCCGGCTCAAATGCTATTACTACAACAGGTAATATCACAGCGGGTAATATCTACGCAAATACAGGTAACGCTAACATCGGTAACTTAACTGTTAATGGTACATTGACTGCGGCAAACTTAGCAGTTAACACATTAGCAGATGGCAATAGTAATATTACTGTTATAAGCAACGGTAACATCAATATGAGTGTTACAGGTACTGCTAACGTAATGACAGTAACAAGCACTGGTGCAAACATCACTGGTACAGCAAACGTAAGTGGTAATGCTAATGTTGGTAACTTGGGTACAGCAACATTGATTGCTACTACAGGTAACATCACAACAATTAATAGTGGTTTATTACAAAATGGTAATAGTAATGTAACTATTACAGGTAATGGTAATATTTCAAGTTATGTAGCAGGTAACACAACAAGTCAATTAACTGTATATAACGGTGGTGCAAATATCGCAGGTACTGCTAACATCGGTGGTACAGCGAACATTGGTGGTACAGCGAACATTGGTGGTAATATTATTGCAGGTAATGCAAACTTGTCAGGTATTGCATATGCTACAAACTTTATCTCAAGTACATTGTCAATTACAACAACAAATAATGGTAGCACTTCACTAACTGCAAGTAGTGCTCCATACGTGATTGTTACAGGTACATTTGCATATACAATTAACTTACCACTAGAATCAACATTAGTGTTGGGTCAAGGTTATGTAATCAATAACAACGGTACAGGTAACGTAACTGTTAAAAATAACGGTGGTACAACATTGTTTGTTGTATTACCGGGTGCTATTACACAATTCATTTATGATGGTGTAGCAACAACAAACAACTGGGATTATCACTCATATATCCCATCAAGCGTAAGCGCAGGCGGAAGTGCATATCAATTTGGTAACGCAACTACTTCAGTCAACGTATCAGTATATGGTAACGTAGCAGTACAATCAGGATACACATACTCTGGTAACGCAAATGGTTTAACTGCTATCCCAGGTGCTAACGTAACAGGTCAAGTAAGTAATGCGGCTACAATCGCAAATGGTACAAGCAACGTAAGTCTTGCGGGCGCTAGTGGCAACATCAACAACTATGTAAATGGTAACTTGTCATTGGTTGTAACTGCAACTGGTGCTAATATTACCGGTACAGCAAACGTAAGTGGAAATGCTAACACAGGTAACTTGGGTACAACTACATTAGTTGCTACAACAGGTAATATCACAACAATTAACAGTGGCTTACTACAAAACGGTAATAGCAATATCACTATTACAGGTAATGGTAATATTACAACAACAGTTGCAGGTAATTCTTCATTAGTTATTACTGGTACTGGTGCTAACGTAACAGGTACATTGAATATTTCTGGTAACAGTCAGTTAACTGGTAATATTACTGCAAACAATGCAAACTTTACTGGTACAGTTAACGGTGTAACATTTATCCCAGCAACATTAAGTATTACAACAAGTGCAGGCGGCAATACAACATTAACTGCTACTTCACCTGGTTATATCTTAATCACTGGTACAACTGGATATACAATCAATATGCCAGCAGATGCTTCAATGCAAGTTGGTCAAGGTTTTACATTTAATAACAATGCTAGTGGTAATGTTGTTATTAAAAATGCTACTGGTACAAGTATATATACAATTGGTTCAGGTGGCGCGGCAACTATTGATTATGTAGGCGGTGTTGAAGAATGGGACTTCCATCCCTTCTTGTCAACAAACATGCAAGCCGGCAACACATGGTTACAACTTGGTTTTTCATCTAACCCATCAAACTTGTGGGTATACGGTAACATTGTAGCAAACAACAGTTCTAACACAGGCTTCATTGGTAACGGTGTTGGCTTGACAAGTTTGACTGGTGCAAACGTTACTGGTACAGTAGCAAATGCAAACTACTCATTATATAGTGGTACTGTATTAACTAACGCACAACCTAACATTACAAGTGTTGGTACATTGGCTAACTTAACAGTTGGTAATGCAACAGCAAACACAGTATTTGGTAATGGCACTATTACAGCAACAGGTAATGCTAACGTCGGTAACATCGGTGCAACAGGTGGTGTATTCACAACTATTGCAGGTAACTTGACTACAAATGCTCAACCTAACATCACAAGCGTTGGCTTATTGGCTAACTTGAATGTAGGTAACAGTTCAGCAAACACAGCGTTTGGTAATGGTACAATTACTGCTCCTGGCAATATTCAAAGTAATAACACAGTACTTGCTAACACAGTTTCAAGTATCGGTACTAGTGGTATAACAGTTACTGCGGCAGGAACTAACTCTAATATTAGTTTGGTAACTAATGGTACAGGTAATGTTGTATTAACTGCTAATACATATATCAATAATGTTGCTGATCCAATGAACGCACAAGATGCGGCAACAAAGAATTATGTAGATAATACTGCTCAAGGTCTTGACGTTAAACAATCAGTAGTATTAGCATCAGCAACAACATTACCAGCATATACATATAACAATGGCACAAGCGGTGTTGGAGCAACGATTACAGGTAGTGCTAATGGCGCATTAAGTCTTGACAGCACAGCAACAACTGCTAATACCAGAGTCTTGATTAAGAACGAAGTAAGTGGCAACGCCCCATACAACGGTATCTATACAGTTACACAAACTGGTAACGCAACTGCGGCATATATCTTAACAAGAACAGCAGACTTTGACTTAAGCAGTCCAAGTGGTGAAGTTCCAGGTGCATTCGTATTCGTTACAGGCGGTGCTACAGAAACAAGTACAGGCTGGTTCTGTACTACAGTAGCCCCAGTAACAATTGGCACAACACCAATTACATTTACGCAGTTCTCAGGTGCTGGCACATACACAGCAGGTACAGGATTAACATTAACTGGCACACAGTTTAGTATCACTAATACTGCTGTTACAGCAGGTAGTTATGGCAACGGCGATAGAGTAGCAACATTTACAGTTAATGGTCAAGGTCAATTGACTGCGGCAAGTAACACAGCAATTACAGCCAATGCCGCTAACTTAACAGGTACTACTCTTGCAAGTAGCATTGTAACATCAAGTTTAACTCAAGTTGGCTTACTAGCGAATCTGACTGTTGGTAATGCAACTGCTAATACAGTATTTGGTAATGGCACAATCAGTGCAACTGGCAATGCTAACGTTGGTAACTTAGGATTTGGATCAGGTGTTATTACTGGTACAGGCAATATCACTGGTGGTAACATCATTGGTACGATTGCCGCAGGTAGTAACACAATCACTACAACAGGTAACATCACAGGTGGAAACATCATTGGTAATCTTGCTAACGGTAACTCAAATATCAGTATCCCAACAGCAGCCGGTAATATCAATCACTCAGTCAACGGTACTGCTAACGTATTGGTCGTTACTGCAACTGGTGCAAATATTGCAGGTACTGCAAATATTACTGGTAATATCTATAACGGTGGTAACTTGTTAGTAACAGGCATCGCTAATATCAGTGGTAACTTAACATCTGCTAATGCTAACTTAGGTAACGTTGCAACTGCAAACTACTTTGTTGGTACATTAGCAACAGCGGCTCAGCCTAATATCACAAGTGTTGGTACATTAACAACATTGGGTGTAAATGATACAGTAACAGCAGTTAACTTCACAGCAAATACAGGTGTATTTACTGGTAACGGTAATGGATTAAGTTCATTGGTTGCCGCTAACATTGTTGGTACTGTAGCAAATGCTTCAAATGCGGCTAATGCAACTAACGTATCAACTACATTGCAAACAACAGGTACATACTACTTACCATTCATCTCAGCAACTGCAACTGCTAACTATCCATTGAACTCAAATGCAAGTTTCAGTGCTAACTTAGCAAACGGTGCAATTATTGCTACTACATTTGTAGGTAACGTAAGCGGCAACGTTAACGGTACCGGTAACAGTAACGTTGGTAACTTAGGATTTGGTAGTGGTATTATTACTGGCACAGGTAATATTACTGCTGGTAATATCATTGGTACTATCGCAGCCGGTAGTAACACAATCACAACAACTGGTAACGCTAACATTGGTAACATTGGTGCAAATATTGGTGTGTTCACCGGTAACATCACTGCATTGAATGGTAACTTAGGTAACTTAGCAATTGCTAACTACTTGCAAGGTACAATTACAAGTGTATCAGCCGCACAACCTAATATTACAAGTGTTGGTACATTAACAACTCTAGGTGTAAACGGTACTGTTACAGCAGTTAATATTACTGCTAATACAGGTGTGTTCACTGGTAATGGTAGTGGTTTAAGTGCTATCGCAGGTGGCAACGTAACTGGACAAGTAGGTAACGCATTAATTGCTGGTACAGTATATACAAATGCACAACCTAATATTACAAGTGTTGGTACATTAACTTCATTGGCTGTAACTGGTTCAGTAACAGCAGGTAACTTGTATGCTAATACAGGCAATGCTAACATTGGTAACTTAACAGTTAACGGTACGTTGACCGCATCAAGCATTGCTGGTATCAGCACACTTGCAGATGGTAACAGTAACGTTAACGTAGTTGCTAACGGTAACATCAACTTAAGCGTTACAG